>JGI26273J51734_10001883_pt1 | contig 10881 bp, 5 predicted proteins | sample SaaInlV_125m_DNA_FD_51734 | JGI IMG/M metagenome (IMG submission 51734) | reverse complement strand
CGATTGGCCATCGTTCGGGCTGAAGTTCCCATCCTTCTTCTCCTCCTCGTATTGTTCCCTCAGCCTCTGAGCGTACTCTTTGGGATACGTCCTCCCCAGATATGCGTGGAGATCATCGCAGACCGCCGGGAGGTTGTTGAAGGGCCTCCTGCAGGTGGGGCACGCGCTCTTGTCGAAGACGTCCATGCTCTTGTGCTCGCACCAGAAGCAGAAAACGTGCCCGCATGACCCCACGACGGGCTTACACACCATCTCAAGGCACACGGGACATTTCCAGTCCTCGATACTCGGGGCGGTCGTACTCGCCATCGCTCCAAGAAATGAAAATATTGTTGACAAGACCGCGAACTGAACAGAAAGCGATTTTTCCGAGGTCTCAGCAGCTCAGATCTGTCGTCGCGCAGAGTGACGCTGCGCTAAGGAGCGGTCACCGAGATCACCATGGGGGAGAAGGAAGGACTCAAGATCGAGAAGAAGGGCGACGCCGAGGTCGCCCAGGTGGAGGCCGACATCGTCAAGCTCAAGAATGAGGCCGCCCAGGTGCGACCACGCCCGCCGTGACCTTTCAAAGCGTCATCCCCCCTTTTCAACCCTCCCCTTTAAACCTCTCGAGGAACCCGACCCGACCGACGCGCTGACCACGCCGCATCCCTCCCCGCAACGCAGCCCGGCGCGATGCTCACGACGATCGAGAAGATGCTCGCGCAAGAGAAGACCTACCGTCTGGTGCGTTCGCCGTCCCCACGCGCGGGATCCGCCCAGATCTGACCAACCCGCCCGTTGGTTGATGATCTTCGCCCCAGTTTTGATCCGCGATCTGACCCCGACCCCGTCCCGTTTCCCCTATTCCCGCAGCAAGCGGACTTCGTCGCGACGCCCAGGTACTGCGTCGGTATCATGCAGGTGCTGCACGCGGCCGGCGACTGGAAGGGCATCAACGAGCACATCGTGCTGCTCTCCAAGCGCCGCGCGCAGCTCAAGCAGGCCATCAGCGCCATGGTCAAGGAGGCCATCACCTACATCGACAGGGCGCCCGACCTCGCGGTCAAGACGGATCTCATCGAGACCCTCAACACCGTCACCTCCGGCAAGATCTTCGTGGAGGTTGAGAAGGCCCGTTTGACCCGCGCGCTCGCCAAGATCAAGGAGGAGGCTGGCAAGATCGACGAGGCTGCCTCCATCATGCAGGAGGTTGCGGTTGAGACGTACGGGGCGCTGTCCAAGCACGAGAAGCTCTTCTTCATCGAGGAGCAGGTGCGTTTGTGCCTCGATAAGGGTGACTACATCCGCGCCCAGATCCTCTCCAGGAAGATCAACGCCAAGTCCTTCGACGAGATTGTCAAGGCTGAGAAGAAGGCGGCGTTTGAGGCGGCGAAGAAGGCTGGCGAGGACGTGAGCCAGATGGACCTGGACAAGGACATGACGGAGGAGGAGCGCGCCAAGGAGGAGAAGAAGAAGAACGCGAGCGTGGAACACGCGGAGGGTTACTTCGAGGCGACGGACCCGACCATCCCGCCCGTGCCCGAGCTCAAGCTGCGCTACTACAACCTCATGATCCGCTTCCATAGCCATAGCAACGAGTACTTAGAGATCTGCAGGTGCTACCAGAACATCATGGAGTGCGAGGGCGTCAAGGAGGACCCCTCGAAGTGGACTCCGGTGATGAAGAAGGTGGTCTGGTACGTGGCGCTCGCCGCCAACGAGCCCATGCAGCAGTCCCTGCTGCATCAGATCTCCAAGGATGCCAAGCTCGCCGACCTGCCCCTGCACAAGCAGCTCATGAAGCAGTTCACCACGAAGGAGATCATCCACTGGGACACCCTCGCCGCCGCGTTCGGCAGCGAGATGGCGGCGGAGGCGGACATCTTCGGGGGCGAGGATGGGGANAAGCGCAAGAACGACCTCAGGCAGCGCGTCATCGAGCACAACCTGCTCGTCATCGGCGCCTACTACTCCCGCGTCNCGCTGTCGCGGCTGGGCGAGCTCCTCTGCCTCCCGGCGGATGAGACGGAGAAGCACCTCTCGGACCTGGTGACGTCCAAAAAGGTGAGCGCCAAGATTGACAGGCCGGGCGGTGTGGTGGACTTCAAGACCCAGGCGCAGGGCGCGGACTGGCTCCTTAACCAGTGGGTGGGCAAGATCGACAAACTCCTCAACACCCTGGACAAGGCCAACCACCTCATCCACAAGGAGGCGATGGCCCACAAGGTTTCCCTGGAGGCTTGAGAGACGTAAAGTGGACTAGGATGATTCGTTGTGAAATATGTCGTCTATGGGTTGCTACTCCCTTCCGTTCGATCGTCCCTCGGTATTCGGTCCGCGCTCAGCCCCAACCGCTTCTCGTCCTTCTTCGCCGGCGCCTGGTGATTGGCGTCATCTGTTGGATCCCCCTCGGTTTGCTTGCCGTATACCACCGCGGAGAACTTCCCTGATGCGTCCGGCATCGTGCACGCGTTCTCACACGCCACTCTACACGTCTCCAGCGCTCCCTCGGCGATCGCGCTCGTGGTCGCCCTCTCGCACGCCGCCAGGCAACCCGACTCGCACGCGTCCTCCCTGGTTGTGTACGAGCCGAGGGACCCTTGCGTGGCTATCGCCTGCTTGTCGACCCCTTCCACGTGCGCGAACACCCTGATGTTGTGCTGCGCCATCGTCGGGTCGTCATCGGGGCTGGAGGAGGTGACCAGACCCCTGACGCGGATCCAGTTGAACATCCCTGCCGCCCTCGAGATGCGCCCTCAGCAGTGGCCGGGGCTGACATTTCTTAGCTGGATTTCGCTATCCGTTCAGAAGAGCCCCGCTGCGCGACACTCTCGACGGCGGGGTCGATTCCGCGTCAGCTCGAGTGTCATCCGTCATGTCTTCCATGACCGTCGCCATGAACACGGTGCCCGCGATGCGCCGCGCCGTCCCCGACTCGGGAACGGCGCGGCGAACCTCGCGTCCTCGTCATCACGGAAACGCGACACGAAGGATGAGGAGGGTGCCGTCGTCACCGCGGTTCGTCGCGTCGGTGGGCACGATCGAGCGACGTGAGGAGTTGAAAGGCATCCAGACCGGGTTCAAGCGCGGCGGCATGCCCCTCAAGGATGGGGCAACCCTCGCGGCTCGGCTCATGGAGGGGTCCGACGTCAAGAGCGCGACCGAGGTCATGACCGAATCGTTCAGGGGATCCCCGGACGAGCGCCCGAGAGCACGCGTCGCCAAGTACCTGCTGGATCAGCTCGAGTCGAACCCCGACGAGGTCTGCCTCGTCGGCGTGGACGAGGCATCGGACGAGGTGGTGGCCATCGTCACGCTCTCGTTCTCGCAGGCGGCGAGGGGAGGAGCCGACGCGGGCGCCAGAGGCGGAGCCGGCTCTGGCGCCAGGGCCCTCCCGTCCCCGCCCGACGCCCCGTACCTGTGCAACATGGCGGTGAGGGAGTCCGCGCGGGGGAAGGGGGTCGCCAAGGCGCTGCTCGGCGCGTGCGATGAGCTCGTGGTGGAGATGGGCGGCGCCGACATTTGGCTGCACGTCCGCCAGAACGACCCGGTTGCGACACAGCTGTACACCGGAGCCGGGTATCGGATAGAGGCGACGGAGGAGAAGAAGGCGGTGATGTTCTTCAAGCAGAAGGGCGACGGGGTGGCGCTGATGCGCAAGGAGCTCGTGCCGGGGGGTGCCAACTCGATATTCGCGTAGCCAAACGAAGTGTCAAAGGCGTTAAAAACTAGTCTGCGTTGTTTGCTATACTCGCTAACCCGATGATCACCCGCTGCCCACCCTACCCAGCCTGCTGTCCGTCTTCGGATCGCTCGTGTACTCCTGCATCTGCACCAGCAGCGCGTCCACCGCCGACTGCAGCACCCGGAGGTCGTTGACGTGCAGCACCCGGAGCACGTTCACCGCCGCAGTCACCGCCGGACAAAACCCGTCGCAACCATCCGGGCCCAACGCCACCCCACTGGGAAAGTCCTCGGGGCGGAGGTTCCATCGTTCGTCGTTCTGGGACCCTCCATCGGTACCCTTAGTTACCTTGGCCTCAACCTTGGACCAGAAAGGAGCGACGAACCTCTCCACCGCGTCGACGCACGCATCCGCTAATTCCTCGATGGTGCCGCCCGTCCCCGTCGTCGTTGGTTGATCCACGCGCGTCGTCGCATCCACGCGCAGCGCCGCCGCGAGGTCATCCAGCCGGGATCTGAGCGCGGGATCCGCGAGGCCGCGCATCCTCGGCCGAGACGCGTCGTCGTCGTACCCGCCCGCGCCGGTAACCCGCCCCCCCGCGGAGGTCTTCTGTCGCTTCGGCGGGGGCGGGGCGGCACCGATGGATGCGAGCTTGAGGTCCTTCACCACCGCTCCGAAGTCCACGGCGTTGTCCCTGTAATCCAGCGCGACCGCCTGCTCCAGGAGGTAGTCGAACACCCGCGATGTCTGCGCCGCGTCCGTGGCGTCCAGCTCGCACCCGGTCTCGGTGACGAGCGACGCGAACGCCGAATTCCACGCGGCGGCGGGCGCATCCACCGCGCGCAAGGGCCTGCGCGCGTCCATGGGCGTCGCCCTGATCTTGGTGTCCTCCAGCCACACTATGAACTCACGGAAGGCGCGGTCATCGAGCGTGAGCGCCGGGACGCCCTTGGCGTACCCGAGCGCGTCCACCGCCAGCGCCCGCACGCGCGCGCCGAGCACCATGCTCTCGCGCCTTCGCCTCGAAGTGTGCACATTTCGGTCTCGTTTCGTTTCGTTTCGTTTCGTCGAGAGAGGAAAGGTTGTCGAGGCGCGCGGGGCTTCGAGGTCGTATCGCGGTCGATCGGGCGGCGCAGACTCGGGCGCGCGACGCCGATGTCGATGGCCAATGCCATAGCTTGGCCTGCGTTCCCCCGGCCGCGGGTCACCTCGCGCGGACCCTCGCCGGCGGGCACGCCGGAGTCAGGGAGCCCGGCCGATATCGACGAAGCCACGACGAACGACGCAAAGGGCGTGGAGAGTGGGCGGAAAGACCTATGCGGGCTCTCCCCTTCCGGCACCGACGCCGTATCCGACCCGCTCGACTCGCATCCGCTGAGATCTACCGTGCCCGATGCCCACGCGGGCCTCGGCGGCGCGCGTGCTTCGCATCGCGACGGCGAGTACGCCAAGTTCCGCGCGGTGCTCCGCAAGAACTTCGTCCTGAAGACGAGGGGTTCGCAACTGTGGTGCACGATACTGGAGGTGCTCGTCCCCGTCGCCTTCATCGCGCTCATGTGCCTCCCGCGGCTCTTCATCGCGGACGAGTCCGTGGAGATGACCCTGCACCGCCCGGCGCCCATCCAAAGCCTCACGTGGAGCGGCCGCGTCCCCGGCGGACCCACCGGCGACGGCCCGTACAGACTCCTCTGGTCGCCCAACGCAAACCCCGACGCCAAGCGGGTCGCGGAGTCCGCCGCGATCGACCTGCTCTGCGGCGGAGGTTTCATGACGCAGGTGGCGCTCGCGTCCTCCATCGAGCTCAACCAGGACGCCATCGCCGAGCACGGCATCCTCGACATACCGGAGGTGCTCGCGGGGTGCAGGAACGATCCAACCGCCTGCGCCGGGTTCGTAAAGCAGAGGGGCGGATACGACAGCCTCGGTCGCGACTCGTTCACCGCGAACCCGCTCACCCTCAACTGGCTCTGCACCGAACAGTGCGTCACCGACACCACGTGTTACAGACCGGTCATCGAGGAGTTCCTCATCGGGTTCCCGTCCGAGGCGAAAGCCATGGAGCGCGCGCTCGAGCTCGCGGAATGGGGCCGGTCGGTGGTGGCGGTGGTTTCACTCCCGCCCGATCTCACCCCGACGGACCGACGCATCGAATACACCATACGCGTCAACGCCACGGACGTGCCCACGGGCGACATGGGCACCAAGTGGTCCACCGAGAAGTTCGAGCGGTGGGTCGTGGGCGAGAACGACCGGTGGAGGCGGTACTGGAGCTACGCCAACGTGCAGAAATCGTTCGACCAGGCGCTCATGAGTCTCACCGCCCCGCTCGACCCGAATGATCCGGCGCCCCGAGGCGTACGACTCGCNGCCTCGGTCAAAGGCTACCCGTTCCCGGCGTACAGCACCAACCTCGGGTCCACGTTCGCGTCCGTGTTCTTCGGGCTCGTGTACGTGTTCACCTTCTGCATCACCGTGGTCGTGGTGGTGAAGGGAATCTGCGTGGAGAAGGAGCTGAGGATCCGGGAAGGGATGAAAATCTTCGGNCTGAGCGACNTGGCGTACTGGAGCTCCTGGTTCGTGACGAGCTACGCCAGCCTTCTGCTCGTCAGTTTNCTCGTCTCGCTNGTGGGTATATACCCGTTCAGGTACACCGACTGGACCCTGACGTTCGCGTTCCTCGCGCTGTGGACCTGCCAGCTGGTGGCGTTTTGCTTCTGNCTCACGACTTTGTTCTCCAGCGCGAAAGTCGCCGCCATCGCATCCGCGCTGGTGTACGTGGTCACCTGGGTCCCCGGCGTGAGCGCCGTGGCTGCNGATAACATGGGCGGCGACTCGTGGATCGCATCGTGCGTCATGATGCCCGCGACGTGCGTGTACATGTGGGGATGGGTGGTTTCCATACTGGAAAACGCGCAGATGGGCGCCACGTGGGACACCGTCTCCCTGAACCTCCTGGACGGCGCCGAGATATCCGCGAGTGAAGGCACGGGGACGTTCTCCGGGGCGTTGGTGCTGGGCGTCACCGCGTGTAACACGGTGGCGTACCTAGTGTTGGCGTGGTACCTCGATCAGGTGGTACCCGGTCCGTTCGGGCGCGTTCGGCCGTGGTGGTTCGTNNTTGACCCCTCGTACTGGCTCGGGAAAANANCGTCGNCGGCGGCGGCGGATGCCTCGGGACCCCACGACACGGCGAGCCTTCCCGACGGCGTTGAACCCGTGCACCGCGACAAGAACGACGACGGCGCGCCNATGATCAGGGTCAACAAGATGGTCAAAACCTTCGGGTCGAACAGGGCTGTCGACGGCCTTTGCTTCGCGGCTCGGAGGGGGCAGATCACCGCGCTCCTCGGGCACAACGGCGCCGGGAAGACCACCACCATCTCCGTGCTCACCGGCATGATCAAGCAGGACGGAGGCGCCGCGATGATCGACGGCATGAGCGTCGAGACCGACATGCGATCGATCCGGAAAGACCTCGGCGTCTGCCCCCAGTTCGACGTGCTCTGGCCCACGTTGACCGCGAGGGAACACCTCGAGCTCTTCGCCGTGTTCAGGGGCGTGCCCGAGTCCGAAATCACCCGCGAGGTCGACGACAAGATCGCCGCGGTCGGTCTAACGAACAAGGCTGAGTGTGAGGCCGGCGCGCTCTCCGGCGGGCAGCGCAGGAAACTCTCCGTCGCCGTGGCGTTCGTGGGTAACCCATCCGTCGTGATCCTCGATGAACCCACCAGCGGCATGGACCCTAGGAGCCGCCGATACACCTGGGAGGTGATCGGGGTTTCAGGCAGCGCATGGGAACCACCGTGCTGCTCACCACCCACTTCATGGACGAGGCTGACATACTCTCCGACCGCGTGGCGATAATGTACGACGGCAAGATGGCCTGCGTCGGGTCCCCGCTCTACCTCAAGACCAAATTTGGGTCCGGGTACCGCCTCACGGTAGTGCTCGGGGACGCCGCGGATTCCGCCGCCGCCGCCGCCGTGGACTCAGTCGTGTTGAGCCGGATAAAAGGCGCGACGCGCACGTCGAGGGCGGGATCCACCGCGTCCTACGCCGTCCCCGCGTCCCAGCGGGCGTCCTTCCCTGATGTGCTTAACCGGCTGGAGTCGCGGCCGGACGTTGCGGCGTGCGGCGTGAGCTGCTCCACGATGGAGGACGTCTTCCTCAACGTCGCCGAGTTGGAGAAAGGCATCGCGACCGCGTCGACGGCGTCGACCGCTTCAACCGCTTCGACAGAACCCGAGGACGCCGTGCAGGTGACGATGCACTCGGAGTCGTCCACCCCGGATTCCAGGGTTCACGGGTGGGCGCTGTTGTGTAGGCAGTTCCACGCGATGCTGTGGAAGCGCGCGATCCACGCGCGGCGGGATAGACTCGGCATCGTGACCATGTACGTGGTGCCCATTCTCTTCGTCGTCCTCGGAATCGCCGTGTCCAAGATATCGAACGAGGCGTTCGAGGATCCCCCGCCCTCGGTCATGGACAGGAGCTACCTCGGCAACCTGCCCACCGCGTTCTCGGCCGCGATGTCATCCATGGACGTGGCGAGCGTCGTCGATCGCCTTCCGCCGGCGGAGGTCATGCCCGTGCCGCAGAGCCCGGGCACGTGGAGGTGCTGGCAGCCGTCTCCGGTGGTGGACATCTGCCGCCCGGATGAAATCGACCCGATAATCCCCGGCTGCCCCAACTGCACGGTGCCCGAGGACTTCGCGGACACGATCGACGGTTTCCTCCTCGCGAACATCCCGGACCAAGCCACGTGCGCCAACCCCGAACACACGGACAACGCGAGCTGCTCTGCTCTGCTCGTGGACTCGGCCGCCGGGTTCGCCCCCCGATCCGACGGGATAACCCCCACGGGTCCGCGGGAGGTTAACTACACCGTCATGGTATCGCCGACTGCGTACCACGCGTTGCCCGCGTCTCTGGCATCCTTCCACGACGCCGTGTTCAAGGCTCTACACCCGGATTCACCGAACGCGACGCTGGTCTTGATCAACCACCCGATGCCCACGACGTCGGAGCAGAAGATGGAGCAGGCCATGCTGATGCACCTCGTCGTGTCGCTGTGCGCGCTGCTCGGGCTGGCGTGTCTCTCCGCGTCGGCGTCCGCGTTTCTGGTGTGGGAGCGAAGCTCCGCGTCGAAACACCTGCAGATGGTGAGCGGGCTGAACCGATCGGTGTTCTGGGCGGGTGCGTACGCCTGGGATCTCATAGCCTTCGCGCCGCCGCTCGCCATTTTCCTCGTTATTTTCGCAGTGAGCGAGGAGGAAGCGTACACGGGCGAATCTTTCGCCGTCGTCGCCGCGGCGCTGGCGCTGTTCATGCTCTCCGCGCCGCCACTCGCGTACGTGCTCCACTGGCCCTTCGAGAACAATATGGCGTGCCTCGCGGGTCAGATGGGAACCTATTTCTTCTTCGGCGTCGCGCAGATCATCTGCGCCGTGGTGCTCGGCGGGCTGGGCGAAGCCGGCGTGGACGACTCGGAGCACGCGTGGGACGCGTTGCAGTGGGCGTTCCGATGGCTGCCCCACTACTGCGTCGCGCGGATCCTGTTCAACCTCGCGGGTAACCACGCGGACGTCAAGCTCGGCCTGGTGGATGCCAAGCCCAAGGGCCCGTGGCACCCGGAGGTATCCGGAAACAATCTGAGCGCGATGGCCGTGTGCGCCGTGGCGTACACCCTCCTCAACCTGGCGCTCGAGTACGGCGTGTTCACCGCGGCGTGGTGGCGACGAAGGCTCGGTACCTCACTCACGGCCTCGATGACACACGCGGGAGACGAGGACGAGGACGAGGACGCCGGTGTCGCCGCCGAGCGCGCCGTCGCGAACGCGGACCCCGGGCACTCCTCCGACCGGTCTCAATCGGCGCTCGTGGTGCGGAATCTTCGCAAGCGGTACCCCCGCCGCGGACACAGCTGTGCGGACACGGCGCCTTTCATCGACGCCGTCCGTGGGGTATCCTTCGCGGTTCCGTCCGGCGAGTGCTTCGGTTTGCTCGGCGTGAACGGCGCGGGGAAGACCACGACGTTCAAGATGCTCAGCGGTCAGTTCCCGCCGACTTCTGGCGACGCGATCGTGACGCCGCGGGGGGAACCGCGCGGCTTCAACATCCTCGCCGACCTCGCGAGGGTCCGGCAACACGTCGGGTACTGCCCGCAGTTCGACGCGTTGCAAGGGTCGATGACCGCGGTGGACCACTTACTCCTGTACGCGTCCCTGCGGGGGTTTAAAGCGTCGAGGGCGGTGTCCACCGCCCGGGATCTCATCGCCGCTCTCGGGATCCAAAAGTACGCCCATCTCCCCGCGTCCGGGTACAGCGGCGGGACCAAGCGTAAGCTCTCCGTCGCGATATCCCTCGTCGGGGACCCGGCGGTGGTTTTTTTGGACGAGCCGTCGACGGGGATGGACCCGACGTCCAGGCGACAGCTGTGGGGGGTGCTCGAGTCCACCTGCCGCCGCCGAGCGCTGGTGCTCACGTCGCACAGCATGGAGGAGTGCGAGGCGCTGTGCCACCGCGCGGGGATCATGGTTGGTGGTAGGCTGCGCTGCCTGGGGCCCATACAGGGTCTCAAGAGCGAACACGGCAGTGGGTACTCGCTGGACCTGCGCGTGGGCGACGGCGCGATCGAGTCAGTCCGCGGGTTGATCGAGGCGCGGGTGCCGGGCGCGAGTCTCACGGAGGATTGCGCCACCCGGCTGAGGTACAGGCTTCCTTCGTCCGCCGTCGCGAGGGTGTTTGCGCTGCTGGAGGACGGGTCGAACAAAGGGCTGGTGCAGGACTATCAGCTCGGGCAGACGACGCTGGAGGAGGTGTTCTTAAGGTTCGCCGAGGGAGGGGAGGTTGAAGAGGAATGAGATGAAGGTGGACGACGAGGGAGCAAACGCCTGATGATGACGTTAAGGATGATGACGTTAAACTCTTCACGGAACCTGACGCAACCTGCACGTTAGTCATCAACGCCTCACACGGGCTCTATACCGTGTGAGGAGCCGGTACATACCTGGATGAGTAACGTGCGGGTTGCAGCACATCATCAGGCGTTTGCTTCCCTTTGTCGATGCACGATGAAATGGATACGTATCGGATCACAAGTGAGCTACTCGTCGCTTTTCTCCTCCTCCGCGGCGTCTCCACCCTTCGCCGCCTTCTTCGCAGCGCGCTCCGCCTTTTTCTTCTCCTGCGCAGCCTTTTTCTCCTCCTTCGTC
>JGI26273J51734_10001867_pt1 | contig 10926 bp, 6 predicted proteins | sample SaaInlV_125m_DNA_FD_51734 | JGI IMG/M metagenome (IMG submission 51734) | reverse complement strand
GTCGCGACCCATGAACCGTCGGGCTTGACCTGAATCTCGCGAAGCAGCGCCGGGGGCGGCGTCGTTCCATCTGGGCAAATGTCGCAGGGTCCATTTTTGTGAAGAGGCTTGGATGTGAAGATACCCTCGACGTCGGAGATGAAGACCACTCGCTTGGGCTTGAACTCTTCCGTGAGGCACTCCACCAGCGTGTCCCCCGACAGAATCGCGCATCCCTGCTCGGAATCACGAACCACGTCGCCGTGAAGCACCGGGACCTTTCCTGCCATCACAGCTGCCCGGACCTCATCGAATCCCCTCCTCGATAGGTTGCGGTTCAGCTTCTTGCCGACGGTGAAGAACTTGCCGTATGGAGATATCGGGGCGACCCTGCCATCACTATCATCGGGATCATCACTATAATAACCACATCGTTCGCTCAGCTCATCGCACACCAGCACGCGGAGCTTCCGGACGGATGTCATGGTCTTCTCGATGCCCTCCTTTAATCTAGCGTTTCCATCGATGTCCCCTCCGTTTGCCACGCCGTATTCCTTCGCCTGGGGATGTCCGAACGACCCGGCGCCGTGCACGACGATCACCTTGAGGTATTGTTCGTCAGGGATATAACTATTTGTGTGCACCGCATCCGCGATCTTCCTGCAGCAAGTTATGAGTGCATCGAGGTCGGGCGTGTCGGGGTCTCCATCTTTGACCGTGATGGCCGCACCACCGAGCTTCACGATGACGTCAACCGTCCCATCGGCCGGGGGCACTTTACGCCTACACCCCTTGCCGGCCGGCGCACTCTTTCGTGGACCATTATTCACTGTCTTTCGTTTTTTTACGTTCTTGGGCGGCATGGCCTTCTCTCGCTTCTCTCGCGCCGTCGTGCTCTGCCATCGTTAACAATCGAGTTTCCTCGGGAAGATAAGATGGGTGACTGGCACAGACGACATGAGCGCGGCCACCTGCTGCGCGAGAGTCACCGCGCCATCCATCGCCGGGTCGGCGCACCCGCGCGGGGCCCCGACGCGTGTCACACGATGGATGCCGATCGCGGTCCCGGCCGGGGAGCGACGCCGCGTCGGGTCCATCGCCCGCGCCACGCTCGATGATGACCGGTCCGACGGAAGGCCCGGCACCCACCGAGGAGGCATCCACACCTCGCTCGGGTTCGCCGTCGCCGCGGCCGCCGCCGCCGCGCTCACCGCGCTCGCGCCACCGATCGCCATCGCCGAGAGCGGCGAGTTCTACGTCGAGGACATCCCGTTGGGCCTGGCCTCATCGGACGCCAGGGCGGCGCCCAACCTAAGGTCCCTCACGAAAGGCGCGAACGGCAAGGAGATTGAAAAGTGCGCAACGAAGTGCATAGCGACGTGCACACGTGGCGGGTCAGGGGCGCCGGGCCTGGGCCCGTTGAGCGTGCGTAAGGCACCGGTGGTGTTTAAGGAAGGGTTCAGGTCCAGGCAGTACTGCCTGAGCGAGTGCACGGAGATCTGCAGCATCACCGTGAAGGACTCGAAGAAGTAGACTAATAACGCGGTTCACCCGCGAGTTGTTGTTGTAGCACTAACCTAAGTCGGCATCGTCTCCATCATAGATATCGCCGAGTCCGCCGATAACTCATTGCTTCAGCCGGGTGAAGTTCACGACCATCGCCACGTACGCCAAGATCCGCAGGCCGCACTGCATCAACGCCAGCGCCAGCAAACACTGTCCTACGGTGAGGTCGTCCATCTCCAACGCGGCGATGACGTCTTCTCCCCGTACCGGGCACTCAGTCCCGTACCGCGCGTGGTTCCCATCCGGCGCACACTCGAACACCCTTCCCTTGAACTCGTTGACCACCATCGCTGTGAACCCGAACCTGGCCTGGGAACACCAGCTGAGCCACCTGATGAACACCGGCATGTTACTGAACGTGACGTAGAACCCGCCGAGGATCATTAACATTAAGATGACCATCGGCGCGACGATGAGGGACACCTGCACGTCGGGGATGGCGCACGACAGCGCCAATCCGAGCGATTGCGCCACCAGTATGCACAGCGCGAACGCGGTTATGAACACAAAGTACGCCTCCGCGGTTTGTTTCAAACCCACGCACCAGTACGTCACAGTGGCGTACAGGCAGGGCATCACCAACGTGTTGACCGTGTCNGATGCGGTCTTTGCCAAAAAAAACGGCAGCGGGTGATACATNCCCTTCGCGTTCTCCCGTATCATCAGCTGCCGTTCCTTGGCGAACGTGTTGACGCACGCGAACACCACCGCGTTGGACTGCGCGATGATGCAGAAGAACAGGATGGAGAACCGCTCCATGACGAAGGCGTCGGTGTCGTCCGGCATTCGCCACCAGAACATCGCGGTGAGTATCGCCATCACGAGCATCTGCGCGGCGTTGATGGCGGTGAGGTTCTGGCCCCGTCGGGACTTGTCCTCTCGCACGGTGAGGACCGTGAGCTGGCGCCAGATGGACGCGCCCTCACGCTCTGATGACCTCGCGCCTTCGTCGATGACCTCATCGACCTCATCGACCGTCGCCGCGTTTTTATTTCCATTTTTATTTCCCCAACCCGCGGGCAGCTTCCGGTTGTCCTCCCCGAGGGACTCGTCCGTCGCGATGACGTCCATGAGCCAGTCCGCGGGGTTCGTCCTTGGCGGCAGCGCTAGCCCGAGTCCCAAACCCTCCAGGTGCGNCACGCATCGATCGGGCGCGCCNTCGAAGAGCGCGTGTCCCTTTGACATCAACACGAGGTGATCGAACGAGTCAAACACNGTTGTCCTCGGTTGGTGTATCGCGGACACGACGGTCTGNCCGCGGGACGCCAACGCCTTCAGCGTCCGCATCAGCGACAGCGCCGCCGCGGCGTCCAGNCCGCTCGTCGGCTCGTCCATCAGCAGCAGCGCCGGTCGGGTCACGAGCTCGACGCCGACGGCTAANCGTTTGCGCTCGCCCCCGGATACGCCGCGCCGCGCCGCTCCCCCGACGAGCTGGTTCCTGACGTGATACAAACCGAGTTCGTGCAGGATGGCGTCGCATGCCTCGGTGCGCTCGGCGTCGGTGCATCGCCGGGGCATGCGGAGGTCCGCGGCGAACTTGATTGTCTCGAACGCCGTCAACGCCGGTAGCATCATGTCATCTTGGAACACGATCCCGACGAGCTTCTTGCCAACCTGCGTCTTCTCGCCGTTCACCAGCAGGTCCCCGGAGACGTGCGATGTGTCGATGAACCCGGCGACGACGGTCAGGAGGCTGGTCTTGCCGCTGCCGCTCGGTCCCATCAACGCCGAGACGGTGCCGGGGAGGAATGATGTCGTGACTCCGTGGATGACTCGCTTGTGTGTGCGGTTGCCCTTCGCGTCCCTGACGACGGGCGCGTATCTGAGGTCCACCAGGTCGACGCGCACGCGCCGGAGTGGCGTTAAAGACGCGGCGGCATCGTCCAACGACGCGGTCGACGCCGATGGCCGCATCTCCTCGGGGCGACCGAAGTGTGGTCCGAAACAGTTTGTGGTGGATCGAAATGCCCAGCAGCAAGAAAATAGAAATAGGAAAATAGCGAAACTAACACCAAACATCACAGACACCTGACTGGATTCCATAGTCGTTTCGCTTCGCGATGACGTCACACAGGAGCCACCCATTCGAAGGAAATACGGTTGAATAATCGTTGACGGCCAGCTGAAGTTGCGCTCAACCGCGGTACGACCGCATCTTAGTCCTTCGAAACAAACATGGATTCCACGCGCGTCGCGATCGTCCTCGCGATGCTCGCCGCCGCGGTCGTCGCCGTCACCGCGGCGAACACCACCGCGGCGCCGGTGACCATCGGCGACATCACGCTGGGCGACGTCATCGCCCAGCTCGAGAAGGCGGAGGCCCTGGTGCACGCCAAGATGACCGCCGGATGGCAGCGCGTGATGGACAACTTCTCCGACTTCGTGATCGCCGGCCCGCTGACGTTCGTGTTCCACGAGATCGTCTACTTCGGCGCGTGGGTCCCGTGGCTCGTGCTCGATCAGATCCCGTACTTCAAGCGGTACAAGATCCAGCCGGACAAAAAGGCGGACTGGGCCATGGTGGCCAAGTGCCTGAAGCGCCTCCTCCTCTCGCACGTGTTCATCCAGCTCCCCATGCAGCTGATGTTCCACTGGGTCGCGCAGTTCCTCGGGTTCTCCATGTCCCTCCCGCTGCCCCCCGTGCGCGACCTCGCGTGGCAGCTCCCAACCTTTTTCGTCATTGAAGATTTCTACTTTTACTGGATACACCGAGCGCTTCACCACAAGAGCGTGTACAGGTACGTCCACAAGATCCACCACGAGCACACGCACCCCTTCGGCATCGCCGCGGAGTACGCGCATCCCATCGAGACCTTCTTCTTGGGCATCGGAACCCTCCTCGGCCCGCTCTTCTTCGCGAAGCACATGGTGACGCTCTGGGCGTGGCTCTTCGTTCGCCTGTGGGAAACCGTGGAGGACCACAGCGGGTACGACCTGCCGTGGAACCCCACCAACTTCATCCCCTTCTGGGGCGGCGCGGTGCACCACGACTTCCACCACAAGACGTTCCAGGGGCCGTACAGCTCCATCTTCACCTGGTGCGACTGGGCGTTTGGCACCGATAAGATGTTCAGGGCGCAGCAGAAGAAGCTGAGAGCCGGGAAGGAGGGCGCGTACCCTGCGCAGTTCCGCGGCGCGGCCAACTTTGAGGCGCTCGAGACGGAGCAGGCCAAGGCGAAGGTGGCCTAAGCGTTGGATGAGGCCACTTAAGTGTTGGATGAGGCCTGAGTGTCGGGTGNATGAGTGGAGGAGTCTATTATTTTTTGCGATTGATTTGTAANGCAGACGTCGAGGAGCCTCGCGTCGAGTGATAAGTGAACGACTGATTGTCTCTTGCGTATTGAAAAGAATAAATGGTGGGGCGACGGCACGTAGCACTATCAAGCCTTGCGCTTGAGTTCGTCGCCGTGGCCCTCGCCGTCCGCCTCGGCACCCTCCTCCGGCTTTGCCTCCTGGGTTCCCTCCTCCCCGTCCTCAGTCGACGCGGGAGCCTCGGCGCCATCCGCGTCCTCACCCTCGGGCGCGGCGGGCGCGTCAGCCTCCGCCTCCTCCTTAGCCGGCGCGGGGGGCGGGGGCGGCGGCTTGGGCGCCGGGGTCTTCTTGAGCCTCACCAGCTTAGCCTCCAAAGGCTTGGCTTCGACGTTCACCTCCGCCGCGGTGAACGCCGGCGGCTCCGTGTCCTTCTTGGCACCCTGAAGCGCCACCTTCTCGTTCAGCCAGGACTCGAAGCCGTCGACGTCGTCGAGCACCTTCTTCTTGGCGTCGTCCTCGATCCACGGCTTGGTGTCCGCGAGCTTCTCGACCGTCTTGCGCGCGGTGGCGATGAACTCCTTCGCCTTGTCGACGGACGCGGGTCGGCGGGTGAGCTCCTTGGCGCGGTGGATCCACTCGTCGCCCACGCCCTGCAGCTTGTCCCGCCTCGTGTTGAACTCGACGGCGGTGGCGTGTTCGCCCCCGTCGTAGATCCAGTCCTCGGCGTCGGTGAGCTCCTCGCTGAACTTCTCCCGCATTGACTCGTCCGTCACCTTGGCGACGTCCTCGTCTTCGTAAATCTTCTCGCGGATGGAGTAGATGTACGCCTCGAGGTTGGACTTGGCGGCTTCCTGCGCGCGCTTGGCTTCATCCTTGGCGGCGAGGTCCTTGAGGACGCCCCTGCTCTTCTTGACGCCGTCCGGGGTCATCGCGGCGACGGCGCGGCCGGATTCGACGACGGTGAGGGGTATACGGAAGGTGCGGCGGCGCTGGCGAAACTTGGGCTCCGCCGGAGCCGTCTCCGGAGCCTTCTCGGTTGAAGCCTGGTCCTCAGCCTGGTCCTCAGCCGCGTCCTCGTTCGCGTCGGCATCCTCGGGGACGGGAGCGTCGGGAACGTCCTGTTCGTCGTCGACATCCGTGAGGGTCTCGTCCTCGAGGAGGCGGCGCCGGGTCTCGGTTTTGGTTTCATCGTCGGCGGCGGCGGCGGCCTCCGGTTCGGGTTCCGGTTCCTTGTCAGCCTTCTTCCCCCCGCCGAACCAGCTGCTCTTCTTCTTGGAGCCAGCCTCCTTCTTGGATTTNTCCCCCTTGGCCTTCTTGGCGGCGGGCGGNGGCGGCGGCTTGACCTCCACCATGTCGACAACCTCGACGACGTATTCCGCCTTTTCNAGGTAGAGGATGCCGCTGCTGTCGACGGCGAAGGCCGCCTTGACGTCGCCGATCTTGTCGTGCTTCTTCATCGCATCCTTGACGCCGGAGATTGCAAACTCGGCGAGCTTGGGGTCGACGATGCCCGGGGGAAGGTTGTCGNNATCGGCGTGGTAGACGGTGAACTTGGCATCCTCCGTNGCGTTCGCCACCGATACCACCCTTCGAACGGGGAACCTCTTGTGGAGCGGGAGCAGCGACTTGCGATCGTGCTCGGGTCCCTTGCCGAGGTCAACCTCGAGGGCGTACGCGGCGGCGTCCGCGGCTCCGAACTTGCGCATGCGGAACGTGGTGGACATGTTGGCGGCGAAGAGCCCGGCGCCCATCGCCACCGCCTCGTCCGCGTCGAGGTGCAAGTCCAGCTGGCGGCCGCCCAACGCCTCGGACAACGCCTTCTTGACGCCCGGCACGCGCGTCGCGCCGCCGATGGCCTCGACGACCTCGATGTCCTTCAGGGTGATGTCGTGATCGNCGAGGGAGTCGACGATGGACTTGAGGGGACCCGCGGCGCGAGCGAAGATGCCCTTCTCCGTCGCGAGCGCCTCGAAATCTNTGCGGGAAATCGTAGACCTAAAGTCGACATCCTCGTGCATGCCCTCGACGGACAGCGGCGCCTCCTTGTTGGCGCTGAGGATCTCCTTGGTCTTGCGGACCTGCTTGCGGAGCTTGGCGATCGCCTTGGGGGAGTCAAAGGCGGACACGGATGGTTTGTGCTTGGCGTCGAATTCGGCGAGAAAGTGTTCGAGTAGGATCATGTCCATGTCCTCGCCGCCGACGGATTCGTCCCACTTGACAGCCTTGATCTCGAACTGCCCGTGCTGCTTCTTCTTGCCGGACTCCTTGCCCTCGAAGGTGGAGTANCGGACNAGGGCGGCGCCCGCGGAGGTGGCGCCCATGTCGTAGATGATGGTCCACGTGCCCTTCTGGTTGAATTCTTTATCGATGCCCCACTGGAGCGCGGCGCAGGAGAGGTCGGAGACCTCGGCGAGGATGTTGAGGCCCGCGACGTCNGCGGCGTCGTAGAGGGCGTATCGTTGGGTCTGGCCAAAGTACGCGGGGATGGCGACGACGGCATCCTGGTTTCATAACGGGAAGAGAGGGGACGCGTTCGGTCAGACGACGATCTTGGAAAAACGGGGAAAAGCGGCACGGCCGCGGCCTCCCGTCGGTTCGGGATGAAGATCGGGCTCGACAGCTGTGCGCGCACCTTGATCTGGCCCTTGCCCATGCCCTCGCCGATCTTCATGGCGTACTGCATGATCATGGCGACGAGCTCCTCGACGGCGTATTCGTCGCCCGTCTCGGAGACGATGCGCGCGGTGCCTCGCGCGGCGTCCCTGACAACCTTGTACGGAAGCCTGTACTTGGCGAGGTAATCGGCGAAGGAGTCCACGGACGTATCCTTGCCGAGCAGGTCCCGGAGCCTGGTGAAGACCCGCTCGGGGTACCTCGCGTTGTAGTTCATGGCCTCCTCGGCGAGCCATCGATCGCCGCCGGTGAAGGCCACCGCGGCGGTGGACTTGCGCTTCGAGATCTCGTTGATTACGATCGATATGGGCGTCCGGCCGGGCGCGACGATGGACACCTTGACGTACTCGGAGCCGTAGTCGATGCCGAGCACCGCCGCGTGAACCGCGGTGGCGCAGCACAGGAGCAGCGCGACGGCGGCGAGCAGGTAACGACCCAACCTCATGGCGTTGACGTGCAGAGACGGGCGCGTTCGCGTGTGGCCCGTCGAGCAGAGGCGTCCCCTCAGCAAAAAAAACAACGGGCGTGTGTGACGAACGCTGGCCAATCAGCAGTCCGCTTCTTCTTGTCGTGGCTTTCCTTCACAGGGAGACGCGCGTGACCGCCGGCTCCGCTCTCGCACCATCACCTCGAGCCCCTTGCTCGTGACGCGGCGCATGTCATCGGAGGAGGACGACGACGGCGGCGACGGGCCGTCGCGATGGCGCGCGATACGGCGCGCGCTCTCCTCGCTGACGAGCGGCGGCGGCGGTTCCTCGTTGGACGGGTCGGGCGCCTCGCCGGGGAACGTGACCCTCGATATCGGGGGCGGCGGCGCCGGTGACGCGTCGCGCTCGCGCTCACGCTCGCGCCTTCCGCACGATGTACTCCGGACGACGTCGACGATTACCACCACGAACGGCGCGAACGGCGCGGGCGGCGGATACCCGCAGCTGTTCCCCCGCAACCACACGGGAGGAGTCGAAGCGGGGGTCTGCTTCGTGCCNGGCGAGGACGGCCGCAGGCACGCCACAACCTACATGCTCCAGAGGATCGGCAGCGACGACATCGGCGACGCCTCGCGGCGCTCCACCACCCGCGGCCACGATCAGAACATCCACGACACCACGTTCATCGACGACCACGGCCCGATAGGCCCGTGGAACGACCGCGGCAACTGCTACTACGAAGCCGCGCGCAAAAAGTTTGCGCTGCCCGGCCTAGTCGCAACCGGCCGACACGCCGGTGACTCCATGGTTCGCATGCGCGGACGCTCGCTCCTCGGCCTGATAACCTTCGACGGGTTCACCACCTTGGTGGAGATGCCGTGGAGGTACCTCGTCCTATTCGTCGCGAGCGTCTACATCCTCTCTTTTCTCGCGTTTGCCGGTGTCTGGTTCGGTATTTCACGAGCGCTACCCGGGTGCCTCCTTGGTTTTGACCGCGAACACGGGTTCAACGCCGCCGTCATATTCAGCGTCGCGACGCAGACCACGATCGGGTACGGCACGCGGTCCATCGTCGGGAGCTGCCGCACCGGTACCGTCGTCCTTTTGTGCCAGAGTCTCACCGCCGTGTTCGTCTCGGCGCTGAGCATCGGGCTGATTTTTCAAAGAATCGCCGATCCGAAGCACCGAACGCGGTCCGTGTTCATAAGCGACGCCGCGTGCATCTCAGCGAGGGACGGCGAGCTCACGTTCATGTTCAGGGTCGGCGACGCGAGGGACCGCAAGGTCATCAACCCGCGCCTACGCGCGTGCCTCTACACGTGGGACGGTCGAAGGACCCACGAGGGCGAGCACCTCCCGGTTGTGGCTAAACCGATGGAAATCTCGTACCAGGACATGCACATGCTACTGCCCATAACCATCACGCACGTCATCGACGAATCCTCGCCGCTGTACCGACACACGCACGACTCGCTCGTGGCGTGCGGCGCCGAGGTGGTGGTCTCGCTGGAAGGGTGCATCGAGACCACCGGTCTCAGCTTCAGCGCGCGGCAGAGCTACCTGCCGCAGGAGATTCTCTGGTCGCACCAGTTCGTCCGCGTGATCCGTCGAGCCCGACCGGGCGAGGCCAGGCACGAGGTCAACCTGCGACGATTCCACGAGCTCGAGCCGCAGAAGCTGCTCGAGAGCGACAGCTGCGTCGCGCGGTGCGGGCTGCAGCGGGGCGGCAGGGCGTTGCTCACCGCGCAGCAGGTAAGTTTATGATAATTCTCGTATGCGCAATTGGAATGACGTCGTGTTTTGTGTACAGATGTCGGAGGCGACGCTGGAGGCGGCGAGGGGCGGGGGGCGCGGGTGCGTGCCGTTCCCCGCCGCGGGGACGAACACGCTGTGCGTCAGCGACTCCGCCACCCTCGCGCTCGTGCCCACACTCGTGCCGACGGTACCCACGCCGCCGTCCGTGTCGTCTTCCGTGTCCGCGGCCTCGACGGATTCGCCCGCGCGAAATACTCATACGGAATCTAAACGTACATCCTCATCCTCGGAAAAGCTCGTGTTGTCTTTCAGGGTTGGCGACTCCCGGTCACCGTGGGGGTCGCACCTCGCGTCGGTCGAGGTCAGGCTGCACCTGCACCGCTGGAATCCGCGCGGGGGCGTCGGGCACACCTCTCGCGAGCTCTCCCTGCGGTGCAAGGGCGAACCCGGGGCTGGAACCAAAGGCGGTTTACGGGTCAGCCTGTGGGCGCCCGTTGTCGTGGAGCACGAGGTGGACGCGCAGAGCCCGCTGCGATCGGCGCTCGTGGAAGGCTGGCCGGTTAACAGGTCACCGGATACCTCCTCGGGTCTCTTCGGCGGCTCGGGAGAGGACACCGTCGACGGAGGGAGATACTCGCGTGAGTACGAGGAGGGCCTGCGCGGCGGTGACACAAGCGGCGAAAGCGACGGCGTGGATCCGGCGCCGAGGTTGAGGATGACGCTCGCGCCCGACGTCGAGCTCGTCGCCGAGGTCCAGGCGACGATTTGCGCGAACGGCGCGCCGGTGGTGAGACGGCGGTGCTACCGCGCGAGGGACCTGCGCGTGTGCAGGACGTTCGTGCCCATCACGTCGCCGTCGAGCAAACGGGCGCTGTGGGCGGAGCCGCGGGTGGACTTTGACGAGTTTCACACGACGGCGCCGACGCGCGCCGAGTGACGAGTGACGAGTTTTCTTCTTTACGTTTACGCACACGCTTCTTTCAATCGATTCTACGTTGTACACGCCGTCTCACTCGAACGCGATGGCGCGNAGCTTCTGCCTGAANGCCTTTTTCCAGTCCAGGTCGGGCTGCTCGTCGACCGCGTGCTGGATCTGGGCGAAGAACTCNGGGGCNCGGTCGGGGCCGGCGGCTTCGAGAATNCCAGTCGCCGCCGCCAACACCGAATCGCATACTTTGAGCCTACCGCGTTCCTCCTCGCTGATGAAACCGTAACGGTCCTGTCGTTTCAGGTCCTTCAGTGCACCCTTNAGCGCGCGGTCGATCAACTTGTC
>JGI26273J51734_10001864_pt1 | contig 10929 bp, 12 predicted proteins | sample SaaInlV_125m_DNA_FD_51734 | JGI IMG/M metagenome (IMG submission 51734) | reverse complement strand
ATATTAATAACGTCTTATCTTTATTATCAAAGATTTATCAATGATACTGGAATAGTTCCAGATATATTTGCTGGACATTCATTGGGTGAATATTCAGCTCTATTAGCTTCAGAATCTATAGATTTGTTATCAGCTATATCTTTAGTTCATAAAAGAGGCAAATATATGGAGAATGCAGAATCTGGATCTATGTATGCAATATTAAATTTTGACCTTTCTTTGATTAAAACTATCTGCGAAGAGGTTGAGAGTCTAACAGGACAGATAGTTAGCGCAGCAAATATCAACTCTACTAATCAAATTGTTATAGCAGGAAATGATAATTCAACAAAGATTGTGGCAGATAGATGCAAAGATGCTGGTGCTAAAAGATGTATCCAGCTTAAGGTGAGTGTTGCCTCTCATTGTGCTTTGATGAATGATGCTGCTGACATGCTTGAACAAGAGCTTAATAGTATTTCAATCAATGAACCAAAAACAACTGTAATTCATAATTATGATGCTTTACCGAGCAAGAATTCCTCAGATATTAAATTAAAATTAAAAAAACAACTTTTCAATCCTGTTCAATGGGTTGATACTATGAATAAAATTAAAAAGTATGATGGGCTTGTTATTGAGTGCGGTCCTGGAAAGGTGTTAAGTGGTCTTGCAAAGACTAATGGTTTAAATAATATATTATCAATGACATCATCAACATTTAAAGATGAGCTAAATGAATTATTATGAATAAAGAAGTAGTATTTATATCCGGTGCCTCTCGTGGAATTGGTACTGCTATTGCTAAAAATTTTGCTGATCTTGGTCATACGGTAATCGGCACATCTAGGTCTAGTTTCACATTTGACACAAAAGATAAAAATTTAATACCTATTTCATTAGACATTACGAATAGAGAGTCTATTGCTCAATGTATGAATTTCTTAAAAGAAAATAACTTTACACCNTCAGTCTTAATNAACAATGCTGGTATAACATCAGATCAATTATTTTTAAGAATGAAGGATGATGAATGGGATAATGTGATTGCTACTAATCTAACTGGTACCTTCAATCTAACAAGAGCTCTCATTAAAGGAATGATAAAAAATCGATATGGAAGAATTATAAATATTTCATCCGTTTCTGGTTTGATGGGAAATCCTGGCCAAGTTAATTATTCTTCTGCTAAAGCTGGATTGAGTGGTTTCACTAAATCCTTAGCAAAAGAAGTGGGCTCNAGGGGAATAACTGTAAACTCTATTGCTCCAGGTTTTATTGAGACTGATATGACATCNTATCTCGATGCTGATGCAAAGGAGAAGCTAATAAATGATATTCCTTTAAATAGACTAGGTGCTGTTGATGATATATCTGAATTAGCAGTTTTTTTAGCAGGTAAAGATGCTTCTTATATTACAGGTCAAACCATCTCTGTAGATGGTGGCCTGTTTATGTATTGATATCTTGCTCCTAAAAAATTGTACATCTTCTTATAATTCGATGTAAAATGCTGCTTTTTACTTTGGAGTAATTATGAGTATTGAAGATAGAGTTAAAAAAATAGTCAGCGATCAACTTGGAAAATCTATTGATGAGATTCAAAGTGATTCATCTTTTGTAGATGACTTAGGTGCTGATTCTTTAGATACAGTTGAATTGGTNATGGCTTTAGANGAAGAGTTTGATATAGAAATTGCAGATGAAGANGCTGAAAAAATTTCAACTGTAAATGAAGCTGTTGATTACATCAATTCAAATTCTTAAAAACTATTCCAAAAATAATTTTTTAAGTTTTTAAATAACAATTCTAAATTAGAATAATTTTAACGAGATTTCATAGTAATATGGAATCTCGTTTTTTTATGAGATTAAAATANATTAATGTTATCGATAAGAAATATATTCTTACTANTAATTGCTATAGCATCTATTATTGGTCCTTATGTNGCTTTACTTAATTCAACCTCATCGCTTTCCTTGATAACTATTGAAAGAGGCGATTCTATGTATGGAGTTATTTCAAAATTAGTACCAAATACTTATCTAAATAGGCTTTTTTTTAAAATACATATCAANCAGAATCAGATCGAATCTTTTAAAGCAGGTGAATATGACATCTCACAAATGACTATTGCAAAAAGNATTGATGCCTTTAATAAAGGAGATAGTTTAACAAGGTCTTTACAAATTAATGAAGGAATAACAATTTTTGACCTAGATNTAATTATTAATAATAGTTTGCTTATAAATGATTGTTTAAATTTAGAATGTTTGAAAACAGATTATCCATTCAAAGAAGGAGTTCTTTATCCCGATACTTATTTTTATAAGAAGGGTATGAAAGCATCAGAAATATTAAAAGCTAGTCATAAGATTCTTGACAATAAGTTAACATATTTATGGGATAAAAAGCCTCAATCAAATATGTTAAAAAATAAATTCGAAGCTTTAATACTAGCCTCTATTATTGAAAAAGAGGCCGGAAACCATCTTGAAAAAAAAGATATAGCTGGTGTATTTTTAAAAAGAATTAGTCTTGGTATGAAACTTCAAGCTGATCCAACTATTATTTATGGTTTATTACCTAATTTTGATGGCGATATTAAAAAAACTGATATTCTTGATAAAAATAATAGATACAATACATATATGATTAAAGGTTTACCTCCTACTCCAATTTCTATTGTTTCAATCACATCTCTTGAAGCAGCTGTTTTAGGTACACCTGGAGATTATCTATTTTTTGTTGCAGATACACCAACCTCACATCATTTCTCTAAGACATATGAAGAGCATAAAAGAATGATTAAAAAGATAGGTTTAGATAAATGAAAATAATTAGTTTTGAGGGTATTGAAGGGGTAGGCAAGTCAACTCAAATAAAGCTATTAAATGACTATTTAATAAATAAAGGTTTCAAGACAGAGATATTAAGGGAGCCAGGATCTACAAGTACCGGTGAAAAAATTCGTGACATTCTTTTAAATTCACATGATGATCTATCATCTAAAACTGAACTTCTTTTAATGTTTTCTGCTCGAGCACAACTTATTAAAGAAAAAATTGAAAACTCTGCTAATGATTTTATTCTCTTTGATAGGTTTTATGATGCTTCATCTGCCTATCAAGGCTATGGAAGAGACCTTTCACTAAAAATCATTAATAGTTTAATAGAATTCATAGAATGCCCAGTTCCTAATATTACATTTTTATTAGATATTGATGTTAGCGAAGGTTTTGCAAGAAAGATTGATGACAAAAAAGATAGAATAGAATCATCTGGTAATACTTTTTTTGAAAATGTTAGAAAGGGTTATTTAGAGCTAAGTAAGAATAATGAAAGAATTAAGCTTCTAGATGCAAAAAAACAAATAGATGATCTGCATCAAGAAATTGTAATCTTAGTTNAAAAGTATTTATGAAATTCGAAAAATGNGATTGGNTAGTTGATTCTTTTAACTCTTTAAATTTCAAAAACCTTGCTCATGGAATAATTATTAATGGACCAAAAGGCGTNGGAAAAAAACTACTTGCAAAAAAAATATCTGAAAAAATAATTTCAAACTTTCAAGAAAATTTAAGAGATGATTTTCAAAATCTTATCGATAAAAATAATCATCCNGATCTTTATCTTTTAGATAAAGATAAGTATCTGCTCAAAGATATAAGGAGACAAAAAAAAGATGCTACAAATTGGGATGAAGAAAAAGGTTTTAATGATGTCGTCTCTTTTTTAACTCTCACACCGTCAATCTCTAAAAACAAAGTAGTATGTATGGTTAATGCAGATTCTATGAATAATATTGCTCAAAATGCTTTGCTTAAATCATTAGAGGAGCCAGCTCCTTTTTCTTACATCATTATGACAACAAGTCGTTCAAAGGCCTTAAGTCAAACTATTTATAGCAGATGTCAGGTTGTAAATATCCCATTTATTGGAACAAATAAGATTGATGCCTGGTTAATAGAAAACGGTATAACAGATTACACTTCAAANGATTTCCCAAGTTTCGCTACACCTTTTTCAATATTGGATGATATTCAAAGCAACAAACAGAATTGCTATAAAGAATTTGTTTCAATTTTAGTAGATTTTATTTCATTAAAAATAGACCAAAATCAAGCAATTAAATTACTAAATGATCTTGATATCAGCCTTATCTTAAAAATGAATTATTTTGTTGAATTTTATAAAATAATACTCAAAGCCAGGATAATGAACGAAGATTTAAGTGGTGTCTATAAAGTTTTTAATTCAAGGAGTTTTAATAAATTAAAAATTTCTAATTTAATAAATGATATTAATAATCTAAGGCATGACTTATACGATGTAACATCTATCAATGAAACACATGTTTTAAATTATTTCTTTAGTGAATTAAAACTATCTATTAAACAATAGTTGTACCACCATCAATGACTATTGTTTGGCCGTTAATATAGCTTCCAGCAGAGGATGCAAGCATAATAGCTGCTCCTGCAATTTCATCAGGCTCACCAATTCTTTTCATTGGATTTGTTTGGAGAACCGCTTTTAATATATCAGGATTTTCCCATAAGCCTTTTGCAAAATCAGTTCTTACTAAACCGGGTGCTATAGAATTCGCTCTGATGTTTTTATTACCAAATTCTGCAGCGATATTTTTAACAATCATCACATCAGCAGCCTTGCTTATATTATAGGCACCTAGAAGAGAACTTCCTTTGATAGCTGCAATACTAGATATGATTATTATCGAGCCATCCTCCTTTTCAATCATATATGGCAGACATAAATTGCATAATAGTTGATTTGATCTAATGTTGTTATGCATTACTTTATCAAATTGTTCGATATCCATATCAAGCATTGAGCCCATAAAGGTATTAGTAGCTGCATTACAAATTAAGGTATCTATTCCACCCAAGGTATTTAGGGTTTCTGTAACTAAGTTTTTAAGTTGATCATCATCTGCAATATTGCACGCAATAGGAAATGCAACTTCTTTACCTATATCATCATTAATTTCTTTTGCAGTTTCTTTGCAAGCATCTATTTTTCTTGATGATATAATCACCTGAGCGCCCATTAGCGCAGATTGATGAGCTATGGACTTGCCTATGCCTTTAGAACTACCGGTAATTAGGATTGATTTATTTTTAAGACTAAATAATGACATTTTGATTATAATGATTTAACAATACAAGGAATATTATCATGATGATTGAAATATACGGAAAAACATTTTGTCCATATTGCGATAAAGCAAAAGCTCTGTGCGAAAGACAGGGGTATAAATATTCTTACAAAGAGCTGGATAAAGATTTCTCTAGAGATGAGTTTTTTAATATTTTTCCAACAGCTAGAACCTTTCCACAAATTAAAATTGATGGAACTGATATTGGTGGATACACAGAGTTAGAAGCCTGGTCAGAAAATAAGGAATAACAATGACACAATTTAATGATTTTTTATTACTTCTTGATAGTAACTTAAGTGGATCTTGGTGGTTTCCAATCTTACTGGTTGGAACCGGAATATTTTTTACTATTTATCTTGGTTTTCCNCAATTTAGATTTTTTGGTAAAGCATGGAAATTAGTATCAGGTAAAAATAATAAATNAGATGAAGAGGGNGAAACTACTGGATTTGAAGCCCTAACAACTGCAATGTCTGGTGCGGTCGGTACTGGTAATATTGGTGGAGTAGCACTTGCAATATGGACTGGAGGCCCTGCGGCAATATTCTGGATGTGGATAACAGCAATATTTGGAATGACAACAAAATTTGTTGAAGTTACTATGGGCCATAAATATAGAACTAAGCTTGAAGATGGCTCTATATCAGGTGGGCCCATGTATTACATAGAACATGCTTTAAATATGAAATGGGCTGGAATCCTTTTTGCATTTTTAATGATGATTACTGCAATTGGCTCAGGAAATATGCCACAAATCAATAACATAGCGCTTGTAATGAATACAGAGTTCTCTGTTCCAAAAATATTTACAGGACTATTTCTAGGTGCTTTGCTTTGGATAATTATAATTGGAGGTATAAAAAGAATAGCCTCTGTTGCTAGTAAGATCATTCCTATAATGGGTATAATTTATTTAGGCGGAGCATTAATTATTCTCTTAGAAAATTATCAAAATATTATTCCCTCATTTAACGCTATTTTTGCTCAAGTATTTACTGGGTCTGCTGCAGTAGGTGGTTTTTTAGGAGCTAGTTTTGCGATGAGTTTAAAATATGGTGTTGCAAGAGGTCTTTACTCAAATGAAGCTGGACAAGGTTCTTCCCCAATAGCTCATGCATCATCAAAGAATACTTCAATTGATCAGGGCGTAGTATCAATATTAGAACCATTTATTGATACTATTGTTGTTTGTAGCGTAACTGCACTTGTTATTTTATCAAGCGGTGTTTGGACTGAAAAATTTGATACCACTTTTTCAAAAACAGACATGGTTATTCTTGATGGTATATATAGCGATAAAGAAAATATTGATGGCAATTATCTTTACCCAGATCATATGAATCAGTTAACAAAATATGTTCAATATATAGATTCAGACGTTGACGAATATTCAGGAGTTTTAGAAATTCGAGATGGAACATTAATTACTTCTGACATCACAGTGCTTCATTCAAGATCAATTGCTGAGAATGTAATTGTTACTGATAAAGAAGATAAAAGTTTATACACAGGATTTTTAAATGTTGAAAACGGTAAGGTTCAAGATGCTGTTACTTTTCAGGGTAAATCACTGGTAAGTTCTGCTGAGCTTACAGCTAAAGCTTTTTCACAAGGCATCTTCGGACAATTTGGTGGTAAATTAGTTGCAATAGCATTACTTTTATTTGCTTTTTCTACAGCAATAACCTGGTGTTATTACGGTGATAGGTCTACTGCATATATCTTTGGAGAAAGGGGTGTTTTTTGGTATAGAAATTTTTATGTTTTATGCTTTATTCTAGCCGCAGTAATTGATACCACAATCGTTTGGAATATAGCCTATGTTGTTGTTGCGCTTGTTTCTATTCCAAACTTGATAGCTCTTTTTGTTTTAAGAAATGAAATGAAAGATCTTACTAAAGAATTTATAAGTAAATACTAATAAATTTGATGACATTATCAATAATAGGAAATGTATAAAAATATTATTTTTACAATTTCTTTATTCATTATTGTCTCTTGTGGCGGAGGTGGTGGTAGTTCACCATCAGAGATACCATCTATTTTTAATCCTGTAATTAACAGCTTTTCTTCATCATCGACCTCTATTTCATTGGGGAGTCCAATAGATTTAGTCTGGACAACAACCAATGCCATTGAATGCTCAGGAAGTGGAGATTGGGAGGGAATTAAATCAATACCCTCAGGTTCTGAAACACTAACCCTGTTAGAGTCTAAAACTTATATATTTATATTAACCTGTTCTGGCGAAAATAGTGATTTGACAGTACAAGATTCTATTATTATAGATGTATCAAATAATGGAGCATACTCATCGCAATGCAAGACCCCCAATAATGATTCAGACGAGTATTGGTTAGAAGATTTTAATAACCCCATTCTAGACTCTGACATATTTAGCTATCAAGTTGGAAATGGATTTTTTGCAGGAAATCAATGGATTGGTGGGTGGGGTAATAACGAACCACAATATTATACTGGTTCAGGAAGTGGTGATAATGGTAATTATGCAAAACATTATAATTCAACAAATAACACTACTGAAAATCTATTTATAGAGAATGGTTATCTAAAAATTCAACCAATATATGACAACAATGATCCCTTTATTGACCCATATAATGGGACAACTCAATTTCAACATACTTCAGCAAGATTAATAACATCTGGTAAAAAAAATTTTCAACACCCGTCAAAACTAACAGTATGTTTTAAAGTTCCAGATGGCACAGGCTTTTGGCCAGCTATATGGATGCTCCCTCAAGGCTTTATTGAGAATAATAAAGTTTGGCCAGATGATGGTGAAATAGATCTTATGGAAGCAAGGGGCAGATTATCACAGGTAATAGGCTCCGCTATTCACTTTAAAGCAAACTGGGGCTCACATTCATTTCTCTCAACAGAGGCCCATGTAGATATGGGAAATAATTTTCAGGATGTATTTCATTCAGTCACTTTTGAATGGAGAGAAAATTCTATAAAAATGTTTCTTGATGATTCAAATGAACCTTTTTATGAAGAGAGTTCTGAGTCAAGCCCACTGGTAGGAACTTATTATCCCTTCAATGAACCCTTTTATTTACTATTAAATGTTGCTTCTGGTGGTAATTTTGATAGTGCGCATGAAACAAATACAGAAATGTTTTGCCATAATAAAGATTGTTCAAACCTATCTATACCTGATAAAGGAAGATTTTTAATTGATTACATAGAGTATAAATCTATCGACTAGTATTTCGTTTCTTTAACTCTAGCATTACGTCGTTAACAGACAAGCCTTGAGATTTTAATAGTACTAATAAATGGAAAAATAGATCAGCTGACTCTTCAACCAATCTACCATCGTCAGTTACAGCTGCAATCGCAGTCTCTCCTGCTTCTTCAGCTACTTTTTTTGATATTTCCTTAACTCCTTTATTTAAAAGAGATTTGATATATGAATCTGAATTATTATCTTCCATTCTTCTGTCAACAATCTTTTCTAAGACATCTATCATATGAAGTGGGTTCCTAGTTTCATTTTCAAAGCATGAATAATTTTCTTTATGACATGTTGGTCCTAGAGGAGTTGCTTTAATTAATAAAGTGTCATTATCACAATCTAATTCAATTGATTTAACTACTAGTTTATTGCCAGAAGTTTCTCCTTTTGTCCAAAGTTTTTGTTTAGATCTACTATAAAAAGTAACTTCATTTGTTTTGATTGTTATTTCAAGAGATTTACTGTTCATATAACCAATCATCAAAACATTCATTGAGGAATCATCTTGAATCACTGCTGGTGTAAGACCTTTGCTATCCCACTTAACATTATTTATTTCCATACTTATTTCCTGATATTAATTAACTCTTTTTTTAGATATTTTTTTAAGTCGTTGATATTTATTAGATTTTTATGAAACACACTTGCGGCTAATGCTCCACTAGAATCAGTTTTTCTGAAAACATCACTAAAGTGAATCTCATTGCCAGCTCCTCCAGATGCTATTAATGGAACGTCACAATTAACTAACATTATATTTAGCTGATCAATATCATATCCATTTCTAACTCCGTCCTGATTCATACAATTCAATACAATTTCACCTGCCCCTAGTTCTTGAACAGTATCTATCCAATTTTTTGTTTCTAACTTTGTATTTGTTATGGTTTTTTCATCACCAGTGTGAGAAAAAACAATATATTTATCACCAACAGTCTTTGAATCTATTCCAACTACTACACATTGACTACCAAATTCATCAGCAAGTTCTTTAATAAGCTCAGGTCTTTTAATAGCTGGGCTGTTAATTGATATTTTATCTGCTCCTGAATTTAAAATTTCCCTTGCATCATTTACAGTTTTTATACCGCCAGCAACACAGAAAGGTATATTTATAACTTCAGCAATTAAATTTACCCACTGTTTTGAAACAATTCCGTTATAGGTACTAGCACTAATATCATAAAAAACTAATTCGTCTGCTCCTTCATTGCTATATTTTTGAGCTAAATCTAGAATCGATCCAACAATTTCATGATCTTTAAATTGTACTCCCTTTACAACTAAACCATTCTTAACGTCAAGACATGGAATAATTCTTTTAGTTAACATTTTGAAGTTCTTTTAGTGAGATTTTATTTTCATAAATTGCTTTGCCTACAACACATTCATGACTATCAATTAGATTAAGTTTATTTATATCCTCAATAGAACCAATTCCTCCCGAGGCTATTAAATTAAGATTTTTATTTTTTAAGATTTGTTTATAAATATTAATATTTGGTCCTTCAAGAGTTCCATCTAAGGAAATGTCAGTTGCTAAAATATTTTTAATCCAATTGTTTTCCTCTACGTAATCAAACAAATTGATATTTGTATTTTCTGTCCATCCATGAATTGAAAGTAGGGGAGAGTTATTAATAATTTTAAAATCTAATCCATAAATTATTTTTTCTATTGCAAAATTATTTCTAAGCTCTTTTTGAAAAATTTTATCTGTAATAGCTGCTGTGCCAACAATTACTCTATCAACGTTATAAGAAAATAGTCTTTCAATTTTTTTGCTATCTCTTATTCCACCACCTACCTGAAGTTTAATATTTTTAATTTGTGAAATTTCTTCAATTAATAATAGATTTTCATCACCACCTGACTTAGCGGCGTTTAGATCAATAATATGAATATAGTCAAAGCCAGCTTTTGTAAATTCATTGATTTGATCAAGAGGATTATTATTATAATTTGATATCTTTGAGTAATCGCCCTTAAGCAATCTGACACATTTACCATCNAATAGATCTATAGCAGGNATTATTTTCATACTAAATTAATAAAATTTTTGATAAATTTTTCACCAATATCTGATGATTTTTCTGGATGAAACTGACACCCTAAAAAATTATCTTTTTTAACAATAGAATTAATTTTTTTTCCGTAATAACTATGACCAACAGCATAGTCATCATTATCTGTGTAATAACTATTTGCAAAATAATAATAGCCACCAATATTATCTACATTTGTTATCACCTTGTTCCACCCCATTTGAGGAACTTTAATATCTTTATTTGGTTTTAATTTTTTAACAACTCCTTCAATTATGCCAAGACAATTAGTGTCGTCTTCTTCTGAATAATCAAACAATATTTGCATTCCAATACATATACCAAGTGTTGGTTTAGTCGTTTCTTGTATTAAATTGATTAGATTATTTTCTTTTAATTTATTCATCACAACCCCTGCTGTACCGACTCCAGGTAAGATAAAAGCATCCATTTTCTCAAG
>JGI26273J51734_10001863_pt1 | contig 10932 bp, 8 predicted proteins | sample SaaInlV_125m_DNA_FD_51734 | JGI IMG/M metagenome (IMG submission 51734) | reverse complement strand
CTCTGGGGCCAATCCATTTGCCTGCATTGCTGCTGGAATTGCCTGTCTTTGGGGTCCGGCACATGGCGGCGCAAACCAAGCTTGCCTGGAAATGCTTAATGAAATCGGCACGGTCGACCGCATTCCAGAGTTTATCGCCCGCGCAAAAGACAAAGACGATCCCTTCCGTCTGATGGGCTTTGGGCACCGGGTTTACAAAAACATCGACCCGCGCGCGACGGTTCTTAAAGAATCGGCAGATGAAGTTCTGGAGCTTTTGGGCGTTGAGAATAACCCCATCTTGCAAGTGGCCAAAGAGTTGGAAAAAGCTGCCCTGGCCGATCCATATTTTGCCGAGAAGAAACTCTTCCCAAATGTTGATTTCTACTCAGGCATTATCTTGGAGGCCATGGGCTTTCCAACTTCGATGTTCACACCGATCTTCGCCCTGTCTCGGACGGTCGGTTGGATTTCACAATGGAAAGAGATGATCTCAGATCCAACCATGAAGATTGGCCGCCCCCGCCAGCTGTATTGCGGCGAGACCACGCGGGACTATGTGGATATCGAGAAACGCTAGAGCAAAGTTTCTTCCCCCTATTCCCCTGCAATGCGCCGCTCTTGCGCCCGGGAATAGGGGATTTAATCAAAGGCTCAGGTATCTAGGAGCATTCTTTCACTCAAGCCGCGTCACCGACCTTCAAACTTGGCAGTGCGCTTGTCCAGAAAGGCTGTCACCCCCTCTTTGAAATCACGGGTGCGGCCACAGGCGCCTTGCAAGCGCGCTTCCAGCTCAAGCTGGTCTTCTTCGGAATTGGAAAGACTCTGGCGAATGGCCGTTTTCACATGGCCGTATGTTTCTGTCGGACCCGAGGCCAAATGCGCGGCTCGGGCCTGCCATTGGGTCTCAAATTTCTCATCAGCGATGCTCTCCCAGATCATGCCCATCTCACTGGCCTGCCGCGCATAAATTTTATCAGCAAAAAGCGCCGCACCCATGGCCTTAGCCAGACCCATTTGCCGCGGCAAAAGATAGGTCCCGCCCGCGTCGGGTATAAGACCAATACGGGTGAAGGCCTGCACAAAATAAGCAGATTCAGCTGCAATCACCACGTCCGCTGCAAGCGCCAAATTCGCTCCCGCTCCCGCAGCCGGACCATTGACGGCAGAAATAGTCGGAACCGGGCATTCCGTAATGGCTTTGAGCATCGGCACATATTCATCTTTCAACGTGCGCTCGAGATCGATATCCGCAAAATTTCCCTCCGCGCCCAAATCCTGCCCCGAACAAAACGCCCGGCCTGAGCCGGTTAGCACCACCACCCGCGCCGCCTGACCGGCCTGGCCCACAGCATCCGTGATTTCAGCGCGCATCTGCGAATTGAGCGCATTCATCACCTTGGGGCGGTTAAGCGTAATCACGGCAACATTGTGGTCTACAGCGTAGGTGAGTGTCTCATAAATCATAATAAAATCCTGTGCTTGCGGCGTTCCGCGCCCTGTCCCACTCAAGATGAGAGGAGCTTTTCAAGTTCTCTTTCTTCGTCTTCGGTCAACTGGTCTATGGAGTCTTTGCGTTTGCTGCGCCGCTGCACGGCAATCAGCCCCGCAAGTGAGACCAAAAACAACGCCGGCCCCGCCAACCACAGCACCAAATTTATACCCAGTCCATTGGGCCGTAGCAAAACATATTCGCCATATCGTGCAACAACATAATCCATGACCTCTGTGTCGCTGTCACCTTCGAGCAGGCGGTCTCGAACCAATAACCTGAGGTCTCGGGCAATACCCGCGTTAGATTCATCGATGCTCTCATTGCGGCATTGCAAACAGCGCAGCCCTTGAGAAATCAGCCGAGCTCGATTTTCCAAAACCGGATCAGATAGAACTTCATCGGGCTCCACGGCCGAGGCGATTCCAGCCCAGAGAAGAAGGGATAGTAGGACAAAAACCTGCCTCATTGTGCCGCCTCCGGGCCCGGTTCACGCGCAGCGCCGGGCGCCATCCGGTAACGCCGATCAAATAGGCTCAGAAAGCCCCCCAAAGCCATAATGATCGCCCCGCTCCAGATCCAATTGGCTAAGGGTTTGATGAAACTCCGCACCGCATAGCCGCCCTCAGGTTGCGCATCCCCCACAACCACATAAATATCCCGCCACAGCCCGCTATCAATGCCCGCTTCCGTCGTTGGCATCTCTGCCACTGGATAATAGCGCCGCTCCGGATGCAGCATTGCGATCGGCTGGCCTTGCCGCGACAAGGCCACATCCGCCATTGTGGTGAGGTAATTCGGTCCCCGTCGATCCTCTACGGCCTCCAAGGTGATGGTAAAGCCCGCAACCTCAGCAGATTGGCCAATTTCAAGAACGCGAATGTCTTCCACCTGCCATGCGGTGATACCAGCCACGCCAAAGATAGTGATGCCAAGCCCGGCATGAGCAACTGCCTTGCCCCAATCGGCCAAAGGCAGCCGCAGCAACCGGCGCATTTTCCCCGCGCCACGTCCGCAGCGTTGATAAAGCTCAATCACCACGCCCATGACCAGCCAAACACCAAGGCCAAGCCCAACCGGACCAATCAAAGAGCGCCCCGTTTGCATGGCCCAAGCCAGTCCAACACAGGCCAAACACACCAGCGCCACAGGCCAAAGCCGGGTGATATGCGCCCTCCGCGCGCGCTTCCATGGCAGGGTCGAGCCGATGGGCAATATCACCGCCAAAGCCACCATAAAGGGGGTAAAGGCGAGATCAAAAAATGGCGGGCCAACCGAGAGTTTACGATCCATCAATAATTCGGCCACCAGAGGCCAGACCGTGCCAACAAAAACCACAAAGCAGCTTATGGCCAGCAGCAAGTTATTGGCAATCAAAGCGCTTTCACGGCTGACGGGCGCAAAGACCCCCTTGCTGTCCATAGCTTTGGCACGCAGGGCAAAGAGCAATAACGCGCCACCGAAAAACACGGCCAAAATCATCAAGATGAACACACCGCGCTCAGGATCGTTGGCAAAGGCATGTACGGAGGTCAGAACGCCCGAGCGCACGATGAAGGTGCCGATCAGTGAAAAGCCAAAGGCCAAGATTGCCAATAAGATCGTCCATGCTTTCAGCGCGTCGCGTTTCTCAACCACAATGGCCGAATGAAGCAAGGCTGCTGAAATCAACCACGGCATGAAACTTGCGTTTTCGACAGGATCCCAAAACCAGAACCCGCCCCAACCAAGCTCATAATAGGCCCACCAGCTGCCCAGGCCGATTCCGATTGTCAGAAAAATCCAAGCCGCCAAAGTCCAAGGCCGCACCCAGCGCCCCCAAGCCGAATCCACTTTGCCTTCCAGCAAGGCGGCGATGGCGAAAGAGAAGGTGATCGATAGGCCGACATAGCCAAGATANAAAAACGGCGGGTGAAAGGCCAAGCCGGGATCTTGCAGCAAGGGATTGAGCCCCTGCCCATTAAAGGGCGGAAATGCCACGCGTGTGAAGGGATTGGATGTTAGCAAAACAAAGGCCAGAAAGGCCGTGGTAATGGCGCTTTGCACCCCNAAAACCCGCGCTAAAAGGCTTTGCGGCAGTCGCCGACCGAACAGGGCGGCGCAGGCGGCGAAAAAGGTTAGGATCAAAACCCAAAGCAGCAATGAGCCTTCATGATTGCCCCAAACCCCAGCGATTTTATAGATCATCGGCTTGAGTGTATGGGAGTTGAGCACCACCAAACGCAAAGAGAAATCCGATGTCACAAAGGCGAGCGTGAGCACTCCAAAGGCAAAAGCGACCAGTAAAAATTGCAATAGGGCGAAAACGGACGCCAGCTGCATCCAGCTGCTGCGGCGCAATGTGGCCCCCAGAAGCGGAATGATTGTCCCAAGCACCGCAAAACCAAGCGCGATGTTCAGACTAAAATGAGCGAGTTCATTAAGCATAGGTTTGGTATAATGGCTCAAACGCGCTTGGCAAGAAACTCCGCTCCGATTTGCCGGTGCAAATGGTCACAACCCCAGGCGCCAAGCGCCCGCAGCCGGCTTTGGGTCAGGAGCCTTCCGCGCCTTGGTAGACGCCTTGCTCTTTGAGCGCGTCAATCACTTCTTTGGGCATATAGGTTTCATCGTGTTTGGCCAAAATTTCAGTGGCTTCAAATAGCCCATCTGAAAAACGCCCCGTCGCGATGGTGCCCTGCCCCTCCTCAAAGAGATCGGGCGGCAGGTCGGTGCCGACATATTTCACCGCCACAGTATTGGCGCCATCAGTGATGTCGAAATAAAAATGCACGCCCTCACCTTGGCGAATGCTGCCTTGCGCGACCAAACCGCCCAGACGGAACACTTCCCCAGGCGCTGGGGCGGTCTCGACCACCTGTGTCGGAGAGCGAAAGAGGTTGATCCCATCACGCAGGGCAAATCCGATCAAACCGGTCGCGCCAATCAAACAGACCAGTGCCAATACGATCACCTGAATGCGGCGTTGTTTTTTGAGCCCGCGCATTATGGAAACACCGGTGGCATCATCAGGGCCGTTGTCTCGTCACAGCCGAGCATGAGATTGGCATTCTGCACCGCTTGCCCAGAGGAGCCTTTTGTTAAATTGTCCAAGGCTGCCAAGACGATCACCCGGCCAGGGATCCGATCCTCAACGACGCCAATATGGCAAAAGTTAGATCCCCGGATATGGCGCGTGCTGGGATGGGTGCCCATCGGCAGTAGCTGCACAAAAGGCTCGCCTGCATAGACCACCTCCAGGGCGTTATAGATCGCATCCGCTGCGCCTTGGACATAGACTGTCGCCAAAATACCCCGGTTGGTTGGCATCAAATGCGGAGTGAATTGGACCGTCACCGGCCGGCCGGCCAATGCGGAAAATTCCTGATCAAACTCTGCCAGATGCCGATGCTGCCCCCCCACCGCATAGGCATGAAACCCTTCGGAAAGCTCCGCATGCAGCAGATTTTCCTTGGCCGAGCGCCCGGCGCCCGACACCCCCGTTTTCAAGTCGATAATAATCTGATCGAGATCAATCACACCGGCAGAGATCAATGGGCGCAATGCAAACTGCCCCGTTGCGGCATTACATCCCGTACCCGCCACCAAGCGCGCTTTAGAGATTTCGGCGCGATAAAATTCTGTGAGCCCGTAAACCGCGCTCTTTTGCAAATCAGGCGCATCATGGGGCTTGCCATACCATTTGCTGTAAACTTCGGGATCATTGATGCGAAAATCAGCCGAAAGATCCACGACTTTTACATGATCAGGCAGTTTACGGATCACAGCCTGTGACGTGGCATGCGGAAGAGCACAAAACACCAAATCCGCATCCGCCAAGTCAATATCATCGATTTTTTTCAGGACCGGCAAAGACAAATGCGACAAATGTGGAAAAACGTCCCGCATCTCAAGCCCGGCCTTCCGGTCCGCCGAGAGCGCCACAATCTCCATCTGCGGATGCAATGCAATCAATCGAACAAGCTCCGCACCGGTATAACCGCTCGCGCCAAGAATGATAATCCGATGTGCCATTGCAAAATCCTCTGTTCCCCATCGGATATGGAACGAATGCGGGCGTTTTTCAAGCCACCTTTGCGCCGCACCTAGGCCGCTTCAAACTGCATCGGGCGTTTGAGAAACTGTGTGGCGCGTTGGGACACTTTAACCGGGTCCCCAGTTGTCAAAAATTTGCGGTCGGTTGCTGCGCCCAATTTATCTGGATGGCGCTGCAAATAATCTTCTAGGCTTTGCGCCACCAAATCCGCCTGTGAGAAAATCTTAACCTCAGGCCCAAGCGCTTTTTGAAACGCATCATGCATCAATGGGTAATGGGTGCATCCTAAAATAGCCGCTTGCGGGTGCGGCATTTTTCGGTGCAGCGCGTCCACATGGCTTTGCACCAAAGCCTCTGCCAGAATGAAATCCCCATCTTCAATTGCATCCACCACACCGCCACAGGCCTGTGCTTCCACGTCAACACCTATGGCGCGAAAGGCCAGTTCGCGCTGAAAGGCGCGGCTCGACACAGTGGCCGGCGTGGCAAAAAGCGCCACATGCTCCACGGCCACCTGGCGGGGCGGAGAATTGTCCCCCCATTGCCGCTCGGTCAGTGCTTCAATCATCGGCACGAAGACACCCAGAACCCGTTTATCCTCCGTCAACCAATGCTCCTGCATCCGGCGCAATGCAGCGGCCGAGGCCGTGTTGCACGCCAAAATCACCAAATCACATCCCTGATCAAAGAGAATTTGCACCGATTGGGTCGTGCAGCGGTAAATATCATCCACATCGCGCACCCCATAGGGCGCGTGCTTATGATCGCCAAGATAGACTGTATCCAAATCAGGCATCTGTTTGCGGATCGCGTCATAAACCGTCAACCCACCCAGACCGCTGTCAAAAATTCCGATTGCCATGCTTAAATTCCCGTGTCTCACACACTGCCCTGCCCCGATCATAGCTGAGGGCATCTGCCTTGACCATTCCTGTGCCGAAAAACGCAAGCTTAGGCGGCGGAGCGCTCAGTGTCAGGGCTCGATGTCAGCTGAGCCAGCAACTCCGCCCGACGCTTCTGCATGGCCTGCGCATTGGCCAGTTTGACCGGACCAAAGCCGCGGATATTGAGCGGCAAACTCAAAAGCTCGCGCCACAGTCCGAGCTGCGCCGATTCATACGCGTGCAGCATCCGCGCCACCAAGCTCTCGAAATCCTTGATTAATTGCCGCTCCATGCGGCGCTCTGCGCTATATCCGAAAGGATCTAATGGGGTTTCGCGCAAAAATCTCAGACGCGCCAACCCTTGACTTGCAAAGTCAAACCAAGCCCCAAAGCTGCGCTTTTGCGGTCGACCATCCGGGCCTTTTTTCGCCAAAAGCGGTGGCGCCAGGTGATATGAAATTTCATAATCGCCCTCAAACCGCTCTGCAACCTGTGTCCTGGTCGCCTGAAGCAGGCGCGCAACTTCATATTCATCCTTGTAGCACAAAAGCTTGTGATAGGACTGCAGGGCTGTCTCGCGTAGGTCTGGCTCCATCCCCTGAAGTTTGCTTCGCATGGCCTCATAGCGCGCCAAGCGACCTGAACCATAAGCGCGCAATCCCGCGACACGGGCCGCTTCGGGATCCTGAGCCGGGGCTTCTATGCGCTCAAATTTGCTGTCCAAATCCGCATCGACCATGGCCCAACGTCCCAGAGCAAAGGCCTGCTGATTCTGCGTCACTTTCGCCCCATTCAGCGCAATGGCCTCAAGCAAGGCCTCTTGGGTGAGTGGCAGCAATCCTTGCTGATAGGCGGCGCCAAGCAAGATCATATTGGCATAGACCGTGTCTCCCAAAGCCGTTTCAGCCAAGCGGGTTGCATTGAGCAGCCGCGCGCGCTCCTGCAACCTTGCGGTAAGTGCCAGATGCAAATCAGCGCCCGGAATTGCGAAAGCGGTGTCGCGGGTGAATTCCCCTGTTATGATTTCGTGACGATTGACCACAGCGCCCCCTGTGGGCGCCATGAGACCCAAAGTGCTGCCCTGGGCCGAGACCACAAGGTCACCGCCAATCAGCGCATCGCATTCGCCCAAAGCCACACGAATGGCGGAAATATCTTCCGGCGTCTCACCGATGCGGCAATGAATATGCACCGCGCCGCCCTTTTGGGCCAGACCGGCCATTTCCATCACCCCTGCAGCCTTGCCATCTAAATGCGCCGCCATGGCCAGAAGCGCCCCAATGGTCACCACCCCGGTTCCCCCCACGCCGGTGACCACAACGTTATGTGTTCCTTGCAGCGTGCAGGGCGGCGGGGCGGGCAACTCCGGAATGGACAGCTCCTGCGCTGCCGGACGCCGCAGCTGCCCGCCGCGCACAGTGGCAAAAGAGGGGCAAAACCCGTTTACGCAGCTGAAATCTTTATTGCAGCTGGACTGATCGATTTGCCTTTTGCGCCCCAAAGGCGTCTCGAGCGGCAGCAAAGAGACGCAGTTGGATTGCACCCCGCAATCGCCGCAGCCTTCGCAGACATCTGGATTGATAAATAGGCGCTGATCTGGATCGGGGAAGGCCCCTCTTTTACGGCGGCGGCGTTTTTCCGCCGCGCAGGTCTGCACATAGACAATGACCGAAACGCCCGGCAATTGCCGAAATGCCTCTTGCACCGTATTGAGCTGGGCGCGCGGGTGCATCTGAGTGCCAGCCGGAAAATCAGCCGCAGAGATATCTTCCTTTTCATCATAAACCACGGCAAGATGTTTCACCCCGATCCCGCGCATCTCTTGCACGATCCGCGCAGCATCCAGCCCCCCATCATTGTTTTGCCCGCCTGTCATCGCCACGGCATCATTAAACANAATTTTATAGGTCATGGTCGTGCCNGCGGCGAGCGCCGCNCGAATGGCTTGGATGCCAGAGTGATTATAGGTGCCATCGCCTATGTTTTGGAACACATGCGCGCGGGTGGAAAACAACGACTCGCCAATCCAATTGGCCCCCTCACCACCCATTTGCGTGAACCCCAAGGTCTCCCGATCCATCCATTGCACCATGTAATGACAGCCAATGCCTGAATAGGCGCGGCTGCCCTCGGGAATTTTCGTGGAGCTGCTGTGGGGGCACCCAGAGCAGAAATACGGCACGCGGCTGGCCAATGTGGGAGCGTTGTTTGCGGTTTGCGCCGCATCAATCCTCTCCAACGCGCCTGTAAGCCGCGCCGATCCGCAGCCCTCAGCCATCAAAATTTGACCGAGTTTTTGCGCAATCACCATTGGATCGAGCGCATAGCTATCGGCAAAGAGCAATGCGCCTTGGGCATCTTTGGACCCAAAAACCCGCCAGCTGCCTTTTTGATTGAAAAGAGCTTCTTTGATTTGTCCCTCAATCAGTTTGCGTTTTTCTTCGACAACAACGATGCAGTCCAAACCTTCCGCCCATTCGGCAAAAGACTGCATATCAAGTGGCCACGTCATGGCGACTTTGTAGGTTGTCACCCCATGGCGCACCGCCGCCTCCTGATCCATGCCGAGCACCTGCATGGCATGGGCCAAATCCAGCCAATTTTTGCCGGCCGCGACAAAGCCAATTTTTGCGCCAGCCTGTCCCAAAACACGCTTATCCATCCGATTGGCGCGTGCAAAGGCCTGCACGGCTCTGCGCTTGTGATCAATGACCCGCGCCTCTTGGGCCTGCGGCGTGTCGATGAGGCGGATATTCAAGCCCCCTTCGGGCATGTCGAACTCTGGGGTGACAAATTCCAACCGCAGAGGATCGCCGTTCACCACAGAGGTCACTTCTATCGTGTCTTTGATGCATTTCAGCCCGGCCCAAACCCCAGCAAAGCGCGACAGGGCAAAGCCGAAGAGCCCGTAATCCATAACCTCTTGAACGCCGGCAGGAGACAGCACCGGCATGAAGCTGTCGATCATCGTCCATTCCGATTGGTGCAATGTGGTCGAGCTCTCACCGGTGTGATCATCCCCAAGCGCCGCCACAACACCGCCCAGGCGCGAGGTGCCGGCCATATTCGCATGACGAAAGACATCGCCGGAGCGATCCACGCCCGGCCCTTTGCCATACCAAAGCCCAAACACGCCCTCAAATTTTCCCTCACCGCGCAGCTCGGCCTGCTGGCTGCCCCAAAGCGCCGTTGCGGCCAAATCCTCATTCAGCCCTTCTTGAAACCGCACCTGCGCATTTTCAAGCTCTGCCGCCGCGCGGGTCATCTGAAAATCCACCGCGCCGAGTGGAGATCCGCGATAGCCCGTGACATAGCCAGCTGTCCTATGGCCCGCCGCTCGGTCGCGCGCCGATTGCATCAACATCATCCGCACTAAGGCCTGCGTGCCGTTTAACAAAACCTGTTTTTTCGACAAATCATATCTATCAGCGAGTGAAACATCTTGCTGCATGGTCTGCGGCCTCCCGGTATGCACGAATAATTGTTAGGTCAAAAACTATNACCTAACAATGAAAAACTCCGTGACCCNGTCTCAAGTTGCGTGTTATGAGTCTCAGGAACGGACAATGAGGTAAGCCGGTGGACTGGGATAAATTACGAATCTTCCATGCGGTTGCCGATGCCGGGTCACTGACCCATGCGGGGGAGGTACTGCATCTGTCGCAATCGGCCGTCTCGCGGCAGGTCCGCGCATTGGAAGACTCCCTTGACGCGACATTGTTTCATAGACACGCGCGTGGGTTGATACTCACGGAGCAAGGCGAGCTGTTATTTGAAGCCACCCGCGCAATGACCAAACGCCTTGATGCCGCGTCAGCACGCATTCGAGACAGTGAAGATGAAGTCTTCGGTGAGCTGCGCGTTACCACAACCACCGGTTTTGGCACGCTCTGGCTGGCGCCCCGCTTGCCACAGCTTTATGAAAAATACCCCGACTTGAATGTAGAGCTGATGCTTGAGGAGCGGGTCTTGGATCTGCCGATGCGTGAGGCCGATGTTGCCATCCGCATGAAAGAGCCGAGCCAAGCAGATTTGATTCGAAAGCGCCTTATGACCGTCGAAATGCGCCTCTATGCCAGCGCAGACTATCTGAAATCCCGCGGCACGCCGCAAACTTTAGAAGATATCGCAAATCATCGTTTGATTTGCCAAAATCCCAACGCACCTCAAGTGGCCGTCAGTGCAGCCTTGGTGCAAAATCTGATGGGATATAGTCCAAAATCCACTTTGACCGTCAACAACTATTTCGGCGTGTTGCAAGGCGTCATCAACAACCTTGGGATCGGAATTTTACCCGATTACGTCACCCATGATTTTCCTGATCTCGTGCGTGTCCTGCCCGAGCTTGAGAACACAGAAGTCCCGGTGTTTCTTGCCTATCCAGAAGAGCTGCGCCACTCGCGCCGTATCGCGGCCTTTCGCGATTTTGTGCAAGATGAAATTATCGCCCGCCGTCGCGCAGAGCGAAGCCTTGAGGTCCAAAAGTAGCTATGCTCTGAGCGCATAGCGGCTTTGCACCCAGAGGGCTTGCAGGGATGCAT
>JGI26273J51734_10001862_pt1 | contig 10934 bp, 7 predicted proteins | sample SaaInlV_125m_DNA_FD_51734 | JGI IMG/M metagenome (IMG submission 51734) | reverse complement strand
TCGGCGGACAAGGCATCCATCCAATCGTTCATCAAACCCGCACCCTATCGACCATGCTAGCCAGCTCCGGGGGACTGGGTGTCAAAGCCGAACTGGTGCGCGTGACGGTCATTCGTGGAAAGCTCCGCAGCGAAGTTTGGCTCGATGAGCTCTACGACCGGCCCGAGATGGACATTGCCTTGCGCGATGGAGACCGGATCCTTATCGGAGCCGATCAACGCAGCTTCGTCATCATGGGCGCCGCCGGACGGCAATCTCAAGTGTCTTTCGATCAGCGGGAAATTTCAGCGCTTGAGGCGCTATCACGTGCAGGCGGACTCAGTTCGAATTCAGCCGACCCCAAGGGCGTTTTTGTCTTGCGGAAAGAGGATCAGNCCATCGCCCGCCGCGTGGTTGGTGACGCCGAGATCAAAGGCGAGCAACATCTCATCTATGTGTTGAACTTGACCGAACCAGACGCGCTGTTCCTCGCCCGCGATTTTACAATCCGCGACCAGGACACCGTGTATATCACAGAGGCACCACTTTCGACGTGGAACAAAACACTCCGCGGTATCATGGGCGGTTTGTCGACAACCACAAGCTTTGCCAATACGATCAGCGACCTCAGAGACCTGTAATTTGGCTCCGCATCGTGATCCGGAGCCAAAGCCTGCCGCGCCGATCGCGCGGCTGGCTTTTTCTTTTGCCCTGGGGGCCTTCACACAAAGGCAGATCAACCGCATTCTCGACCTTGCGGGTCATGCACCACGCTTGGGCTGGCCAGGTCCCTCTGATCAAATTTTAGCCTGGGGCAATGGCATTTCGGCCAAACGCGGCGCTTGGGTGGCAGCCGTCACGGGCGCACAATTGTTGCACATCGAAGATGCATTTCTCCGCTCAGTGCTGCCGGGCCGCAGCGGGCATGCCCCTTTGGGCTTGCTCATTGATCCGCAAGCATGTCACTTCGATGCCAGCCGCCCCAGCGCCTTGGAAGATCTCCTCAATACCCAGTCGTTGGAGTGCCCCGCGCTTCTTGAGCGCAGCGCGGCGGCTATGGCACGGATTGCCAAACANAAGCTCACAAAATACAGTGGTGTGCCACGTGACGCGCTCTGCCCCAAGCCTGGNTTTGTCTTGGTGATTGATCAAACACGCGGTGATGCATCGATTGAGAAGGGCGCTGCAAACGCACAAACNTTTCAACAGATGTTGGCNGCCGCAAGGGCGGAGCATCCCACCGCCCANATCGTCATTAAAACCCATCCAGAAACGCAGCTTGGATACCGCGCGGGCCATTTCAGCGCGGAGGCTTTGGATGACGACATGGAACTTCTGACCCATGCGATTGCCCCCCAAGATCTCTTTGCCGCAGCCCATGCCGTCTACACGGCCACCTCACAAATGGGATTTGAAGCCATCTGGGCCGGGCACCGGCCAGCGGTCTTCGGACAACCGTTCTACGCTGGATGGGGGCTCACCCGGGATGTGCAGCCAATACATCGGCGCGGCCGCTCTCTCACATCCGCGCAAATATTTGCCGGGGCCATGATGCTTTACCCCAAGTGGTATGACCCGTGCCGAGATACGCTTTGCAGTTTGGAGCATGTCTTGGATCAACTGGAGGCAGAGACCCGCGCCTGGCGCGACGATAATACCGGATGGGAAGCGCGGGGGATCAGCCTATGGAAGCGCCAGCCTTTGCAGAAGTTTTTTGGCCGCCATCGCCCGCTTAGGTTCCAATCAAAACCCGGCTCACATCGCCCCGCCATGGCTTGGGGCGCCGGCCCGCACCCAGATGGGGTTCATCACCTCGAAGATGGGTTTTTGAGATCAAAAGGGCTTGGAGCCCAATTGGTGCCCCCGCTCTCCTTGGTGCTGGACCGCGCGGGCATTTACTTTGATCCGAACCGCCCAAGCGATCTAGAGACGATGATTGCCAACAGCCTGCATCTGTCCGAGCAGGAGCGGCAGCGCGCGGCAGAGCTGCAAAATCGGCTCATCACCGGCAGCATTTCAAAGTATAACCCACACCCATCAGCGGCCTTGTCATTGCCCCCGGGCCGCCGAATATTGGTGCCGGGGCAAGTGGAAGATGACGCCTCAATTCGCCTCGGTACGCGTGATATTTGCACAAATCTGGCTCTGCTGCGCAGCCCGCGCGAACAAAACCCTGATGCCATTGTGATCTATAAGCCCCATCCTGATGTCGAGGCGGGGCTGCGGCCCGGCGCGCTGTCAGAGGCGACAGGTTATTGCGATATTATAGCGGCGGATTGCGACCCGATCTCCTTAATAAATCAGGTGGATGAAGTTTGGACGATGACCTCTCTGTTGGGGTTTGAGGCATTGATCCGGGGCAAAGCCATAACCTGCCTAGGTCTGCCCTTTTATTCAGGCTGGGGTTTAACCCATGACCGGCATGAGCTGCAACGACGGCAAGCCCGGCCTGACATTCTTGGCTTGATTCATGCCTGCCTGATTGAATATCCGAGATATTTCGACCCGATGAGCAAATTGCCCTGCCCGCCTGAGGTCGTCGTCGAACGGCTGGCGGCGGCGGCAGATCTTCCGCAAGCTTGCTATTTGCGGCCATTGGCCAAAATTCAAGGCGTTTTTGCCAGCCAAGCCCATCTGTGGCGCAACATGCGCTAAGACAGGCGGCGCCAATCTTGACGGATATCTGAACCAATTTTGCGCGCTGATATGAGCTCAAAGCGCGGAGCCATATGCAAATGCGACAGGGCCAGATCGCCCAAACCGGCCAGCCCNTCCGCCCCAAGTGCCAAGCCGGCCGTATAGAGGATCACATCATCGACCAATCNGGCNCGCAGCAATGAGGCAGCCAATTGCCCGCCGCCCTCACACAACACCGATGTCAGCCCCTTNTCTCCCAAGGCCTGCATGAGGACTGACAAATCAAGCTGCCCGTCAGCTGCGAGTGGAACCTGCACGAGCGCGTCNCACTGATTTTGCCAAGCGCCGCGCGCGCGGGCCTGNGGCCCATGACACAGCCAGAGCGGCGCAACATCGCGACTGGCCTGCAAGGCNGGCGCGTCAAAATCTAAATGACGTGAGGCCACAATACGGATGGGTTGCCGATCGAGGCCCAAACCGCGCAGGGTGAGGCTCGGATTGTCCGCACGCGCCGTGCCGCCACCGACCAATACCGCGTCATGACAGGCACGCAAACCATGCACATCGCGCCGCGCCTCAGCCCCGGTGATCCACTGGCTTTCGCCGCTGGCCGTGGCAATGCGCCCATCCAAAGATGTGGCCAATTTCAACGTCACCCGCGGTCGCCCATTCTGCAACCGGCTAAAAAATCCGCGATGCGCCAGCAGCCTCTTGTGCTTGGCAGCCAGCGCTGACCTCAATTCCCGCCGCTTGGAGCTTAGCAATTCCCTTGCCGCTGACCCGGGAATCTGGGTCCGAAATCGCCACAACGCAGCGCGCAATCCCTGCAGCAATCAAGGCCTCAGCACAGGGCGGCGTGGCGCCATGATGAGCACAGGGCTCTAGGGTGACAAAGACGGCGGCCCGCTTCGCCAAGTCACCGGCCTGTGCCAAAGCCATAGTTTCTGCATGAGGTCTGCCGCCTGGCTGCGTCCAGCCGCGACCGACAATGCGCGCGCCTTGGACAATGACGCATCCCACTGCCGGATTGGGCCAAACACACCCTTGACCGCGCTGGCCCAAACTCAGGGCCAACGCCATAAAGCGCGCGTCGCTTGCGGCACTCACTCCTCAGGCGGCAGGTTTGGCCGCAGCTCGGAGACGAATTTGTCAAAATCATCTGCAGCTTGGAAATTCTTATAGACGCTGGCAAAACGCACAAAGGCGACCGTATCGATCCGCGCCAAAGATTCCATGACAATCTCACCGATGGATGTGGACGGGATATCTGTATCCCCCATGCTTTCCAGCCGGCGCACGATGCCAGAGATCATTTGATCCATCCGCTCGGGCTCAACCGGGCGTTTTTGCAGCGCAATACGAATGGAGCGCTCAAGCTTGGTCCTGTCAAAATCTTCTCTGCGACCATTTGATTTGATGACCACCAAATCACGCAATTGCACGCGCTCATAGGTGGTAAACCGCCCGCCGCAGGCCGGGCAAAACCGACGCCGCCGAATGGCGACATGATCCTCGGCTGGGCGCGAGTCTTTTACCTGAGTGTCAACATTTCCACAAAACGGGCAACGCATGTGCCATCCCCTCTTAGTTTTCCGGTAGCGCCGAGCGCTTAAACTTCCACAATCCTTATAACATTTCACCACGGTTTGGGTAGAGGAGATTTTAGCCCACTGCATTTTGGGGTGGCTGCCCCCTATTACCACCGCCAGAATGATAAAGGCCCCGCAGAGCGAGGCCTTTTTCGTAGCGTTTTAAATATTGACCGGACCTATTGATCGAGAAAGCTCCGCAATTTACGACTGCGGCTTGGGTGTTTGAGCTTGCGCAGGGCTTTGGCTTCAATCTGGCGAATACGTTCGCGGGTCACGCTGAATTGTTGTCCCACTTCTTCCAAAGTGTGATCTGTATTCATCCCGATGCCAAAGCGCATCCGCAGCACCCGCTCTTCGCGTGGCGTCAAACTGGCCAAGACCCGAGTTGTAGTTTCCTTCAAGTTTTCTTGAATCGCGCTGTCGAGTGGCAAAACAGCGTTTTTATCCTCAATAAAATCACCCAGCTGCGAATCTTCCTCATCGCCAATTGGCGTCTCCAAGGAAATTGGCTCTTTGGCAATTTTCATGACCTTGCGCACTTTTTCCAAAGGCATTTGCAGCTTGGCTGCCAATTCCTCTGGCGTGGGTTCACGGCCAATTTCATGCAGCATTTGGCGCCCGGTACGCACCAGCTTGTTGATCGTTTCTATCATATGCACAGGAATACGGATGGTGCGCGCCTGGTCTGCAATAGAGCGGGTGATCGCCTGGCGAATCCACCATGTGGCGTAGGTGGAGAACTTATAGCCGCGGCGATATTCAAACTTATCGACCGCTTTCATGAGGCCAATATTGCCCTCTTGGATCAAATCCAAAAACTGCAGCCCGCGATTTGTGTATTTTTTGGCAATGGAAATCACCAAACGCAGATTGGCCTCAACCATTTCTTTCTTGGCCTGACGGGCCTCTTTCTCACCTTTTTGCACCTGTTGCACAATGCGGCGGAATTCAGAGATATCGAGCCCAACATATTGGCCAACCTGCGCCATCTCTGCGCGGAGCTCTTCAACTTTGTCGACACTACGCTCCATGAACATGGTCCAGCCCCGGCCCGTTTTCTCNCCNATATCGGTCAACCAGTTGGGATCCAGCTCGCGNCCACGATAGGCATCGATNAACTCACGGCGGTTGATCCGNGCTTGGTCTGCGAGTTTCACCATGGAGCTGTCAATCGACATNACCCGGCGATTAATGCCGTAGAGCTGGTCAATCAGNGCCTCAATCCGGTTGTTGTGCAGGTGCAATTCATTCACCAGCTCAACAATTTCAGAGCGGAGCTTTTGATANTTGGCCTCGGCCCCATCGGAGAAACTCTCATCCTCGTTCAANGTGGCCGAGATACGCACATCCTGCATCTCGGATAGAAGGATGTAATCAGAGGCAATCAGGTCCAGCGTCTCCAACACTTTAGGCTTTAGAGCAGCTTCCATAGCGGCCAGCGACAGATTGGCCCCTTCNTCATCGTCGTCATCATCGGCAATAATGGGGTTGCCATCCGCATCCAGCTCAGGGCCGGTGCTGGCNGGGCTTTCCGTGGACACTGGCGCCGCTACGACAGGGGTCTCTTCCTCTTCACCCATGTGGTGACCAAAGGTGGTTTCCAGATCAATCACATCGCGCAGCAAAATATCTTCACTCAGCAATTCGTCGCGCCAGATGGTGATCGCTTGAAATGTCAACGGGCTCTCGCAGAGCCCTAAAATCATTGTATTGCGGCCCGCTTCAATCCGCTTGGCAATGGCAATCTCGCCCTCGCGGCTCAAGAGCTCCACCGAGCCCATTTCACGCAGATACATACGCACCGGATCATCCGTCCGGTCTAGTTTTTCGTTATTTGCCCCGGCAAGCGCCACATCGCGGTTTTGATTGGAAGCCACCAAATCGGTGGGACCTTTGTCTTCATCTTCCTCAGATTCATGCTCTTCGGTCACCTGAATGCCCATTTCGGAGAGCATCGACATGACATCTTCGATTTGATCTGACGACACCTGATCGGGNGGCAAAACTGTGTTTAGTTGATCATAAGTGATATAGCCCCGTTCTCGCGCATCACCGATCATCTTTTTGACNGCCGTTTGGCTCATATCGATCATCGGTTCTTTGGCGTCGGCATCTTGCTTGCGGTCGTCGTTATCCTTGGCGGCCATGCGCTGTGGCTCCTTGTCCTTGGGACTCTCACTAAACGTAAAAACGAATCAGTTTTGAAACTGATTCGCTTCGCTATTTAGCCTGATTCGCCCCCCAGTTCCCACCCCCACCGAGCTTAAGGTCGGTTCGGTTTCGAATAATTAATCTGCTGCAGCAGATCATCCAATGTATTTTGTTCCTCTAACTTTACTTTCAGACCATTTTTGGCGGTCTTATATTCTGTATTATCTTCCTGCGCGCCCTGGGTTGTCGCTTGCAAATGTTTGGCCGACTCACTGATCCGCCAGGTCAGCCCCTCATCATCAACATCGGAGACATCCANAACNGCCTCCGCCACCTCGCGCCCATGCGCATCTAAAGCAAAAATCTGAGCAAATTCTTGCCGCAGACATGTTATCACAAAAGATACATCGGCGCTGTTGCGCACTGAGGGCGCAATGCGGACATGGGGAAGCTGCATCAAACTTTCAAGTTGCGGCGGCCCAAAAAATTGCTCCGCCTCCGACCAGAGCAGCTCTGGNGCTCCGGAAAATTGCAGCAAAAATTGCTGGAGATCGCGGTGCAGTGGCTTTTCAAACTGCAAATCNTCCAACGCCCCCTCGACCGCTGGCAGNGCTTGCGGGCANTTGAGCAAACTGGCCAAAATGACCGAATGACGCAATAGATGACNGGGTTCAAAGCCATTGGCCAAGGNCGAGCTGCGCGTGCTCGCCNGCGGTGTGACCGGCCTATAGCCGCTCTGGGCATTGAAGCTGCGCGCCGATTTCGCCACTGCCTTTGGTCGGAACAACTGCCAGCGCTTGTCCTTGATCGCCTGGCCATAATGACCGCGAATAGAGGGATCTTTATCAGCTTGAGCTGCTCGCGGAGGGTTTTGTCTAATGCCGCCTTGCGTTCCGGACTGTCAAAATTCTTGCCATAGGTTGCACGCTCCCACAACAGATCCACATCGGGCGCGCCGCATCCAAAAGCGCCTGCATGGCGCCCGGCCCGCCGGCACGCAGCAAATCATCCGGGTCCTGACCATCAGGCATCACCACAAAGCGCAAAGACTTCCCAGCCTCTAACAGCGGCAGCGCCAAGTCCATAACGCGCTGTGCGGCGCGAATGCCGGCCGTATCGCCATCAAGAGCGATGATCGGCTCATCAGAGATACGCCACATCAGCTGCAGCTGCGTCTGCGTTATCGCTGTGCCCAATGGCGCAACGGAGGCGCCAAATCCTCCCTCTGCCAGGGCGATAACATCCATATAACCCTCAGCGACAATCAAGCTTTGCCCCTTGCCGGAAGCCTCCCGCGCCGGGCCGTGATTGTAGAGCGATCGGCCCTTGTCAAAAAGCTCGGTCTCCGGTGAATTGAGATATTTGGCCTGATCATTGGGATCCATTGCCCGGCCCCCAAAGCCAATGCAGCGCTTTTGCGGATCACGAATTGGAAAAATAATGCGATTGCGAAATGTGTCATAGGGGCGTTTGCCCTTATTGGAGGGTTTGGCCAGCCCTGCCGCTAGGATCAGCTCTTCACTGACAGTCTTCGCCGTGAGATGATCCCAAAGACCCTGCCAGGCGTCGGGCGCATAGCCGATCTCAAACCGATCCAATGCCTGTTGTGACAAAGCGCGACAGCTCAAATAGGCCCGCGCATCTGCCCCGGCGGAGGTGTTGAGCTGCAATCGAAAAAATTGCAGCGCCTGTTCCATGACCTCGGCCAATTGCGTTCTGCGGTCTGCTTTTTGCTGGGCCTGCGGGTCGCGCTCGGGCATGGGCATACCAACCTCACCGGCCAAAATCTCCACGGCCTCCATAAAAGAGACATTCTCAGTCTCTTTTATAAAGCCCAAAGCATCCCCCTTGGCGTGACAGCCAAAGCAATAATAATATCCTTTTTGATCATCCACATGAAAGCTTGCGGTTTTCTCGTGATGAAACGGGCAAGGTGCCCACATATCGCCCTTGCCTTGATTGGATTTGCGACTGTCCCACATGACCTTGCGCCCAACGACCTGAGAGATCGAAGCCCGGCTGCGCAATTCGTCCAAAAATCCCGGTGGTAATGACATGAGGTTTTCTAAACCAAATGCGCGCGCGCGGCCACTGATTCCATTGCGGTGGTCAAATCATGCAGCAGGGTTTGTGTCATGGAGCGAAACACCATCACCCGAAACCGCGACTTGCCAAGGCAAGAGATCACCGCCTGCATATGCATCAGCGAGCTGCGCTGGCTCGTGCCAGTTTTAAGCTGTTTCACCCGCAGATCCAAAGGTGTGAGACGGGCCAAAACATCGCGCACTTCCGCTCCATTTAGCTCCAAAACCGTCCAACCATCCCCAACATCGGTCACCGCCGCATGACGGGCCAAGCGGGTTGAGGGCGTGGTTCCCATCACTGCAATATGCGCGTGATCAAACCAAAGCGCATAGACCCCGCCTTTGCGCTTCAGCTCATTGGGACCGGGCCATTCCAATCCCCTTTGCGTGTTGAAAGCCGCGGCCGCCTGAACAGCCTGCCCCCTGTAGGGCGCCAGCAGATGAAGCGGCGTTTGCACTTCCCGGACCGAAACCGTGCCGATCTCTAAAGGCAGCCCCGCGCCCGCGGGCGATGTTTCATAAAGCTCAACCACGCAGCCGCCCCCCCTCAGGATCAAAAAATACGGGCGCGCAGACCTCGCAGAGCGTTGTAACACCACTCAAATGCTCCACCATCTTGATCTGTTGGCCATGGCGATTGCGCCCATCGCGCAGAAAAGCCTGTGCAATGACCAACCCTAATGTCGGAGAATAGCACATGGAGGTCACATAGCCCTCGTCATTCTCGGAAACGGCCTGAGCTTCAGGCGCAAAAAGATGCGCGCCAGAGATAATCTGCTTCACCTCACCTATGGGCCGTAAGCCCACGAGCTGATCGCGCTCGGGTCCCACAAGCCCGGGCCGGGTCGCCATAGTTTTGCCGATACAATCCTTTGCCTCCGACACCATCCGCGCGAGGCCAATGTCAAACGCAGTGGTGCGCCCATGAATTTCCGCATGGGTGATAAAGCCCTTTTCAATCCGCAAGACATTGAGCGCTTCGAGACCATAGGCCCCGCCGCCCAGCGCCTCAGCCCGCGCAAGCAGCAGCTGAAAAAGGCTTTCACCATAGCGCGCAGGCACCGCCAATTCATAGGCATGTTCGCCAGAAAAAGAGATCCGAAACAACCGCGCNGCAATCCCGCCCAATTGCACAGCTTTATAGCCCATATANGGCAGGGTTTTATTGCTGATCTTGCGATCCAATATGCCGTTGAGCAAGGCGCGCGCCTCTGGACCTGCCACAGCAAATTGCGCCCAATGCTCTGTAACAGATGTGAAACTCACGTCCAAATCCGGCCGCANCCCTTGATGAACGAAATCCATATGCCGCATCACCTGTCCAGCCGCGGCGGTGGTNGTGGTCATGAGGTAGTGATCCGCGCCAAGTCTGGCGCAAGTGCCATCATCCATCACGTGACCATCTTCGCGCAACATCAACCCATAGCGTACCCGACCCTGTTTGAGGCTGGCAAAAGAGTTGGTGTAAAGAAAATCCAAGAAGGCCGCGGCGTCCGGGCCTTGGATATCGATTTTGCCCAGGGTTGAGACATCGCAAATTCCCACTGTATTGCGAACCATCTGCACCTCGCGGTCACAGGCTTGCCGCCAATGGGTCTCACCTTCCAGCGGGAAATAGCTGGGCCGATACCACAGGCCCGCCTCCACCATCGGCGCGCCACGTTCTCGGCTGATCCGGTCAGAAGTCAACAGCCGCTCTGGCGCAAAGCCTTTGCCATGGCCACCCGCCCCAAGCGCTGCCAGGGCGACAGGGACATAGGGCGGGCGGAAGGTGGTTGTGCCAGTTTCAGGAATGCCTCGGCCGGTGGCATCAGCCAAAACCGCCAGCGCTGCGACATTGGAATTTTTGCCCTGATCTGTGGCCATGCCTTGAGTGGTATAGCGTTTCATATGTTCGACCGAGCGGAAGTTCTCCTGCACAGCCTGTTTGATATCTTTCACCGTCACATCATTTTGAAAATCAAGCCACGCGCGCCCGGTTCCGCCCACATCCCAAAACGGGGTGATCTCATAGGGGGTGGCATCGGCAACAGGCAAGGCGCTCGGCTTGACCCTTTTGCCCAGCGCCTTGGCCAAAGTGAGCGCCTCCGCCTGCCCCTGCGCCAATGCGCCTTGCGTGCTCATCTCACCGGCAGCAGCGCCCGCCGCCACCAGCCCGGGAATGGCGCCCGGCTGCGGTGTAAAACTTGCCAAAGCCGGATCCCAAACCGGCCGACCGTTCATGTGACACGTTAAATGGACCGACGGATTCCAGCCGCCCGAAACGCCCAGCGCATCGCAGTCAATCCTTTTGACAGATCCATCGCTTTGCCGAATATCAATGCTTTTCAAACCCAACCGCCCACGGCTGCCGGTCACCACTGCGCCAGTATAAAGAGGGTAATCACCCAAGGATTGCGCCTCGGCGCGGCTGTCAATCATGGCCACAACCTCAACACCCGCCTGAGCAAAATCTCGCGCCGTGCGATGCGCATCGGCGTTATTGCCAAAG
>JGI26273J51734_10001858_pt1 | contig 10942 bp, 9 predicted proteins | sample SaaInlV_125m_DNA_FD_51734 | JGI IMG/M metagenome (IMG submission 51734) | reverse complement strand
CGTCGCGACGAGCGCGGCCGTGCGCAGATGGCGATCTCGGTCGAGAATGACGAGCACTCCCACGGCGACCGCGAGCCCAAGTGCGAGGTGGGCAAGGTCGAGGACACCTTTCAGGCGGTGCAGGAAACGGTCAAGCACGAGGGTGCCGCGACCGGCTCCGCTGGCCGCATCGACGGGTACATGATCCCGGTGGTGGTGTTCCGCTTCAATCCCAACGCCTACGACAAGGCCAAGGTCAAGCTCGAGGACCGCATTCGCGTGCTTGCAAACCTGATCAACTCCTACGCGCACCTGGACGCCGAGGCCATTTCCAAGCTGCAGACGCACGCACCGATCCTGCACGTGCTCTACTACCACTCCAAGGAGGGCGGCAAGCACCTGGCGCACTACGCCTCGAAGGCCGTGGAGGCCGGCTGGGCCCTGACCGTGCGCTAGGAGACGGGCACGAACACGTGCATGTAAAAAAAGGATGGGAGTTTCCACTTCGCCAAGGGCGATGCCCGCGTACGCCTTTGTGTTCGAAGCGTGGCTTCGACCCGTGGTGGCCCTCGTGGGCGCACACGGAGCGACGGACCTCGACACCCGCACCTGGCCCATCGCGTACCTGACCGCCGCTCTACTGCCAGCACGCACAGTAATGCCCGTCTTCATGTTCTTTTCACTTTTGCACTTTTCCGAAGATGTTGGATTTGTGGGCTCGATTTCGCTGCATGTCATCGCCGGGCTCGTGTGGCAATTCGTCAGCGCTCAAAAGGGACTCGAACTCATGCTTGCGTACTTGGCAGGTGTACACACGCCTTTGCACTATCACCGATGCTGGATGCGCGGCCGTTGTGGCGGGCTGGGCATGGCCTTCTTGGCCACCTTGGGGGCCTGGAACCTTCTTGGGCGTACACGCACCGTCACCGTCAGCGAGGCGGCGCAGCGAGTCGTCATCGCGCACGTGCTGACTGAGGGCATGATATGGGGTAGCAGCGGTGTTTGAGGTTTTTTTCCTAATAAACAATCATGACACGTGCTAGCTACCGTCTTCGCGATGCGTCCACAAACGCAAACTTTAAGAATCGATTCGACTCAAACTCGACGCCGGGTTCGGGTGGCAGCAAGGGTTCCCTTCCCTTGAGCGGCGGACGCGAGGCCATGATCTCCGCCTTGACTTCGGCCTTGGCCTTGAGAATGGCCTCTGTGCGCCGCCGCTCCAGGTCCATGCGCTCCCGGAGCGTCTTTCTCGAATGACACAAGTTGCACAGGGCCTCGGAATTCGTATCAAGGCAGTCGGCGCCGCCAAGATGAAGCGCCTGGACGTGGTCGACCTCAAAGGTCGCAGGCAGCATCGCGTCACAGTGGGCACACTTCCATCCCTGCCTTGCGCCCACGCTTCTTTTTTCGGAGCTCGTCCATTTTCTCTGCGAGGGCATTCCGGGAGAAAAGGACGACCCCCTTGGAACCGTTTTTTTTAAATCGAGGCGCATTAGCGCACGCGCCTCGTCTACGGCTCAGAGTCGAGCGCATTGACAATGTCGCGCATGCGCTCTTTCGTCATGTCCACCGCTCGGAGCCCTTGCTGGGCCACTGAGGACGACGACGAAGACGACGCGGCCACAGCTGGGTCGCCTTGAACTTCGCGAAACCGCAAGGGCCCAAAACCCGCATCCACTGCCGGAACCGCGTCTGGCGAGTCTTCCTCTGCGTTTCTCGAGCTTGGCCGTGGGGATCGGCGATCGAGAGGAGGCGCGAGAGACCCCACCGGCGCCGCTTGCGAGGGGTGCAGCGCGACCGGCAGCACCACTTTTGAAAACAGGGCATCGGACATGCCACCGCGAGCGTGTTGCGGATCTGCCAAAAGTCGTCGTTGGTGCTCGACCGGATCTTGGTGGTGACCATGGTTCGTGCTGCCATGTTCCAAGTCGGCCTCTTCGGTGATGGATCTTCGGTAGGCGGCATCGCCAACGTCTTCCTCCGACGGGGCCGAGAGCGGACGATCGGTTACTGCCTGATAGGCAACCGTGTTCGAAAGGCGGATCCGGGCCGCGATGACCACCATGCACTGCACGATGGCGAGGGGCAGCCAAAAAAGGTGGGCACCCATGGTCCAAATCGCGGCCGCCGCCGAGCGCGTGATCACGACCATCGACTCGGCCCTCGTCGGACTGTTTGTCGAAATGGACGAGTAGACGTGCACGCTGTACAAGACCGCAAAGACGAATGCGCGCAAGCAGCGCTCGGCGGCTTCCCATGCGCTTACAGATTGACACAGTGGCCCAACAAGGGCCAGACTCGGCGGTGGAAGCACGGCAATGGTGAGAAGGGCACCCGCAGTGACCAAAAAGGGGACATCGGTGTCGCGCATTGGCGTCCTCGCGCGCGCCAATCCAGCGGCGCACATGACAAGGATGGCGCCATGAAAGACTACGCGTCTCCACGACGGCGCGTCTACAGTCGTTGTCGCACAAGTGTGCACAAGCTGTTCTACTATGAGTGCCATTATGTAGAAGGCGACGGCGGGCTGAAGCGACGAAAAGATCACGTTGACGCCGTGAGCACGACCGATTCGTAGTGGGGTGCGCATGAGCACAGCGCCGGCGGCAGTGCACATGGCGAGCGTGCGCACGGCCGAAACACCGCCCTCGGGCACCGCCCAGCACGCGAGTACCGAGATACTGGCAACCGTGACCACGGTGAACACGGTTTGCATTCCCGAGAGATAGAGCGTCGCATTTGAAAAGTCGACCATTGTATCCTCGGCATCGGTCGTTGAGGCAAGCGTCATTCCGACTAGCGTGAGCTCTCGTCTGCGCATCAAGCGGCCGCCACCATTCACGCACACAGCCACGGACGCGGTGCTTGCTCCGGCTGGCGCGGCGGGAATCGCGTGGTTTTTAGCGGCTCGCGCGTATTTGCCCGTAGAGTGGCGATATTTGTTGGCGCGCAGTGAGTGCGGCGAGTGGTGAGCGGCGACGCTAAAAGCAAACACTGCATCGTTCCCCCAAACACTTTACGCGGCGTTCACGCGTCGCGCGCGACGACGTAAAACGCAAACACGTACGTGCCCTTTTCTAAGCGCGCCCGAGGCGGCGCAGCAGGTTCCATCGCAGGCCATTGTCCCAGATGGGGCCCCATCCCGCGTGAGCGAGCTCGTCCCAAGGCAGCCGCCAGCCGTGCCCATTGTCCTTGTCGGGCTCGCCCTCGTGGTTGAGACGCACGAGAACGCGCCGCAGCTTCCGGCCGCCACGGAACGCGTCTATGGCCTCGTCAAAGCCCGAAAACTCGCGGTATTCGATCGTTCCCCAGTTGTGCGTGACGATGACGTACGTGTTCTTTGGATCGTGCTCCTCGGTGGTCGGCGTGCCCATCGAGTGTTTTTGTGCGTCAGCGTATTCGCGTGCAATTAACGCCGCGCCGGCGGCCAAGAGGCACACACCAGCCACGGAAAAGATGATCGGCATGGCCAAGGCCGCCGCCGGCGCCGCTGCGCCGCCCATGGCCGCGCTTTGCACCGTCGCCCACACGCCGCCCACAATGGGCCCGGTGGCCGAGAGGCCGATGGCGCTGAAGAAGGCGGCCATTTGCGCTTTTTATGCACGCACACACCCGCACGCGCCGCAAGCAGGCCCACCGTGTGCGCGTACGCACACGGTGGCGGGGCGCACGACGCGCGCCGCGCACCTCGCAGGACGTATTTGCCCGTAGAGAGTCGGACTCAAACGGTCGCGTGCGCTTGCGCGTTCGCGCGCACGTCTGCGTTTGCGCGTGCACGCGGCACAGGCGGGCGGATTTGATCGCCACCGCGGTCATCACAAGTAGTCGTGTTCCTTGCGGTTTGTCCGAAACGCTTCTTTCAATTATCACAGCGCCGCTCGCATTGGGGCACCTGAAAGTGCAACCAGGAGCCGCCGACACATAGCGTCCCGTAGATTGAGCTGTGCTGCCAATGGCTTACCGATCGGGCACTCGGTGGAACCGACACTCCGCCTCCTTGGACAGCAGCCAGAGCAGCTGCTACTCTCCCGACGGGGTGAGCAGTCGAAACTCGATAACGAGCATGTCGTCCATGTCTTCGCTCTCTCCCCGTTCGCAATCGTCGCTGAGCTCGTTGATGACGAGGCACACGTTTCTTCCCATTTCTCCCACGCCGTCTTCGCAGCTACTGGTCGGTGGTGAAACCGGGCGCTTGTCGTCGGCTTCGCTCGCCTCGGTGGGATCGGCACCCGCGCAGATTGGCGGCGGCGTAAGCAATGCTTCGCTTCTGGGCATCCGAAAGTCGCGGTCCATGGGTACGTCGGTGGCCTTGCAACAGGGACGAGAGGCTCGCGCAAAGCTCTTGGCCCGGGTGACCCGCCCGTCGGGGGTTGGTGGTGGCAGTGGTGGTTGCGGCAGTGGTGGTGGTTGCGGCAGTGGCAGTGGTGGTGGTGGTGGTGGTGGCAGTGGTGGTGGAGACCGGCATACGAGCAACCCTTTGAGATCGAGGTGTGCCGATGCGCGATTCGGGTTCAGCATTGCGGACCCGTTCGACTACATGCAGATCTTCCCTGGTGGCAGTGCCACCCTCGCGCCGTTGCCACTGACCAAATCTGCATCGGCCCCGGCGGACCTCGCTCTTCCCGGCCCAAGCGTGCCAACGGACGCAGCGTGCACGAGCTCGCCAGAAACGACTCCGTTGCCTGTAAAGTGGAGCTGCCGCGGGTGCGGAACCACCGACGATTCCAAACTCGTCCCTGGCACTGACGGCTTTGACGTTTGCGACGACTGTGGCATCGCGGATCGGCAGCAAACAATTTCCTTGGATCGTCAGGGCTACTGCGCGCGAGAGGACGACAACACCGACGTGGCCGATCACTGGACGCGAGATGCCGAAAAGGAGTCGGCGATGGCCGCAGCGCGAGGCGGCGAGACGCCCGAGGAGCGCCGCCGGCGGCTCCTTGCGGGCGCGGGCGGCACGCGCATGTCGCAATCGGTCTCGCGACGCATGGATTTGGGCGGTGTCCAGGGAAAACTGGACACGATTGTCAAGAATGAGACGGCCAAGCGCGTCGAGGGTTCTCCCGCGCAAGTTCAAAAGTATCAGCGCATTGTGGGCTACCTCGAAACCAACTTTGACTGGATGGGCAAGTCGATGAACAAGTCCCTAAAGCCGCACTTGCGCATCGAAGCGCGACGTGCGGTGGCCAATGCATTCCTACACGCTGGCGTTTGCCAAGAGCGCAGTTGCTGCCTAAACATTGGAAAGCGGTCGAATAGCACCTTGGCCCTGGGACTCATGCAGCACTGCTTTGAGCGGCTCTTGTCGATTGCCCGCGCTCCCGCGACGACGCAGGTAGCCGACGGCGACAACGACGGCGCAGACGGCGCGTATAGCCAGGAATTGGTGCGCTTGGCACGCGATGCGACGCCGCAGCTGCTGCAAAAGCTCCTCGATGGCGTGCGGCAACTGCACGACCAAAATCAGAGTCTGGGCCAGCAGGATCACGTCTCCAGCACCATGGGTCTATTGGTCGATTGGCCGCGCGATAAAATCTGCAAACCGTGTGGGAGCGCCCTCGGACAACAATCCGTCGCTGGCTCCTCGGTCACGGGTTACGGCCACGGCGACACAAACAACACTATTGCCACCACCACCGCCAACACCACCGCCAACACCAACACCAACACCAACACCAACAACAACAACAACCCTTCTCTCCTCCAACACCACCACAACCACCACCACCACCAGGCACTTTTGTTGCCTCCCCTGCTTCAGCTTCCGCCATCCGTGGTGTCGGGTGGTGGAGCAGTGGCAATTCCGCCACTGGTCCAAAATCCGTCCTTTCCACTATCGGAGTCCCCGACGCCCGCCTCCGGAGACTCCACAACTGTATCACCCACCGACGTGCTGTGGACGGTGCGCGACACGCTCACGGGAGCGGCTCGCAAGGCGAATGTGCGCACCGACGTTCGCCACGCCGCGCTTCACGCCCTCGGACAACCCGCGGTAGCCGACTGGATTCGTTCCGCAAACGTATTACCAATCGACGTCCTCAGCGTCGTCCTCCTCGACGCGGCAACTGCCGCGTTGAAGGTTGAGGGCGCAAATAGCGAACTCATGGCACAGGTTTGCTACGAAAACGATATTTCGCCAACAACTGCCCGTCTCGCAACGGCGACGCTCTCGGGACTGATTTCTATTGAGCCGGCAAACCCTGTCGGCATCTTCGGCGAGCAGATTTTTTGATTCGCGTATTGCATCGCGATTGCGATCGCGCGCACTTGCACACACCACTAGCGCCGCTAATACCGAATGCATGATAACGTGTCTGAGTGTGTGTCAAAGTCAAGGGGGGTGGCGTTTTGTTGCAGTGGGTGTGTGCCTCTCAAGCATGTCATTGATAAGCGCCGTCACGCCCTCGGAGGCTCCACAGACGGGCGTGAAGCGTTCCCTTTCTGGCAACCCCACGAGCGTGCCCGGGACCCTACCCGCCTTTCGTGGCCGCGTCGTTCCGAATCCTGATCGAGACATCAAGGTCCCGAAGCTGGCCCAATCAAATCGTCCAAACGAAGGCTCAAACATCCCCATACCCTACTCGCGGGTATGTCCTCTCGAATTCTTGAGTGGGTGGACGGGTCGCGTTGCTCCTGGCGATGTGGCCTTTATCCTTAAATTTCCCCCTGGCTTCCTCTCAAAGTTTCCGGGTGCCAACAATGGTACCAATGGCACGGCGACCATGTCGCGTGTCATCGGACTCGACGGAGTCAATCGGCTGCTGCACGGCGAAGGCAATCCGGATGGATGGGTTGCGGGCGACAACGTGCTCGTGGTCGACAAGGGAGAGTCGCCGCTCAAGGTGCTCAACGTGGATCCACAGAAGGATCCCAAGACGGGCGAGGACATTCTTGGCACGTTTACGGGCATGAGCGTTTTGGACGCCATTCGCCTCGACGGCATCATCAAGTCGAACGATGAGCCTTACGCCTTCACGTCCAGCGGCTCTCGCGACGCCGTCGTCTTCAACAATGTCATCCAGGGCCCGACGATGTGCAACAATGGCTATTTGCTGTACGATTCTCGTGCCAATCCGGGCTACACCATCTCTGGCAACAATACGGGCGGTGCTACGCCGCTGCGCACCGTCGAGTCGTACCCGCGCGGCAGCATCGAGGGCGGCTACCACATTGGCGGTGCGGGCGTGGGCGGACCCGGTGGCTCACACGGAGTTCCTGGCCGCGTCGGCTCTCCGTGGCTCAGCCAGAGTGGCTCCTACGACTACGTTTCGACGTTTACGGGTACCTTTTCGACCTATCCTGCTCAGATGTGGGACCGAAACATTCAGCCAATGAATACACTCTACCTCGGCTTGCGCGCGTACAAGCTCTCGGACCCCATGCGCGCCAAGGTGCGCACGGATGCCGATGCCGCACTCGGGAGTGCCGGTCTCGGTCCGGGCGGTGACAAGTACGCCAGCAAGGACGCGTACATGTTCCAGATCATCCCCTTTTCGTCGCGCAAGGCCTACCTCTGCCAGCACGTGCAAGACCAGCTCCTGAACATCAAGGACGCTCTTTTAGGGGACGAGATCGCGGCAGAGCTTCTCGCGAATCCGGGCATCACCGAGGCACAGGCACGCATCAATGTCGGCAACAGAATGCAACGGGGTGGCGATCCCAAGCTGACAAAATTGAAGCAGCAGATCCGGGAAAGGCTTCGCGACATCAACGCGGCGATGGCGTCGCACAAGCACGGCGAGAAAAAGAGCCGGTTCGACGACGACGTCTTTGACGCCGTGCGGACCGAGGACTTGGCCAACATGGTCGGGTGCTGGAAAGTCGGCCGGGTTCTCGACGTCAAGGCCGCGAGGTACGCGACGTACGATGGAGGGCCGTCCGACTCGGGCTTTGCGCTGACCGTCGACGTGCAGACGTCGTGGCTCAACGCGCTACCGCTCGCTGGTGGCAGCGTGGGCGGGGACGCCAAGGTGGAGGGCGGCCTCCTGATTTCGACCTCGGAAGACCTGGGCGACGTCGCGCGCCAATACGTGGAGCACGGCACCAACGAGATCGGCCGCGACGGCAAACGGGTCGACTACGACACTCAAAACGCGTACAAGAATCAGATGGCCGTGGACACGTACAATGCGCAGTTCCCGTCGATGCGAACGACGGTGGGCAACGTGTTTGGATCGGCGCTCTACAGCTACTCGCAGCAAACGCTGCAAAAGTCGCAGGCGAGTGGCGAGGCCATCCGAGTGCGTCTCAACCAAAACGCGTCGAATGTTCCGAGTCGGTATCTGACTCCGCCGTCGTACATTGGCGACGGCGCGTGGGCCAACCCGATGGCCCTCCTGAGCGTGAGCGCGGAAGGTCGCGACGCCGATGCCACCACCTCGAGTGCGGGGGGTGCAGCGGAAGGCGACGGTGCTCCATCGGCCTCGCTCGCACCGCCGCTCGTGCCGACACCGGCTTCCACGGGTGCGGCGGCGACGCCCACGCCCACGGCCGCCGCTCCGGCCTCGACGGCTGCCGCTCCGGCCTCGACGGCTGCTGCCGCAGCATCGGCACCGATTACCGCCGCCGCGATGGCGGCCGTCGCCGCATCGAGGCCAGGCAGCGTTGCTCGGGGCACGCGCAAGTCGCCGGCACGAAGCCGTCCCGCGGCCGCCGCAACCACGGGCACCTCTGCCGCCACCCCTGCCGCCACCGCGGCGCCCACCGCGGCGCCCACCGCGGCGGCCGCTGCCGCCAAGGCCTCGAGCTCGACTCCCGCGGTCTCGACGTCGACCCCCGCGGCCGCCAGCACGGCTGCTCCGGCGACCGGTTCGTCTGTGGCGGCCGACTTGCTCTCTTCGACGGCCGCACCGGCTCAGCGCCGACGGGAGCGGGCTCCGCCGCAGACGAGCACCGTGTCGGCCGTATTCGACAGCATCTTTGGTGGCGGCGAGGAAGAGGACCCCGTTGCAGCGCCCGCCTCCCCGACGCCGTCCTCGGGATCGGATGCCAGCGGGACAGGTCCAAAGGTTTTTCGCCGACCTCGGTGAATTGAACGGCGCTCGCTTGCGCGAGTAACAATGCAGACGACGTTTGTGTCAACGGCGAGTCCGTTGTGAGGGCGTGTATCGTACGCACGAGTGCGAGGGTTTGCGTGTGTGTCTGTGTGTGGGTCTGTGTCTGTGTCTGTGTAGGTCGTGCACGTGTGCGTGCACGTGTGGGTGCACGTGTGTGTGTGTGTGTGCACGTGTGTAACACGACTTGTAAAAAAATACACAACGCGCTAAGGCGCACCCACGACGCAGACGAGCGAGTGTCCAAGCCAGGAAGAGCTGCAGTTCCCCACTTCGTGGACCATGGACGAAGAGTGGAAGCGGATGAAGCGCTGCATTGGGCTAGCAAACACCGTTTCTACAGAGTCCAATGGGCCAGCGCTGAAGGAGCGCACAAGGACGGCGATTGGGCGCATAGTGGACACGTGCCGCGTGGAGCGAAAGCGGACACGTGCGATCCAGACGGCCACCGACCTGAGCGACGAGGCCGTTTGTAAAGCGTCACGGTGGACCGATCGACTCCCACTGGCCGATTATGACAGCATCATTCATCTGGTTCCAAGATTGGTCAACGTGGTGACGGTGCGTATTTTTTAGTGGGGGGGGGTGGTGGCTTTGATTCCAGGCAGGCGGCCAATGGTGCAACCCGGTGATGAGTGTGTGTGTGTGTGCGTGTGTGCGCGTGTGTGCGCGTGCTGGCAGCTGGCCGAGGCGATCCCGGTGGCCGGGTCGGGGCTCAAGCTGCCGCTCGACCTGCACACGATTGGTGCCCGGTGCTCGAATGCATATTTTGCACCTCGTCGTTTCGCCGCCGTCCAGCTCGCCTTTGACAGCCCGCGATGTCGCGTCTTGATCTTCCATACTGGACGACTCGTTGGGACCGGTTGCGCTCGCTCTCTTGCTCCACTTGTATCTCGTTCTTGTCATCCCCTTTCACCCAAGTCACTGCCCCACAGGTTGCGCGGGGCCGATGGCCGCCCGACTCTCCATCATGCGGGCCGCACGACAGCTTGCAGTCGAGGCCAATGTGCACATCCACGTCCGAAATTTCCAAGTGATCAACCAAGTGTGTCGATGCAATTTGAACACGCACATGGTTCGCCAGTAGTCCACCGCGACGTTGGCGCTCAGGTGGGTGCTGCGAGCATCGACGCCCGCCTGGATTGCGACGCCTTTGCTTCGACGCACTCGGCGACGAGCTACTACGATCGCGCCAGTTTTGTGGGACTTGCGTGGAGACCGCCCAAGGAGTCGATTTGCTGCGGTAGCGCTCCCATCATCCCTAGCCCCCATAGTGGCGCTCAAACCCTCCATTGACCAGTGTGCGCAGAAATCTACGCGACTGGTCGTGCCAACTTGCCCGGTTCAACCCGAGAACGGTCCATGCTCGTCTCGTTTGCGCGCATGCTTCCCGAGCTGGTCCGCCACTCGGATCGCACCGACGTCTTTGAGCGCCTGCCTCAGCACCTCAAGGAGGCGCATCGGCCACGCGACGTTGAGCGCGACGATGCGCCGCTCATGGCCACAGGCGCCTCCACAACGAGCGCCCTCGCAAAGGCAGCGTCCCAAAAGCGCAAGCTGTCGGAGCTCTGGGACGAGCCCGAGGAAGTCGATGTTGGCGATGCCACAACTGGAATTCCAATGTTTGCGTCGTCCAACGACGCCTCCCTCGAGGACGACTTGGCGCTGCTCGAGGGAGCCGGATTTTGATAGGAGGACGGGAGTGTATTTTTTTGTATTGTGCGAGCACATGATAACACGCGAATCGTACGCATACTTGCAGAGGGACGCCACGCGCCTTGCCACCGCCATGCCGTGCGCGTGCAATGTGTGGTCACGGTTTGTCGTGTTGGCCGCGTGTGTTGGCCTCGTAGACGGCCAGGCGTGTCCGTCAGACGTGCTGGAGGAATACTGGCTTGCGGGTGCGCCGG
>JGI26273J51734_10001853_pt1 | contig 10956 bp, 20 predicted proteins | sample SaaInlV_125m_DNA_FD_51734 | JGI IMG/M metagenome (IMG submission 51734) | reverse complement strand
GATAGTGTTTAGCACACGGCCAAGCACCGTCAATTTGATGGCGTTCATCGGTATATCCGACCTTTTGACAGACAGGACACTTCACCATTTCGGGCGACAAGGTTTCACGCACCCACAGAATACTTTGCGAGGGCTTCATCAAGAGTCAATACTCCATCTTCAACATCAGTCGTAAAGATTCCTTGTGGATAGCAAACACCCTTCCAATCACAGTAAGAGCAATTCCAATCTCCGATTTCGGCCAATGGTTTTTTACCATGCTCATTGTATTTGGTCTTGGACAATTCACCCATGTTGAACAAGTGTTCGGCCTTGTCGTCGGCATATCGGAGGTCAAATTCTCTCGCAGGTGGAGTGTCTTTCTTCAAGTTCTCCAATTGTTGATAATATCGCTCTCGCATCATGTCAATGGTCAATTCCATAGGTCGTGCGGTGACTCCCCATTCAAGTGACTTTTCAATGCGTGGTTTCAATTCGTTGCCCTGCATATCCTTGACAACAATTCGGCCATCGTAGCCATCGCTCAATTCCACACGGAATGACTTGTGAAGTCCGTTGTCACGGCTGATGTAGCAAATGACGAAGTAAGGGATTTCAACATCGTGAAATTCTTCCCATGTCTTTCTCATGTGAAGATAGAGTGCGGTTTGCATCAAGTGTTCAATTTGTGGGTAGCCGTGTTCATAGGTGGAGGTCTTGTTGCCGTTCATCACCATTTTCGCACCGTAGCCCCACTTGGACTTGACTTCAATTCCGATAGCCTTTGTCGGGTCAATAACCATACGAGGCACACCATCCGAACCTGTTTTCATTTCCGACCAACGGAGAATAGCATCCACTTCACCACTTAGCATGATTTCATCATCGGTATCGGGATTCTTAGCGATATTCTTTCGGATTTTGGAATTGGCTTCAAGCAAAACACCTGCTTTGCCCCATGCTTCATGCAGACCATGTTCGGCCATGTGACCCATCATAAAGATGAATTGAGAATTGTCGTTAGCAGGGTTAGTCCGAGGCACACGCTTCTTAGAATACCACACTTGACGAAGGCACTTTCCGACGAGTTTATCTTCGCCACGCTCATTCTTCATAATGGCCGAAGCACCCGTTGGATTAACACCTGTCTTACCTCCAAGAGATTCACGGTATTTTCCCTGTCTTAGTGCGTCAATTGCTACTGTAAAGGGGTCAAGGGCTTCGTTTTCGTCTGCGGTATTATTGTTGTTTATATCGGTCATTTGACCATCACCAATCTTACCTTTGTGCGAACAGGTTAATAAAGGTTCTCAAGAAGCATCGGTGATTTTTTTCCTATACTCTTCTTTACTACGGACACTCTCTTCTAAATTGAAATCAAAAATAGCGGCTGAACCATCTTTTCTAAAACCAAAATTAGCAGGTTTCAAGTCGTCAAGATACATTCCTGTTTGTATTGAGATGTTGTAAGCGGCTTCTGCTACTCTTTTAATCATTTCCTCTTTAGATAAATCGGGATGTGTCAAACCAAGATAAGGCAATTTTTCCATACGAACCATGAGAATTTCATCACCTTCGTCTAAATCAAGGACATTTCGGGCTTTTTGTAATACAGCAGGGTCATTTGTGGCTCGCTTAATTTTCATAAACAATTCTCTATGGAAAGCATCACAAGTTCCTACATAAACACAAGTAATGTCCACTAATCCTTCTATGTTCCGCTTCCAATTTTCTAAAAGAAAATCCGCCATCTTCCAATTTGACTCTCCATCCGTCACATCGCAGTTAGCCATTTTGAGAACATGATATGGACTTCTTTTGTCTGTATAAATTACTCCATATTCGCCCATATCGTAAAACAAATCAATGTGCGCTCGGAAATAACCCCAATTTATGCGCTCATCATCCGTTAATGTGGTATCATAGCGAGAATCATAGATTCCTCCACTATCATATCCATCTTTTGAATGTGATATTTCGCCAAAATCATCGTTCTCGCCAACGGGCATAATACCTGTTTATCCTTCTCGCTATTTATACTCTCGCCATTACAATTAGATACTTCACACCCATAACCAAAGGTTATGAAGGTCATTCTTGATACAGGAGGTGGGAGAAAGATGGTTATTGAAGATTATGGCGAATCCGATTCCAAATTGGTTAAGGTTTCTATCATTGAAGGCAAAGATATTTTTGTCGTGGGGACAATTCCTGTCGGAGAAATCCGAAGGTTAGGGAAGTCTTTTTGAGGTTTAATGTATGGAAGAATCAGTTAGGCAAGTCATTGATGGATTGTCATTACCCTTTTTCAACGATTTAATTCAAAATCAAAGCCCTGTAAATTATTCCGAATCACTCCAAAATCCTCTTGTCATTCTCCGTTGGAGGCACAGGATTTGTCAAACTTGCTCGGAATCCTTTGACATTAGCCATGAAGGAAGATTTTACCGATGCGGAAGGTGCTTACCATGAAAGAAATTACTCAAATAAAATTAGGGCTTAACCGAAATGCCGAAGTGACAGTTATTGCAGACATACAAATGAAGGAAGATTCCGACTTAGACTCGTTATTCTTGTGTTTTTTCACAATCCTAACTCCGCCTTTGCGACTTTCGGTGATTACGACAGGGTGCTTAAACGACCATCTCGCAAAGATTTACAATCAAGATATTTCAGCCATTGACAAGTTAATGCACGAAAATGAAGAAATGTATGGCTCAATGATTCAGCAAAGCACCGAAGAATTGCTTACTTATGGTGAAGAACAAAACAAAGTAGTATTGGATTCGGTTAAGAACTCCGAGTCTGCGAGCGCACTCATGGCTTCTATGCTAAAATGTGGCTATTATATTCAAAAGACACGCTATCATTTTCCAACCGCACCAACCCAAAAACAAGAGCAGAAGGTGGACATTTCTCAATTAAAACCTGCCTTCAAAACCATGTTAGAGGTCTGCAAGCGGTGGAACGACCCAACACTCCATGAGGAATTACAATGAGTAAAGAAAACAGAAAACAGGATGAAGCAGAACAAGCGGTTGATTTAGAAGTCGCTTTGAAACAGATGAAAGACGATGGTATGCCGCCCACAGGGTTTCACATGATGTTCTTTTCCGAAGACTTTCAAAATAGCCACGATTGCCCTATGAATCAATTACTCCGTAAGATAGGAATAGTCCACGACTTTGAAGATACCGTCAAGAGGCAAATTTTCACAATGCCTAATGGACAAATTATGTCGTATGAATTTGCATGGCTTGGTGGTTATGACAACCTTCAAACAACGATGGAAACCATTGACACACTTCTCAAGGAACAGTTTGACATTATGGTGCAAAACAAGACCTTTAGAGCCTATCCACAAGCAAGGATTTCATTCTTGACTGACCAACCCACAGGAGGCGAAGAAGAATGACTTTCAACGCTAAATTGATTGAATTATTAGTTCTTGATATTTCACCGCATCCACTTGAAGTAAAAAGGGGTGCATTCGGATATTGGAATGATTTAGCATCCCTCATGGGTATTGACCTCAACGAAGAGTCCGAAATCAATCACGCATTTCAAGAGGAAGCCAACGAATAGAACGAGGGCGATTTCCCGAAACACGGAAGATGTGCTTACCGTTAATGTCTTTAACGGCTCGGCAGAAGAAAGTAATTTTGCCTCTATCCATACCGAAGCGTTCCCACTTGTCGCTAAGGTGCGACATAATTTGTGATTCTTTCCATTCGCCTTCAATGCCCGACAGGAATTCCATGACCAATTTTGCTTGTCGTGGTAGTAGTCCATACATTTTCTTTCGTCGGCCTTTCAAAATTTCGTCTTCTTCAATCATAGGACTTCCCCTAATTCCTTCTTGTTGGCGATAGTATTTATACTTTTTGGATAAAATCGTTCAACCCTTCCTCTTAGAACGACCCCATCCTTTGTGGGGTTCACCGACACCTGCTCTCCCAACACGAATCCCTTTCTCACCCATCATTTCCTCAAAGATAGCCATTTTTTCATTTTGCTTCTTCTCCCATACCTCATATTCTCTTATTTCTTCAATATAGTCTTCAATAGGAAGTATCTTTTGGTAATTGAATAGCATCGGAGGGTGGAAATTTTCAAATTCGGGTTGAGAGTTAATGAATTCCTCCATCACACTTGGATTCTTCACATAGTCTTCAAAGGTAGGCATCCGAATCTTGGTTCGGCACATACTAACGGCCAATTTGTAAGCCTTTTGCCTATCCATCAATGTGTTCTCATCACCCATCCACTTATTGTGTTTGACCCACTCATCGGAGAAGTGTTGGAATTGGTGTGGATTCTCCCGTTGTGGGGCGAATGGATTGAACGGCTCAACCTTTTTCCTTCGCATGGTTTTCACCAAACCTAATCAAGACTTAAAGGTTCGCATGGAGAAATTATCCCAATAAATAGGAATTTCTAACAACAATTCTTCAATTGGAAAAGTGATTATTCAATTGGAAAATTATACTTGAGAGCATTTAACTCCAAGATAGTTCGTTTTCTCAATAATCATTCCCATTTTTGATTTAACATCAAAGAGAGTGCCTTCGTAGTAATTGAATTTTATCCACTTACCATTCTCATCTAAACATTCAATGAGATATTTCATTGAACCACGCTCAATTGCCGTATCGCTTCATGTATTCAGCGAAGAGTGCATCGGTCAATTCCATGATGGCTTCCACGACTTCTGCATCATCCATAGCATGATAAGCAGGGTTGTTAGCGACAAGATTCGTAGCATTGTTAAAACACATACCACGCTTAATGTCACGGTCACGATTGTTGTTGTTTGAAGAGGACTTGTTGCCCCATGTGCGGCCTGTTGAAGCAGGTGCAGAAGCAGACTTACCAACGAAGATTTGCTTTGAATCGCCAATGACAATCAATGCTTGTGGGTTCTCATCTTTGCTGACAACATTCCAAACGAGGGTTGCGCCTCTTGCGGGGAAGAATTTGCCTTCAAGAATGTCGTAATTTCCGACCTCAATTGGGCGACCTCCGCCATTGTTCATCTTGAAATAGACACGATGCTTTCCATTCTTTTCATATACGCTGTATTCAACACCTTTTTCGGGGATAACTTTTACTGATACCATTGTTTCACTTCCGTAATTATCCAATTGCCCCAACGGGTATTTATACCTTCATATTTCATTCTAACCGAATCGTTCTCCACTCAACCCGACCTGCCTTAATCAAATCCCGAATCCGTCTTTGTTTCGTCGTCAATTGGCTTTTACCCGATTTAACATCAAGCATTACAATTTTACCATCAGCCATATTGATTTCTTTATTTTCCCTCCAATCAAAAACAATGTAGTCAATAGGTTGCCCCATAAATGCCCAATTTTTCGCTTCCCAATCGGGGTCAATATCGGGATGCTCAAGGAATGGACACCACTTCTCAAGAATTTGACCTTTCGTAGTGTGTGCCGAAGCCGCCCTTCCTTTCTGTTTTTTAATTTCTTGTGACTTTTCTTCACTTTGAGTCATTATTTGTGCAATTTCGTTCTCTAACACAGCCGTCTGTGTGACTTTCAATCGGTTTTCATCTTGGAGATACTTGACATGATTTTGAAGATTTTCAATAGTGCTTGCTACGCCTTCCTTTTCTCGCTCAATAGAAAACAACAAATTCTCGTAGGCTTCTTGAGATTCCACCCGTTCTAATGATTCACGATATTGGATATTCTTTAAGGCTGATAATTTGGAATTTAACCATCCCAAAATTACCAAAGACAAAATGAGGCATACGCCGAGAATAACTTCAAGCATAAGCACCCATTAGGCAATTACCTATTCAAACCTTGCTTTTCGTAGGGTCTTGGGTGTCCAAATTCAAATGTTCGCACAATTCCTTGTAGCGATTGCGAATAGTCACTTCGGTCACACCTGCTACTTGTGCGACTTCGCTTTGAGTCCTGTCCTTCTTTTGCTTCTTAGCCGCAAGATAAATTGCCGCCGCCGCAATACCTGTCGGGCCACGACTAATCATCGCTTCCGAGCCTACTGCTATAAGAATACGGGATGCTTCCAATTCAATTTCTTTCGGGACTTTCAATTCCGAACAAAATCTTGGAATGTAGTCGCTTGGATTAGAGAGTCCAATAGTCAAAACCAATTGACGCTTCAAGAATCGGAAGGTTCTTCCAATTTCCTTTCTTCCTGTGCGTGAATGGCGACCCACATCGTCAAGGGTTCGTGGATTTTGATGTAGCCTACAAGCCGCATAGATAGAAGCCGCTACAACGCCCTCAATAGAACGCCCACGAATCAATTTCTTTTCCACCGCCTTACGGTAAATGTAAGCCGCTTCCTTTTGTGTAGCCTTCGGCAACGACATACGAGAAGAAATGCGCTTCAATTCAGTTAGTGCCGTAGCGAGATTTCTTTCGGTGGAATTGCGAATGCGACCCCTGTTATCAATGTGCTTCAAACGACCCCATTTTCCCTTCTGTTTGGAAGACATTCCACCCATCATAGGTGAAATCTCGGTAGTAATTCCATAATCGTGTTGCATAATGTCTTTAGCCGCACCTGTTCGTTCATTGTCTTTGCCCGAACCGTCTTCATAGGAACGCCAATCTTGCCCGTAATCAATGACTTGAGTGCTTTGAACCAATCCACAATCCCGACAGTATCGGTGAGCATCACTACTTTCTTCAAAAACCGTGCAACCACAGTCGGCACATATCTCTTTAATCTCTTCCATATCTTCACCATTGATTTACAGGTATTTATACCTTCGCACAAGGTTATCTAAAGGTATGTATCAACGCATTCTCTTCATATTGAATGGTGGTGCATCATCGTATTCTCTATCTGCAAGACCGAAAAGAATGACACGATGGCTCTTAGCACCACTTAATCCGTAGCAATAGGGCTTCTCTAACTTGACAAATCTTTTATCTCGGCACAGCACAGCAGAAATCTTAACTGCCGAAGGCACATTACGATACAACCCGTTAAGGATTGAAGGCATTTCACTTGATAAAATTGCTCGCTCTTTCATGGCCTCAAATAGAGGCTCTTTCCATAGATTTTTTCTTGACATATAACTCATCACCGCTTGTTCAAGGTTTGAAATACCTTCGCCGCCATGATGTGCTTACAATCAATTTTTGCTTTCCTACATCTCGTTTTGTAGTCCATACATTCACAAGCCCAATACTCTCGGCCATCGGCCAATGTCATTTGTGAGCCGTGAGTGTGGACACGGTATGCGGTTTTTGATTTACCCTTGACAACGAAGGATAGGGGCGAATTTTGTTCAACCTCCATGTTCTTTACAATGTCAAGTGCTTTTGCTTGGCGATTAGGATTCATTCTCAAACCTCTATCTAATGGTTTGTTTGAACGGGTATTTATACCTCATTATTCTTCGGGGTGTGATGCCCAAGAATTGTGACCATCGTATTGACCCCTCAATGCGGCCATTAAGACCTCTTTAATGCCGAAATCTTCCACTTCTTCCTGTAAAATATCGTCAATAACGGCGGCTCTATTATGGTATAATAACAATTCTGCATCAGTTTCCCATGTATCGGGTTCTTCAAATTGATACACATAATCAATGAATCCGTCAAACAGCATAGAATTATCGTGGTCAAAAAAGATAGGCATGACTTCCCCTTCATACTCATAATCGGCTGTCACCATAGAATAGGGGAGTGGTAAAAATACAAAACCTACACATTCGGGTTCTAATGTATATTTCTCATCATGGGCGAAAATTGGATAAATAAGACCATCGGTAAGATAATCTCCACCAACCGCCATCATGCGAATATATTCTTCCCATGAAACATAAGAATTAAGGTGCAATATCGGAGAGTCAAGAATTTCCTTCCAATCATTCATGTTAATCCACTCTTATGACCTGTTATTAACTTATTGCCCAACGAGGAATCATTCTTTTGGTTCCGGTATCATCAACATAAGAATAAACGGCAAAATCGGAGTCGCCACTTGTTGTGTTGTCTAATGTAAAATCAAAGGTTTCACCATTATTTTCAACGGCTTCCAACATATCAATTGCTGAAACACCTTGAGCATTCTTATAACCCTCAATGAAAATAGGATTAGATTCAATGGCTCTTTGTGCCGACCTTTTACCCTCTTGACCTAAAATAACAAGTTCCAACATAACAAAAGATGGTTTGGATTGTGTATTGACAGTTCCCCTATGCTTCTGTGGAACGCCACTCATGGTTGAAGGTTTTACATTTGCTGAAATAAAGTTCCCGTAATCTTTGAACATTTCTTCAAACACTTTTGGAATATCGCCATCCCAATTAAACCATCCCATGTCAAAAAGTCTTTGCACAGATTTCTTAGCAATAATTGGGTCAATTCCCATATTTTTCAATTTATCTTCCTTATTTGTGGCTTTTTGTTGCCCTGAGTTTTCAGGTTGTGCTGTCGTATTTGGGCTGACAATCTTGGCTTTTCCTAACTCTTCCTTTCCATCTTGAATTGGTTTTCCACTCTTTTCAATTCGTGGGATAAATCCACCTGCATTTGCCGCCGCATGAGGGCTTTTGGGATTATCCATAGGCTTCATACCTGCTTGACAAGGCTTACAAGAAAGGTTATCACTTGCAGGTGGTCGCAAACAATCTTTAACCGCACAAGTAGTCACCATAATTCATCTTAGTCTTTCCCGCTATCTAAACACAACGCTTATTTATTCCTTCGGACAATGAGATGTTATGGTGGATTTTATCACAGTCCCTTTTGGACATCATTCGTCTGCTTTGGAATCATGGAAACCCGAAGCGGAAGAGGTTGTCCATGAACACTTTTATCGTAGTGGTAAGTCCACATGGAAAGCATCAGCCCTATTCTGCCCTCAATGTTCTAAAGTCCGTGAAAAAGATACACGAAATGGTGGTTTCAAAGACAAATGGAATGTCAATAAAGAGGATTATTCATTCTCCTTAGAATATCACGAAGATGAATCGGGAATCTATGCTAAATGTTCTAAGTGTGGACACGATGTAAGAGCGCACAATCCCGAAATGGATATTTATGTTTCCGTTATTGTCCGTGAAGATGGAGATGGCCCGCCACTACCCTTACTTCAAATGCAAGAACCACACTATGAGCAAGGATTTTTCATTATTCCTTTCACCGAATACGAAAGAGTTCGTTCCGAAGGGACAAAAGCAAGCGGAAATGTTTTACCAACCGCCGAAATTGAAGGGGTGCGATATGTTATCTCTTGGAACAATTATTTGACAAAAATGAAGGCCATCCCCGGCGTTTCAGTCATAGGAATACCCAAAACCTATTTCCAAACTCTTTAGATAACGAGAGCGACCAAATTATTACATGGCTCGCCCACGCTTTACAGGACAGGGTTTCACGAACCCGCTTGATTCTCTTGGACTCAATGCTGAAAGCCGTCACAGGGCGATGCCTCCAATCTCAAACGCCTTCATGTCAAATGAAGCCTTCCACGCTGAAAATGTAAGTGGAAATCAAGAATTTCATGGTTTAGGAGGTAAAATAGGTGGAAAACAAGTCAAGAAAGGGTTTTTCAAGAAATTCACAAGTAAATTCGGTAGGAAAGGTCTTGGAGAAGCAGGTGAAGAGGGTGCGGAAGGCGCATTGAAAACATCTTTGAGAGCAAGGAATAAAGCATTGTTGAAACAAACGGCAAGCCCTACAAAACAAGCGATGATTAAGTTCGGTGGAAGAACAATAACCGCATTAGCAGTTATCGGTGTTCTCGGTCTTCCTTTAGTGGAAAATTTAACGGGTGGTGACTGTCCTCAAAAGGCTATTGACGCAGGTTATGAAGAGGGAACAGAAGAACACACAAAATTCATTGAAGACTGTCAAGCGGGGGCGGCTAATAAAGTAATGATGACAGGTATTACAGTTATCGGTGTCGTAGTTATTATTGCCGCCGTAATCCTACGACCTAAAAAGTCTGCGGAGTGAGAGTATTGCCCTCATTAAACGGTTTTTCGGAAATTCAACCTTCGGACTATCGTTCATGGTCAAATTCGGGAAGTGGAAAAACCAATTTGAAATCAACCATTACCATTGAAGATGCCGATGGAAATGAGATTAAAGCAAGTGAGTTAAGTCCGATGCCTAATTGGGATTACTTGCCCAAAGGTTCAGTTATTAAATACGAAATAGAAACTCAAAGTAATGGTTCGGGAAAATCCGATAGGGTTCAATTTGACATAGATTATGGAAATCAAGGTGCTATCAACCGTGAATTTGAAGCGGCGTATAATAGCCTAAGTGATGAAGACAAGGAGGCTTACAACAACGGCAGTTCCTTGATGGAAGATAGGGTCATTAAATTAACTGAACAGGCAATAATTGATAAAAGCATTCCCATGACCATAACAATTTATTCACAAACCATTACGACTGATAGTGATGGAAAAGCAAGTGGGACAATTCCAATCGTTGCGACATGGCCTAATGCTGTGTATAACATGATGATTCACTATGGATATGATGGTGCAGGTGAAAGTATCACATGGGGAGATAGATTCCTGTCAAATGTTATTGAGGCGGCAACATACGCCGCTATGGTCATACCGGGAGTGGGTGTAGCACTTTTCGTTGCTGAAATTGCTTGGGCTTATGCAAGTGCAAAATGGCTGACGGGATATGGGCCTTCAACCGAGAATAAACACGGTGTATCATTCCCCGATTATGGATTTAATCATGCTTATGGTTTTGGAACGGATGAACTTCTCGTTGAGCAACAACCTGCATCCATATCCGACCTTGATGTTGGAAATCCTTATGTTCTCGCAGGTGGAGGCATTCTTGTTTTACTGTTGTTAAGGAGATTGTTATAATGAATACATGGAATATCGCAAAATTGCTGAATGCTGAATCTAAAAAGGTGTTTAAGGCTGTCACTAACGGGCCTTCCGATGCTGTCAAGTTCGGGGAGAAGTCGGAAAGTGATAAACCATA
>JGI26273J51734_10001821_pt1 | contig 11086 bp, 2 predicted proteins | sample SaaInlV_125m_DNA_FD_51734 | JGI IMG/M metagenome (IMG submission 51734) | reverse complement strand
CAGGCATGAGGTAAGCTGAATATTAGGTGTAGCATCACGTACTCCATGTCACAGGACCGTAACCCTTGGGCGCCACGGGAGCAGTAACATTGAAGCCGTTCTGAATATGTTGCTTAAAGTCACAGTTTATTGAAGTAAAGTACGTGACCGAGCGGATGCCAAATCATGAAGTATACCACTGAAGAAGCCAGCCGAGCCGTACCTTGAGATTGTTCCCCCAAAAGGTACATCAATCATACGTCCCAGCTGCCAGTGTGTATTCGGAATGAAGCCCAAACGAAAGAAAAACGGTCCACCGAGCCGCCTGCGAGCAGGCTGCAGATCATTGAGCCTCTGGCCGCCAGTGCTCGATGTCGAGGTTGTGGTAGCACGCCTGTGCCTTGTGCACGCCAGCAGCGTCATACAACACCCTCGTAAGCAATTCGCCCCCCTCGGCGCGTTGGCTGGTCGTGAGCCCAGAGTACCACTCGCCCGACCAGTCCACCTCAACACGGGTACGGTTCGGAATCCGCGTACCAGTTGAGGAGGGGGTAGCAGCTGCTGAAGAAGCAGCTGCCGTACGGCCACCCTGCCGCCGTTCGGGCCCCGTCGGCACGGATCTCTCCGTGACGCGCGGCTGCGGCGGGCCCCGTGGCCACAAACTAGGAGAAGAAGAAGCATCCAAGGGCGCGCCCTGCGGCTCGGGCCGCTCCCTTGGAAAGGGATCCGAGGCATCCGGCTCCACGAGCTGGTCGACGATCGCCACCGCGAGCCCACGAACCTCGGCATCGCTGAATCGGTCGTACCTGCGATGAGCTGTGCTGCGCCAAGCGCCCTGCGCCACGGCAAGCTCCTCGCCACCAGGCCCGCGCCGCGCGGCGTCGTAGCCCGCCACGCGCAGGCCATGGAGACCGCACGAGTTGGCCTCCGCTTGGCCAACTACCGCTGCCCACAGAGCCCGAATGTCCACTGTGGCCTTGCTGTAAAGATACGGCCGCCTCCGATCGCGGTCCACAAAGAAAGGCGCGTCCTGATCACGCGCGCCATGATGAAACCCAAAGAGCAACTGCACCCAGAACATAATTGAGAAGTCTGAGCCGGGCACGTCTCCAATCACAATCCAATCCTCGTTGCCCGCCGCCTCGGGGCGCTGCATCCGCGGGTCCTGCTTGATGCCCTTGAGCCGCACCAACACTGCCCCTGACACGACCTTAAGGTCCTTGACCTGCATCTGCTTGTCTGCGTTGAACGCGTTCTCGCCAGTAAACGCCAAGGCCAACGGTGACTCGGAACGAGCAAACGTAAACAGCAGCATAAGCATGACCACAGCCGCCTGCACCGCCACGAAGGACGTCCTGTCAACCCGGCGCAAGGCCCCACGAATCCACCAAAGCTCAACCTTCTTACGAGGCTCGGCTTGCACCCACGTCCGGACCGCCACGCCTTGCATGAAGTCCTCCCAATCCACCACGCCATAGATGGGATCCAACTGGCGCTGAAACTTGAGCCACGAGCGAAACGCCCACACGTAGTTCGAAATCGACGCGCCCACCAGGTTGGTGTCCTCCGCCATGTACAAAACAAACGTCGCCAGCTTGCCTCCCCGCTCGCTGTCGTCCGAGAGGATAAGGCGGGGCCAGCCATAGCGCGCACGAACCACATCCCAATGAGTAAGCGCCGCCTGGATCGAACGGTGCGCCGACGCGCCAAGCCGCGTGTCCATGACCTCGTCCACCTGGTCCGCCACGCCCTCGTTAGGCAAGCCCACGAACACCGAAGCCCTGCGATACGGCACGCTGAGCGCAAGGTTCTGTAGCGCGCGTGGCGGGCCGTCCTTATTCGAATTCGAGGAATAGGAATCACCCAGCTGGCGCACCGCGCCGCATCTCGGGTCCCGCCGCAGAAACACGTTTGGCGGCAGAAAGTCAGTCTCCGCCACCAAGCGCAGAAACGCCTCCTCGCCATCGACTCTCGAGAGTGCGTCCGCGTACACGTTCACCTTCGTCGAGAGCCAGTCAAAACATAGCACGCACTCAAACTGCATGCAAAGCTCAAAGAGCTTCCGCAGGAGAAGGGTCAACCTCTCCGCCCGGCTCCAGCCCTTCACCGCCGACTTCTGGAACGCGCTATTGTCGATGCGAAACGTCACAATCTTGCGATGCCAGAGATGGCCCATGTCCTTCACAGCCTCCACCACGACGTCACCCTCCAGAAAGTCAATCATGTGCCGCTGCGCCGACGCGCCATAGCGAAAGAATCTGTAGCGCCCGCAGCGCGAAGCATAGCCGCCCCCGGTGTAGGCCCGGCTCTTCGACGCGTCAGTGTCGACCACGGGCGCCACGCCAAACTGGTCGAGCGAGAAGTAACCCCGGCCCAAGTTGCGCTGCAGCAGCTCGCGAAGGCACCTGAAATCGAGACGCTCGGCACGCGTGGTGCGCCGCGACTGCCATGGCAGTGACAAGCCACGCATCAGCGCATACATAGTAGCCATAAAACAAGCCGCGCCCGGCGGCATCGTCATCACCGCACGTTGCATCCGTCCGGCAATCTGCTGCCGCTCGCGCAGCGACAGCGTCCGACGCGTCTCAAACTCGCGCAGCATCGCGACGTACGCCTGCTGCTTGCGCTCGCTCAGCGTGCGCGTCCGGTTGATGGAGTCCCACCAGAAGCCCAAGGCCAGCTGCACCTGCGCCGCAGCCCGATCCTTGATCTCCTTGATGTAGATCCCCAACATCCGCAAGAAAGCTGTGAGAGCCTCGCCCTCACGGTCGACCATACGCTGCAGCTCACCAATCAACGAGATGTCGTCAACATAAATGGGCGCCTCCAACGTCAAAACCATCTCCGAGCGCGCCATGCCCATCACCACGTCCGTGAAGAAAATCTTCCACGTCCCCGGCAGACCAGCGCTCCCGAAGTCACCGCACACATGCAGGTACAACCATGTGAGCACACCAGCGTCGTCGCCAGCGTACACGTCAAACCAGATGAACATCATGAAACGCCACAACCGCGGCGCAATCGGAAGCAGCGGGAAGGCGGAATCCACATCCGAAACCCGCATGTAGAACATATGCTTGAGAAACCTGGCAATGTCCTCGAGCGCCGTCAAGGTGTGCCGGAAAAGCTCCAAGTCGGTGGCGTCCTTCATGCCCGTCTTGGTATGATCTGAGAACGGGCGCATCGCACCCGGCTCCATCGGCTTGGGCACCGCGCCCATCGGGAAGATGCGCCACGAAGGCCACCTGTCCAGAACGGCCCGGTCCTCAGCCCTAAAGGGAAACAATTGCAGCGTCTTACCCTGCTCCACCCGCGCCCGAGTGGCCTTGGACACTGCCGCCCGCGCCTCAACCGCGGTCGGGTAGTTGCGGAACAGTCTCCTGCCCCTAAGCTTTGAAACATCGACCCCAAGGTCGAAGCCGTAGCGTAGTCCATTAGCTACAAAGTCGGCCTGCTCTTGCTCGACGTATCCGCGTGTGAGAGCACGCATCATAATCGGCATGAACAAGTCATAAGCAATCGAAACACCGGGAAGCGTGCACGCGCCGTCCGTCTTAACCTGCTCCTCTAGCGCGTGCACCTGCCGAAACGCCTCCTCACTTTTGCTCGGTGGGCTGCTTGGCAGGGTTGTCGCAGTTGTGGCGCGCGTGCTTGTCGGACCCGCAGCGTCCACCCGGCCCCTTGTCTCCGACGTAGGCGTCGCAAACGTGGTTGAACTTGCACCCACCCTTCTCGTTGAGGCAGTTGGCGGGGTGCTTCTTCTTGCCCAGGTTGAAGGTGAGGCAGGTCGACGAAGACTTGGTGTTGAAGGACCCGTTCCACTTGGGCTCCTCGTCAGCATCGCCGCCGCCGCCGCTGCCGCTGCCGCCGCCGCCTCGAAATATGCCCGCAGGTGGCTTGGGCAGCCGCTCCATTGCACGCTTGATCATCGTGTCCTGTGCACCGCGGTTGTAAACATTTGTCAGGTTGACCTCATCCCCGGCCGTGCGCTCCACCTCTTCCAAATAAACCAGCCACAGCTCAAAGGCGCCCTCCCAGGCCATAGTGCCGTCATGAATCGGGTCAAACACGACCTCACGAAGAAACGCACCCGAGACCAGTATGGACGCGATCCCGAGGCCAGAGAGCAGCATCGTCCACGTGACGAGAATGTCCGCGAACTCCGCCATCGACTTTGGCTTCACAATCTTCTCAGGCGGCACGACTTTGACCTGCGCGTCACCCTGTGTCAATTCAGGAGGCAGGACCGTTGCCACCTGCGAAAGCCGGGTGCGCACCACCTTGCCGGCAAGCACCGCGCAGTAGCGGTACACGCCGACCAGCTCTGCAGCGCCGTCCCCAGAAGCGACCGCACCGTGCGACCCGCGCCCCAAACGCTGCTTGGAAGTGATGGTCGTGCAAATGGCGGTCAGACGCGCAATCTCAATCGCCGTATTGGCCCCGGCCAACCTGGTCGACACCTCATCAAGAATAGATGCTTGCTCCACCCCACTGGTCAGCAACGGATCCGTAAGTTGCGCGTTGGTCAGCACCGTCAAATCCACGGGAGTGCCAGGTGGCGGGCGGCGGCCAATTATGAGCAAGCTGTCAAGCACGCCGCGGGTCAGAATCCGCGTGAAGCGCAGCGGGAAGACGTCGCGGGCGACGATGGCNGTCGCCGTTGCCGCCGCCACCCCGCCCAAAAGCAGGCCGTTCTGTGCCGTGGTGGCAACAAACGGGCACGTATTGCCTCCCGTGCACCCCTGAATTTGGTCAAAGCAAGTGCGACAAGTTACAGCCGCAGTAGTAGGCAGGAAGATAAGCAAGAGAAACGATCCCATGAGGTATTTGTTGATGGAGAAGCCGTATTTCGACCCGCCAAACCACCGCCGCATCGTAGTCAGTTCACCCAGGTGCGCGACGGTCACAATCGAGGGCAGAAACACCCAGCGCCATCGGCCCGATTTACCGCCACCCTGCCCGTTGTTGAGGCCGGGAATGGGCACACACTTCTCGCACGGCACCGCCGGGTCGTCCCCGCCCGAAGAGGAAGAAGGAAAAGGAGTTGAGTTTTTTCCCGTGGAGCAAAAAATCTTCGAAATGCCCTCGGTCCGAGCCCACGACAACGCCTGGCCGGCCATTGGTCCCTCAGGAACGTGCGCGATCCCTTTCTGTGCACCCTGGCAGCACATCTGGCCGGCAATAGACGCATATTGAGGACTCATGAAATTTAACGTAGAGCACCAGCCCCCCAAAACGAAGCCCGCGCCTCCAACGGCCGCGGAAGAAAGCATGTGCGGGACCGCACCATCAGCCATGGTCGGGCCCATCGAGAAAACGTCGCCGACGCCGGGATTTCCCGGCCCGGCAGCGGCAAAGACGACACAGAGCATCAAGAACATCGTTCGCAAAGTGCCACGATCTCAGATCGAGGTGCGAAATGAAAGTCATTATGGGGCGATAATGATGAGCCAACCGAAAAATCTCTGGAATCAAACAGCAGAGGCAGCATGCCGCTGTGGGTTGTCCCTCCCCAGGCATGAGGTAAGCTGAATATTAGGTGTAGCATCACGTACTCCATGTCACAGGACCGTAACCCTTGGGCGCCACGGGAGCAGTAACATTGAAGCCGTTCTGAATATGTTGCTTAAAGTCACAGTTTATTGAAGTAAAGTACGTGACCGAGCGGATGCCAAATCATGAAGTATACCACTGAAGAAGCCAGCCGAGCCGTACCTTGAGATTGTTCCCCCAAAAGGTACATCAATCATACGTCCCAGCTGCCAGTGTGTATTCGGAATGAAGCCCAAACGAAAGAAAAACGGTCCACCGAGCCGCCTGCGAGCAGGCTGCAGATCATTGAGCCTCTGGCCGCCAGTGCTCGATGTCGAGGTTGTGGTAGCACGCCTGTGCCTTGTGCACGCCAGCAGCGTCATACAACACCCTCGTAAGCAATTCGCCCCCCTCGGCGCGTTGGCTGGTCGTGAGCCCAGAGTACCACTCGCCCGACCAGTCCACCTCAACACGGGTACGGTTCGGAATCCGCGTACCAGTTGAGGAGGGGGTAGCAGCTGCTGAAGAAGCAGCTGCCGTACGGCCACCCTGCCGCCGTTCGGGCCCCGTCGGCACGGATCTCTCCGTGACGCGCGGCTGCGGCGGGCCCCGTGGCCACAAACTAGGAGAAGAAGAAGCATCCAAGGGCGCGCCCTGCGGCTCGGGCCGCTCCCTTGGAAAGGGATCCGAGGCATCCGGCTCCACGAGCTGGTCGACGATCGCCACCGCGAGCCCACGAACCTCGGCATCGCTGAATCGGTCGTACCTGCGATGAGCTGTGCTGCGCCAAGCGCCCTGCGCCACGGCAAGCTCCTCGCCACCAGGCCCGCGCCGCGCGGCGTCGTAGCCCGCCACGCGCAGGCCATGGAGACCGCACGAGTTGGCCTCCGCTTGGCCAACTACCGCTGCCCACAGAGCCCGAATGTCCACTGTGGCCTTGCTGTAAAGATACGGCCGCCTCCGATCGCGGTCCACAAAGAAAGGCGCGTCCTGATCACGCGCGCCATGATGAAACCCAAAGAGCAACTGCACCCAGAACATAATTGAGAAGTCTGAGCCGGGCACGTCTCCAATCACAATCCAATCCTCGTTGCCCGCCGCCTCGGGGCGCTGCATCCGCGGGTCCTGCTTGATGCCCTTGAGCCGCACCAACACTGCCCCTGACACGACCTTAAGGTCCTTGACCTGCATCTGCTTGTCTGCGTTGAACGCGTTCTCGCCAGTAAACGCCAAGGCCAACGGTGACTCGGAACGAGCAAACGTAAACAGCAGCATAAGCATGACCACAGCCGCCTGCACCGCCACGAAGGACGTCCTGTCAACCCGGCGCAAGGCCCCACGAATCCACCAAAGCTCAACCTTCTTACGAGGCTCGGCTTGCACCCACGTCCGGACCGCCACGCCTTGCATGAAGTCCTCCCAATCCACCACGCCATAGATGGGATCCAACTGGCGCTGAAACTTGAGCCACGAGCGAAACGCCCACACGTAGTTCGAAATCGACGCGCCCACCAGGTTGGTGTCCTCCGCCATGTACAAAACAAACGTCGCCAGCTTGCCTCCCCGCTCGCTGTCGTCCGAGAGGATAAGGCGGGGCCAGCCATAGCGCGCACGAACCACATCCCAATGAGTAAGCGCCGCCTGGATCGAACGGTGCGCCGACGCGCCAAGCCGCGTGTCCATGACCTCGTCCACCTGGTCCGCCACGCCCTCGTTAGGCAAGCCCACGAACACCGAAGCCCTGCGATACGGCACGCTGAGCGCAAGGTTCTGTAGCGCGCGTGGCGGGCCGTCCTTATTCGAATTCGAGGAATAGGAATCACCCAGCTGGCGCACCGCGCCGCATCTCGGGTCCCGCCGCAGAAACACGTTTGGCGGCAGAAAGTCAGTCTCCGCCACCAAGCGCAGAAACGCCTCCTCGCCATCGACTCTCGAGAGTGCGTCCGCGTACACGTTCACCTTCGTCGAGAGCCAGTCAAAACATAGCACGCACTCAAACTGCATGCAAAGCTCAAAGAGCTTCCGCAGGAGAAGGGTCAACCTCTCCGCCCGGCTCCAGCCCTTCACCGCCGACTTCTGGAACGCGCTATTGTCGATGCGAAACGTCACAATCTTGCGATGCCAGAGATGGCCCATGTCCTTCACAGCCTCCACCACGACGTCACCCTCCAGAAAGTCAATCATGTGCCGCTGCGCCGACGCGCCATAGCGAAAGAATCTGTAGCGCCCGCAGCGCGAAGCATAGCCGCCCCCGGTGTAGGCCCGGCTCTTCGACGCGTCAGTGTCGACCACGGGCGCCACGCCAAACTGGTCGAGCGAGAAGTAACCCCGGCCCAAGTTGCGCTGCAGCAGCTCGCGAAGGCACCTGAAATCGAGACGCTCGGCACGCGTGGTGCGCCGCGACTGCCATGGCAGTGACAAGCCACGCATCAGCGCATACATAGTAGCCATAAAACAAGCCGCGCCCGGCGGCATCGTCATCACCGCACGTTGCATCCGTCCGGCAATCTGCTGCCGCTCGCGCAGCGACAGCGTCCGACGCGTCTCAAACTCGCGCAGCATCGCGACGTACGCCTGCTGCTTGCGCTCGCTCAGCGTGCGCGTCCGGTTGATGGAGTCCCACCAGAAGCCCAAGGCCAGCTGCACCTGCGCCGCAGCCCGATCCTTGATCTCCTTGATGTAGATCCCCAACATCCGCAAGAAAGCTGTGAGAGCCTCGCCCTCACGGTCGACCATACGCTGCAGCTCACCAATCAACGAGATGTCGTCAACATAAATGGGCGCCTCCAACGTCAAAACCATCTCCGAGCGCGCCATGCCCATCACCACGTCCGTGAAGAAAATCTTCCACGTCCCCGGCAGACCAGCGCTCCCGAAGTCACCGCACACATGCAGGTACAACCATGTGAGCACACCAGCGTCGTCGCCAGCGTACACGTCAAACCAGATGAACATCATGAAACGCCACAACCGCGGCGCAATCGGAAGCAGCGGGAAGGCGGAATCCACATCCGAAACCCGCATGTAGAACATATGCTTGAGAAACCTGGCAATGTCCTCGAGCGCCGTCAAGGTGTGCCGGAAAAGCTCCAAGTCGGTGGCGTCCTTCATGCCCGTCTTGGTATGATCTGAGAACGGGCGCATCGCACCCGGCTCCATCGGCTTGGGCACCGCGCCCATCGGGAAGATGCGCCACGAAGGCCACCTGTCCAGAACGGCCCGGTCCTCAGCCCTAAAGGGAAACAATTGCAGCGTCTTACCCTGCTCCACCCGCGCCCGAGTGGCCTTGGACACTGCCGCCCGCGCCTCAACCGCGGTCGGGTAGTTGCGGAACAGTCTCCTGCCCCTAAGCTTTGAAACATCGACCCCAAGGTCGAAGCCGTAGCGTAGTCCATTAGCTACAAAGTCGGCCTGCTCTTGCTCGACGTATCCGCGTGTGAGAGCACGCATCATAATCGGCATGAACAAGTCATAAGCAATCGAAACACCGGGAAGCGTGCACGCGCCGTCCGTCTTAACCTGCTCCTCTAGCGCGTGCACCTGCCGAAACGCCTCCTCACTTTTGCTCGGTGGGCTGCTTGGCAGGGTTGTCGCAGTTGTGGCGCGCGTGCTTGTCGGACCCGCAGCGTCCACCCGGCCCCTTGTCTCCGACGTAGGCGTCGCAAACGTGGTTGAACTTGCACCCACCCTTCTCGTTGAGGCAGTTGGCGGGGTGCTTCTTCTTGCCCAGGTTGAAGGTGAGGCAGGTCGACGAAGACTTGGTGTTGAAGGACCCGTTCCACTTGGGCTCCTCGTCAGCATCGCCGCCGCCGCCGCTGCCGCTGCCGCCGCCGCCTCGAAATATGCCCGCAGGTGGCTTGGGCAGCCGCTCCATTGCACGCTTGATCATCGTGTCCTGTGCACCGCGGTTGTAAACATTTGTCAGGTTGACCTCATCCCCGGCCGTGCGCTCCACCTCTTCCAAATAAACCAGCCACAGCTCAAAGGCGCCCTCCCAGGCCATAGTGCCGTCATGAATCGGGTCAAACACGACCTCACGAAGAAACGCACCCGAGACCAGTATGGACGCGATCCCGAGGCCAGAGAGCAGCATCGTCCACGTGACGAGAATGTCCGCGAACTCCGCCATCGACTTTGGCTTCACAATCTTCTCAGGCGGCACGACTTTGACCTGCGCGTCACCCTGTGTCAATTCAGGAGGCAGGACCGTTGCCACCTGCGAAAGCCGGGTGCGCACCACCTTGCCGGCAAGCACCGCGCAGTAGCGGTACACGCCGACCAGCTCTGCAGCGCCGTCCCCAGAAGCGACCGCACCGTGCGACCCGCGCCCCAAACGCTGCTTGGAAGTGATGGTCGTGCAAATGGCGGTCAGACGCGCAATCTCAATCGCCGTATTGGCCCCGGCCAACCTGGTCGACACCTCATCAAGAATAGATGCTTGCTCCACCCCACTGGTCAGCAACGGATCCGTAAGTTGCGCGTTGGTCAGCACCGTCAAATCCACGGGAGTGCCAGGTGGCGGGCGGCGGCCAATTATGAGCAAGCTGTCAAGCACGCCGCGGGTCAGAATCCGCGTGAAGCGCAGCGGGAAGACGTCGCGGGCGACGATGGCCGTCGCCGTTGCCGCCGCCACCCCGCCCAAAAGCAGGCCGTTCTGTGCCGTGGTGGCAACAAACGGGCACGTATTGCCTCCCGTGCACCCCTGAATTTGGTCAAAGCAAGTGCGACAAGTTACAGCCGCAGTAGTAGGCAGGAAGATAAGCAAGAGAAACGATCCCATGAGGTATTTGTTGATGGAGAAGCCGTATTTCGACCCGCCAAACCACCGCCGCATCGTAGTCAGTTCACCCAGGTGCGCGACGGTCACAATCGAGGGCAGAAACACCCAGCGCCATCGGCCCGATTTACCGCCACCCTGCCCGTTGTTGAGGCCGGGAATGGGCACACACTTCTCGCACGGCACCGCCGGGTCGTCCCCGCCCGAAGAGGAAGAAGGAAAAGGAGTTGAGTTTTTTCCCGTGGAGCAAAAAATCTTCGAAATGCCCTCGGTCCGAGCCCACGACAACGCCTGGCCGGCCATTGGTCCCTCAGGAACGTGCGCGATCCCTTTCTGTGCACCCTGGCAGCACATCTGGCCGGCAATAGACGCATATTGAGGACTCATGAAATTTAACGTAGAGCACCAGCCCCCCAAAACGAAGCCCGCGCCTCCAACGGCCGCGGAAGAAAGCATGTGCGGGACCGCACCATCAGCCATGGTCGGGCCCATCGAGAAAACGTCGCCGACGCCGGGATTTCCCGGCCCGGCAGCGGCAAAGACGACACAGAGCATCAAGAACATCGTTCGCAAAGTGCCACGATCTCAGATCGAGGTGCGAAATGAAAGTCATTATGGGGCGATAATGATGAGCCAACCGAAAAATCTCTGGAATCAAACAGCAGAGGCAGCATGCCGCTGTGGGTTGTCCCTCCCCAGGCATGAGGTAAGCTGAATATTAGGTGTAGCATCACGTACTCCATGTCACAGGACCGTAACCCTTGGGCGCCACGGGAGCAGTAACATTGAAGCCGTTCT
>JGI26273J51734_10001819_pt1 | contig 11105 bp, 8 predicted proteins | sample SaaInlV_125m_DNA_FD_51734 | JGI IMG/M metagenome (IMG submission 51734) | reverse complement strand
CTATCTCGTAGCATTCTTGCATCAGAAACATCTTCCAATCCGAGTACAGCATCAAGATTATTGAATACAGGTGGTGCTTCTAATCCTTGACGCCAAGCAGGCACTATTTGCTTGTAGGAGCCTTCGAGTGGTTCATTTGATGATCGTGGATCACGTTCAGTAAGCGTCGTAGCGTCGATAAGAATCTTTGAATGAACGTTTTCATATGGACTTGCAGCCTCAAGAGAATCAGCAACCATGCCATCGAGTACGATAATATCGGTTGCAATGTGGACGTTATTGTTCATCGCATCGAGAAGAGCTTCCAAGTCTTTTGGATCTTGGTCTGGGTCAACAACGATCATGCTCTTGAGAAACATCATTTGACCTGCGCCAAACAATCCTAGGGCAGTCTTTCTGCCTTGACGTGGATAACGTTGTTTAGAGGAAACAATTGCAAGGTTGTGGAATCCAGTTTCAAGAGGAAGATGGACACCGATAACATCTCGATGTTGGAATCGAAGAACTGGAGAAAATTGTCTGCCAATTGCTTCTCCAAGATACCCATCTTCCATTGGAGGCAATCCCACAATTGTAGCAGGAAGCATAGCATCCTTTCGGTGTGTGATTGCTGTAACGTGCATGACGGGGTACTGTCCCGTCAATGAATAGAATCCGAAGTGGTCTCCAAATGGTCCTTCCGTTCGTGTTTCTCCTGGAATACAATAACCTTCGATGACAATATCAGCTTCCGCTGGAACCATCAAATCTTGACTCACTGCTTTTGTAATGCGTAGAGAGCGCCGTCCAAGGATTCCTGCGAATTGGTATTCACTCAGATTGTCTGGAAGAGGGGATATGGCTGAGAAAATCAGTTCTGGTGGCCCACCAATGCATATTGCAACAGGCATACGCTCTCCACTTGCAGCGGCATGGTCTGCAGCATGCTTGTGGATTTGCCAATGCAAACCGATGTTCTTCTCATCGAACACTTGAGCACGATACATTCCGAGATTGTGTTCGCCTGAATTTGGATCCTTGGTAACGACCAATGGTAAGGTCACGAAATGCCCTCCGTCCATTGGCCATGTTTTAGGAATAGGGAGTTTGGTCAAGTCAGGATTTTTCATTCGAACTTGTTGACAAGGTGCTCTAAATCTCTTCTTTCTTGGCGGCATTGCAAAGGCGTCACGAGCAAGCGGAAGGGCCTTCCATGGCATTTTGACGAACGTTCCAATGTCTGGTTTCATCATCGCAGTCATACGATCGCCAACTTCGGTTTCATGCGATGCCCCCAATGCGTCAAGTGTTCGCTGATGACTTCCGAACAGATTCATGACAAGCGGCATCGATGCAATTGTGCCATCTGGAAGTCTTGGCTGTTCGAAGACAATCGCTGGACCATCATTCTTCACGAGAAGATCAGCGATTGCTCCTGCTTCATAGGCGACATCAACAGGTCTGCTAATGCGTAGCACCTCTCGTTTCTTCTCGAGATGCTTTAGAAATCGTCGTAGACGTACCCAAGCCACATGTAACCCACAGGCTGTTTACCTTTGAATCGTCGCTTTCAAGCACAAGGTTAGAAGCCANAAAATTTGAAGTCAAAAGACTTCATTATTCGCCAACTTGTATGCCTATTTTGTAGAAAAACATGAACAATGTTCCGAAGATGCAATGCAACAGGGAAACGATTCGAAGTTCTGTAAAGAACATGATAAATGCCATGATGTAGAAAAATCCAGCAATACCTATATTCTTTCTAGAAGTATCGGTTTTGTTGGCTACCATTTCATCGTACTGGAGGAGATGTTCATCTCGTTCAGTTCTTGTCATATCTTCCCATTTCTTCTCGATAAGAGGTTCAGCCTCTGAGACTCCATTCCAAAAGGGAGTGTCATTGCCACCTTCGGTACTGAAGTCCATGAAAACCGTTCCAATCGAATTGGTATAACGTTTCTGCCGACGTACTGTGTTCANTCACAACATGTCTTTTCGATGCTGTCTTGAGCACAGAAGCATGTCTTTGCAGGTCGAATATCAGCACGAGAACTGCGTTCATTGAACATAGCTGTGACTTTAGCGAGTTCTTCTGGTGCATCTCCACGAGCTTCGAGACAAAGTTTCAGACCGAGGAGGCCCCACATGTTGTCCTTCCACAATTCAATGTCAGCACGGTATACTGCTTCCGCTTCTTCAACCTCTCCTTGTTCGAAGAGCAGTGCTCCAAGAATGTGACGAACTGGTTGCATTTGACCCCACGGTTCATTGTATGCTAGGTTGAGGGAGAGGTCGACTCCACGACGGATGTGATCGAAAGCCTCTGAGAAATCTGCCTCTTCTCCNCGTTCCTTTGCAAGGAATTGTCGACGGTATTCGATTTCTCCAGACAGGACAGCTTCATTGACCAAAAGGATACATGGACCATCACTTGGATCTTGATACATCAGATTGTTGTGCAAGACTCTTCCTGCAAGAGCAGGGTTCTTTAGTGCTTCATTAAAGAGAACTTGTTCAGCCTCTGCTTCAGCGACCATTCCCTTGGATGCGTATGCAACTCCACGAGCGTAGTGCTGTGTAGCAATGGTTGAAGGGAATACGTCTCTATCAGTGTACATTGGTTCGTTAATGATTTCATCCCACTTACCGAATCGAATCATGACGTGCCAAGGCATTGTGACATAGGATTCGAGGAAGATTGCGCCCATTGGAATAATCCCTGCGAGCATGAATTGTACTCCGGAGTCTTTGTCCCCTGCAGGCAGAGTTTCAACGGCTTTGCGAGCATATTTCATTGCAATCTCGTAGCGTCCTTCAAACATAGCGCACCATACGACAAAGTGATGATTGTGCATTCTGTAGAACTTGTAGAATTGGGATTCGTTTCCAGTCAATTCAACGTAACGATCGTCTGCTTCAACTGCAGCGATATTGCATTCCATTGCTTCCTTCCATTGTCCAACCCACGCATCGATGTGTGACGGCATGTGAACCAAGTGGCCAAAGCCCGGCATGAGTGTACGCAATACATCGGCAGCAGGAAGTGCACGCTCCGGATAAGGCGACAATTCGAGTGCGTGACAGTAGAGGTGGCAAAGAGCTGGGTGTACCTTTGCTTCTTCACTGCTCTCAAAGGCATCTTCGATTACTTTGATGAGAAGAAGAGTGTTGTCATCGATAGGAGTGATNTCCCCTGTGGTGGTGTTCTTTTCCCAAAGTTGCCAAGGGTTAAGATTCATCAATGCTTCAACGTAGATGGAAGCAACATCGAGATTGCCTGCATACTTTTCGTAAATCGGCTTCATTGCAGTTGCAAAGGCAGCGTTTAGTTCAGGGGTGTTCCCCATGTTAAGCACAGTAGGGTCCATTTGATCACGGGCTTCCTTCGTATGTCGAAGAGACAGTGCATCGATAAGGTCGATTTCTAGTTCTGTACATCCATCCTTATTCGCAAGAGCGAGTTGAATTGAGTCATATCCTGATCCAAGGCCAGGCGCCCAGTTGTAACTTGAAGAAAGACAGTACGCTATGCCCCAGTATGCCATTGCACAAGTAGGGTCGAGTTCAGCACATTGTGTGAAACAAGCGATTGCTTGCTCATGATTGTAGTTAAGCATGTGGCCGTATGCTTCAACATACATCGCACGTGCTTCATCGTTAGCGCAGGTAATCGTTGTTGCAAAGAAAAAATTCGATGCGTCTCCAAAGTCATAATCAGTAGGTGCAAGTGACATGGTCAAACCTGAAATAGAAATAATATAAATCCAATACCTGTAATGAGCGAAAATAGCCAAAGAATGCGAATTCTTTAACATAGATTCCTGCAGTAGGCTAGGTATGAACCTCGATACAGCAGCAGCTTGGGCAGAAGTCCTTGGTCTCGTAACAATTCTTGGTGCCGCAATTTACTCATGGTATCAAATCAAAGAACTGAGACGTTCAAGAGACAGTGCAACTGCTATGAATCTAGCAGCAAATTTCCAAAGCGAGGATTTCGTTGTAGGCCTGACAGCGATTATGAATATGGATTTTGATGTCAGCAAGTTCGAACCAGGAAATTCAGAAGAAAATTTCAAGGCGTTCCGCACTCATTTCGGAGAAGATTGGCCAAAAGTGATGACCGTTTTGACCACATGGGAGAGTATAGGCGTTCTTATTCACCGTGGAGATATGGATTTCCATGCTTTCTATGACCTCTTTTCTGGAGTAATCATCCAGACTTATGAGACCTTTTCATTCTATTTTGAACCCATTCGGGCGCAAGAGGGTGACAAAAATATGGAATGGTTCATTTGGCTTGCAGATCGCATCATTGAATACGAGAATGAAGGGTCCGGAACGCCCCCTGCCCACATTGCTTTCAAAGGTTGGAAACCGCCTAAGCGCACGATTTGATTCATTTTGATCCGACCGTTTGATTCATGTGCCAGCATGGTCTCATAGAAACATGGCAGAGGCACCAAGACGTTGTGATTTGCTGGTCATCGGTGCAGGGCCAGGAGGAGGCTCAGCAGCTCTCCATGCCTCTCGGCTAGGGCTCTCAACAATCATCGTCGAGGCAGATCCGGAAGTAGGGACGCCAGTCCATTGCGGAGAATGTTTGTCCGAGTTAGCGGTGGAAAACCTCGGCCTCGAAATTCCAGACCATGTCAAAGCACTCGATGTCAAAGGGATTCGTGTCATCTTCCCTGGTGGCGAAAGCAAACTGCTTACCGAACCAGGCTACGTACTTGAGAAACATTTGTTCGAACAATGGTTGGTCGGAGAAGCCGTCGATTTAGGAGCGGAACTGCAGCTTAATCATAGAGTTACAAAGATGGAACGAATTTTCAATAGCGAAAATCAATTTTCCAATTGGAAAATTGAAGGGAAAGGAAATGAATTTCCAATTGAATGTTCTGCAATAATTGACGCCTCAGGTGTCTCAGGTGCTGCTTCAAAATTACTCGACATGGGTACTGAAGTAGAGGTCATTGCAGGGTTTCAATACGAACTGAACGATGTCCCAAACGATGGNTATCTTGATTTTTACCTATGGCCAAAGTATTCTCCACATGGTTATGTTTGGATGATACCTAAAGAAGGCGAACGAGCAAATGTTGGGCTTGTGACAACCGATAAGAAAGGGGCAATACGCTATCTGAACTCCTTTATCGAAGATACGTATCTGAAGGGAAAACCAACAGTCAACCCTCCTTGGAGAAAAGAGGGGATGAAGATCAAGCCGTTTGGAGGCACCATACCGATTTCAGGGCCGAGAAGTACAACAACTGGAGATGGTCTTATCCTCGTGGGAGATGCTGCAGGTTTCACCTCTCCTTTGTTTGAAGGTGGTTCACATCTTGCCTTATGGTCTGGACGCGAAGCAGCCCATGTGATTGCTAAGGCNATGACGAAAGGGGATTTGTCCAAATCAAATTTGGAACCATATGAATCAGCATGGAAATCNACNTTNCCTCCTTATCACAAGATTCTTCGNGGGAAAGAAGCTCTTTACAACCTCTCAGATTCCGAAATGGAAGCCATGGCAAAATGCCTCCCTGAAGAACTTGGGAACATGGGACCGCTTCAGAAACTTGGTATCGGTCTGAAGATTCTCTTCCGTAAGCCTACGCTACTGTTCAAGAGAATTATCTCTGTTTTACTCTCGTTTGGATACAGTCGTGCAAAACACTTCGGCTGGTGATGGTTCNACGCAAAGCAATAACAACAACGCGACCTTGGAACGAACATGTGGGGATGGACTCTCGGACTCGCTGTCATCGCCTGCATCGTGATGATGGTCTGGCCTAAGTGGCGTGTTGACCGTCCATTGATATCCGTCGGACTTCATCTCGCTGTCGCAGCGCCTTTCGTTGCGCTAGCATCGCGCTTCATTGTCAATGACACGGACATCCTCCATGTTGCACTAAATGGTGGCGAAGATCTCCCACTCAAGTATCGATTTGCTGCAACATGGGCTGCACGAGAAGGCCCGTTGTTAATGTGGGCAGCATGGATGGGGCTTGTCGCTTGGTGGTTTGGCCGCCCTCTCGCCTCCGAGCAAGACAATACACACAAACTCCGTCTGAGACTGATGTATGGATTTACGTTACTGCTCATTCTCATCTCGATGACGCTTAATCCGTTTGCAGACAATCCATACGGCCGAAGAGGTACTGGATTGAATGAACTTCTTCAAACGGATTTGATGGTTATTCATCCTCCTCTTGTATTCCTAGCCTATTCGCTCTGTATCGCCTTAGCAGCAACATCGGTTTCCATTCTTCAATACGGTGATGATGAAGACATTGACAAGAGAATGCTGCATCAAACACGTCCGGGTATTCTAATTGCAACATTAGGCATTGGTCTCGGAGGCCTCTGGGCATACATGGTGCTCGACTGGGGCGGATATTGGGCTTGGGATCCTGTGGAAACAGGCTCCTTCCTGCCTTGGCTTGCTCTGGTTCTCATGGGTCATTTACGAACTCGTCCCGGCAAGACTTCGACCTTGATGTGGACTGGACTCGGACTTGCTGCGGGCGCACTTGCATTGTTCGCGACCCTTGTCACACGAGCAGGTGGCGTTTGGGCTGCTTCAGTCCATACGTTCGTTGTCAAGGATGACGGGACACCTCCTACAGATGTGTTCAGCAGAATGTTGCTTCTGAAAGACAAATCGGAAGGTGTTGAAATTGTATCCTATGTTCTTGTGATTCTTCTCTTGTGTGGAGTGTTTATCCGGGCAACTCAAGGTCAAACGAAGCGACCATCGTCTTACCTTTTCTTCATACCAATCGTTGGAGCGGCTATTGCAGTCTTGTTTGATTATGCATCATATGAACACGTACCAGCGTTGTTCTTCGTTGGAGTCGTATTTTCACCTACACTGATCGAGTGGCCAAAGAAAAATCTCGTCCCAGAAGAAGATGTATGGTCGTACAGAGGCTACCTGTCACTTCCATGGTTGCTCATCGTTCCTTTGATGGCCTATGTCTTAACACAAGATCTTCTCTTTACTTTGCTTAATGCGTTAATCTTCGCACCATTGTACACTTCAGATGATGCTCGCAAGGCATGGGGTTGGGGTGCAGCTGGAACAATGATGTGTCTTGCCTCAGCATGGTCAGGTCTCGTCGACTTGTACATTGCTGCAATATTACTTGGCTTCTACATATTGCCCTGGCTGGTTATGGGCGAAGAGGAAACGGAATCAGAAGATTGGCTTTCCCGTCGCTTCATTCTTCGTCTCGCATTATGGGCTCCAGTCGTCTTGACAAGTTTGTATCTCGTTCTTACCCTCGTTATCTTGATTTCAAGTATTGATGCAATTCAATTCGAAGCCCATGAGTTGTATGGGGCGCCATTCATCATGGCAGTCGCACTTGCCATGTTCGCCTATACATCCAGGCACCAATCGCCTAAGCGCATTGCTTCGATTGTAGCAGGTGTTGCTCTCGCTTCGATTTTACTTGCAACATTCCTTCCCTCTGCATTGGGTGGCGACGCAAGTGAACCGATTTCTGAATATCTTTCTCGAGGAACAATCGCGTGGTTAGTGCTTCCATCAGTACTGGTTGCAATCGTTCCGATGGGTGCAGAAGTCGTTCGAAGAGTACAGACTTCAGGTGTTAAGAAAATAGCACCAGCTGCTCATCTGGTTCACTTCGGACTCCTGCTCCTGTTGATTGGACATGTGTTTACGACAGTACTCGTCGACCGTGGAGATGCATCACATCGCATTACATTGGTGCGTGGTGAATACGTCGAGGTTGGAGACTATGAGTACGTGTTCGAAGAAATCGTTCTTGATGATGACCTTGAGGTTGGTGATCGATATGTTGGTGCAGTCATCAGCGTCTACGAAGATGGTGAAAAGATTGGAACTGTTCAACCAGGATTGATTGGATTCGACAGTTCTCCGAATCCTCCGCGTAGCGAAGTGGATACGCTGGTTCGCTCTCACGGAGATATTGTGTTCATCTTCGATGGTTCTCAATCTTCAAGCATGATGCAACAAGTTCAATCGGACGGCGAAGAATCCGTACAAAGGATGCGTGTCATCATCTATGACCTCCCAGCATCCCATTTAGTCTGGGCTGGATGGGCGATTATGATGATTGGAATGGCATGGTTAACCGTCCTTGATGCGCGTCAAACTCCCCATATTAAGGCCGAGGAAGAGTAGAATCTTCAGCCAATTGACTTATGAACGCCATCGAAGTCGCCGAAGCATTCAGGTGATGAACACATGGAAGAAGGCGACATTATTCACGTTGATTACGATCTCTACAATGGCGAAACAGGCGATCTAATCGAGACAACAAAAGAAGCAACTGCAAAGGAACATGAAGTACACGAAGAAAACCGTACATACCAACCAATGGTCTGTGTTGTAGGCTCCGGCTCTCTTATCNCTGGCTTTGAAGAAGCTCTCCTTGCTGCTAAGGCAAACAAGGACGTTGAACTTGAACTCGCACCTGCTGATGCGTATGGAGAGAAAGACTCTGAACAAATCGAAACAATCAGTATCGACAAACTACGACGTGCAGTCCGAGACCCGAACCAACTTTACCTCGGCGCTCCAGTCAACATCGGNGGNCGACAAGGATACTTGTCCTTCCTCGCTGCTGGCCGTGCTCGTATCGATTACAACCATCCTATGGCTGGAAAGACACTCAAGTACAACTTCAAGATCGTTAAGGTCGTTGAAGGTAAGGAAGAAAAAGTTGCAGCATTGCTTGAATCAAACACAGGTCACTCCGACTTCGGCGTTACCTTCGATGGAGATGACCTAAACATCGTCATCCCACAAACAATGCTTTTCGATACCAATGCGGCAATGATGAAGTTCCGTTTGGTTACCGTTCTAAGAGACGCAGTCGAATGTGGCAANGTGTCCTTCATTGAAGAACACGAGCCTCGAGTTGCACCAACTGAAGAAGAAGAGTGAATCCTTCCATAGGGAAGAGATATTGCCCACCTCCGAGTCGTAAGCATGGGGGCAGTCCATGAGTTCAATTGAATCCATTGATGAAATTCTTCTAAACCATCAGCCTGCGTTGCCTTCAAGCCGTCTATCACTCCTTGAACAAGCGATGACGAGGATTGTTCTGGGATTAGCCGTTCTTCTCCTTCTCGGATTGATCTTCCAAAATGAAATGGTATGGGATGATGGATTACGTCCAATCATTTGGGAACCAGTCGAAGCAGATGCAGGTGAGCAAGGCGATGAAGGCTATACGCCTGAAAACACAGCGATTTACACATTCGGACTTCTCGCCTCAGTCGTAGTCTTTCAGGCTCTTTTCAGAACGCTTAATCTTCCTGCGAATAACAAGATGATGTACGCATTAATTGCCTGGGTTTGCCTTGCACCAATTCTTAGAGTACTCGAAGATGCTGACTTCTTTCCTTCATCCATCGATTGGCTTCTCATCTCGCCGATTATTCATCTCCACCTCGCAGTTTGGTTGATTGGCATAGGGGGCATATCTCATCTCGTTGGAAGAAGATGGGATCACGTCGAGGGCGATATAGGGGAACTTAATCTCAGAATTCGTTTGGTTCCTCTCCTTTGTTTTGCTCTTTTGGCAATGTGGGCTTTGTTATTCAGGCCAGGATATCATGCAAATGAAATGGGAACGTTCTGGATTGTTGCAGGCCTTGTTCTTGGCTTTGCATCTCTTATCTTTACAATGCATAATACACGAGGATGGGATTCAATTTCACGTGGATTGCTTTCCTTTGCAGTCGGTGCTTGTTTCGTAGGCTTGGGTCACTGGGCTCAGTTGGCATCCACNCCTTGGCTACAAGAATCNGGAAAAATGCCGAATGAAATCGTATTTTGGCCTGCTTTAGTTGTNTTAGGAATACCCGCANTGGTGTGCTATGCATTGTATCGAATTGGGAAAGACGATGCACAACAACTCAAACTCTGCGGATTTGAAGCAGGGGTTCTCCCAGAAGGTGTTTCAATCAAAGCATGGGAAGCAGAGGAAAAAGTTGTTTCAAAGCATCCTATTGAACTTCTATCGAACAAAGCTCTTCTTGCCAGTCCACTTGTTCTTGCCATGGTCTTTGGTCAACTCTGTGATGGATTTGCGACAATGGTTGGGATCGATTATTTCGATTATTCAGAAAAGCACCCACTTAGTGATGCTGTNATCCAGTATGGTGGAACAATTAGTGATTCGATTGGCTGGGATGTTGAAGGCGCTTGGCTGTTTGCTATTGTAAAAGCCGCTCTCGTTGCTATTATCACGTACATCTTCNTTGAAATGCGTGTTGAAAAAAGGCAATCACATCTNCGCATGCTCATTGTATTGGCNGTTTTGATCGTTGGTCTTGCACCAGGATTGCGAGACATTGGTCGATTGATGCTCGGTGTTTGANGCGACGGTGATTTGAAGTTCCTAAGCCGATTGGTCTGCAATAGGTGGCAGGAATGGATCGACTTCCAACACGAGTAAACAAAGCCGATCCTGATTACTCTGCACGTCGTGAACACAATCTTGCATTGATAGAAACACTTCGAGAACGCCTTGATATTGTCAGTAATGGCGGTGGGGAAAAATACGTCGCTCGTCATCGAAGCCGCAACAAAATGCTTGCAAGAGAGCGTATTGAACGTATTATTGACCCTGGGACCGCTTTCCTTGAACTCTCTCCATTAGCAGCCTACGAATTGTATGATGGTCGTGCTCACTCTGCTGGTATTGTAACTGGAATCGGAAGTGTCCATGGGCGTGAAGTCCTGTTTGTAGCAAATGATGCAACTGTNAAAGGCGGTTCGTATTATCCAATGACAGTNAAGAAACACATTCGNGCTCAAACAGTTGCGCATGAAAATCATCTTCCTTGCATCTATCTTGTCGATTCAGGTGGTGCTTTCCTTCCTATGCAAGATGAAGTCTTCCCAGACATTGGTCACTTCGGACGTATCTTCCGCAACCAAGCAAAATGTCTGGAGATGGAATTCCTCAGGTTGCTGCAGTTCTTGGTTCATGCACAGCAGGTGGAGCCTATGTTCCAGCAATGAGTGATGAATCCATTATTGTCAAAGGAAATGGAACCATTTTCCTTGCAGGTCCTCCACTGGTCAAGGCTGCAACCGGTGAAGTGGTGACGGCTGAAGAATTGGG
>JGI26273J51734_10001807_pt1 | contig 11132 bp, 10 predicted proteins | sample SaaInlV_125m_DNA_FD_51734 | JGI IMG/M metagenome (IMG submission 51734) | reverse complement strand
ACGGTATAATTGTAGTAACTTTTTTACATTTTACAATAACTAACTAAATGAGGCGCACACATGGAAAGAGAAGTTATGGAATATGATGTTGTAGTTGTTGGCGGCGGTCCGTCTGGACTATCAACAGCAATAAAATTTGCTCAACTTAATAAAGAAAATGGTACTGATCATAGTATTTGTTTATTGGAAAAAGGCTCCGAGATAGGGGCGCATATTCTTTCAGGAAATGTTTTTCAACCGACTGCATTGGATGAATTACTGCCTAATTGGAAAGAGCTTAATGCACCACTTAATGTTCCTGTTAAAAAAGATAAGTTATTATTTTTACTTAGCAAGTTAGCAATCCCAGTTCCGGCATTTGTAATGCCTCCAATGAATAACCACGGTAATTATGTTATCAGTCTTGGCAATCTTTGCAGATGGCTTGCTGAACAAGCTGAGAATTTAGGAGTTGAAATCTTCCCAGGTTTTCCTGCTAGTAAACTAATATTTGAGAATGATAAGGTTGTTGGAGTTCAAACTGGAGATATGGGAATATCGGCATCTGGAGAGCTTAAGTCTGGTCATGAGCCAGGGATAGAAATTAGAGCTAAATATACTGTTCTGGGTGAAGGCTGTAGAGGACATCTCGGAAAAGAAATTATTAAAAAATACGAGCTTGATGATGGTAAAGACCCTCAACATTATGGAATAGGTTTTAAAGAAGTATGGAAGCTTAAGGATGAGCACTATGATCCTGGGCTTGTCATGCATACAAATGGCTGGCCTACTCCAACAGATACACCATCTGGCTCTTATTTCTACCATGGTGAAAATAATGAAGCTTATGTTGGCTATGTCATACCTCTTGATTACAAAAATCCACATCTCAGTCCATTTGATGAATTTCAAAAATGGAAAAAACATCCAGCAATATGTAAATATCTTAATGGAGCAGAAAGACTATCCTATGGTGCAAGAGCACTTATCAAGGGCGGGCTTCAATCATTGCCTAAATTAGATTTTCCAGGAGGTCTGTTGATTGGTGATAATGCTGGGATGCTTAATTTTTCTAAAATCAAAGGTTCTCATACAGCTATGAAATCAGGAATAATTGCTGGAGAGCATATATATGAAAATATAAATAGTGAACTCTCGTCTGGAATATCTTATGAAGAAAAAGTTTATCAATCATGGATATATACAGAGCTTCATAAATCAAGAAACTTTGGCCCTATATTTCATAAGTTTGGAGCTTTAATCGGAGCAGCATTTAATGCAATTGATCAATTTATATTTAGAGGAAATTTACCTTTCACCATGANNCATAAAACGCCTGATCATGCATGCTTGGTTAAGGCAGATGAGGCTAAGAAAATTGAATATGAAAAGCCCGATGGAGTTTACTCATTTGATAANTTATCTTCTGTATATTTATCGAATACAAACCANGAAGAAGATCAGCCATGCCATTTACAATTAAAAGATTCATCAATACCAATTATGGTTAACTTGCCACTTTATGATGAGCCAGCTCAAAGATACTGCCCAGCAGGCGTATATGAAATTGTTGAAAAAGAAGGAGAGAAAAAATTTGTAATCAATGCACAAAATTGTGTTCATTGTAAAACATGTGATATTAAAGACCCTTCTCAAAATATTAATTGGGTTAGCCCTGAAGGACCTGGAGGTCCAAATTATCCAAATATGTAATTATGAATAAATATAATAATTTTCTGCTCTTATTTTCCATTCTACTACTGACTTCATGCGTTAGCTTAGACATAGATACAGTTATCGAAAACATTGAACCTAAGGCGTTAGATGTTGCTATTAAAGATCAGAATATATTATTTGAAGACTTCTTAGATAGCCAATGGGATGAAGGACTGGAAGATAGTCCTGTCTTTGCCTCAATGCTAGGCATTAAAAAATATAACAAGCAGATATCATCAAATAGCATCGAACAATTTAATATAAATAAGGATAAATCACTATCAGCTCTAAAAAAATTAAAGTCTTTTGATATTAATCTTTTAAATGAATCCAATAAATTAAATTTTAGACTTGCTGAGCTTGGAATGCAGAATGATATTAATAGAATGAAGTACCCAACCTACTTCATGCAACTAAATCAAAGAGGTGGAGTTCAAAGTTATTACGAAACAGGTGACAGGCTTATATATACTTCAAAACAAGATTATGAGGACTGGTTAATTAGGCTTGAATCTTACGCTGTCAACATAGCCAACTCATTAAACAATAATAAGGAAGGATTAAAATTAGGTTACTCTCAACCTAAAATTGTTACTAGTGGAGTTATTGCTCAAATAAAAGCAATTCTTGATTCAGATATAAGCAGCAATCCATATATGAAAATTTTTAGAGATGCTAATGAAGAATTCTTCAATGATGAGGAAAAAGCTGATCTTATTCGAAGAGCAACCCTTGTAGTAGAAGGAAGCATACTGCCTTCATATCAAAATCTCTATAATTTTTTAAATGATGAATACTTACCTAAATCAAGGAATACTATAGGTATTAGTGATGTTCCTGGCGGTATGGAATGGTATGAAGATCTTGCTAAATACCACACTACTACCAGCCTTACTCCAGATCAAATTCATAATATAGGCTTATCTGAAGTTAAAAGAATACGCTTAGAAATGGANCAAATTATTGAAAGCCTAAATTGGGATGGTGATTTTAATTCTTTTCTTAATTACCTACGAACAAGCCCTAGATTTTATTATGATAATCCAGAGGATTTATTTGATGCTTATTTAATAATGTCAAAAACAATTGACCCTCTTCTACCAAAACTATTTAAAACTTTTCCTAGGGCTCCATATGGCGTTAAGCCTATCCCAGATGAAAGCGCCCCTTTCACAACAACAGCTTATTACAGTTCAGCAACCAAGGGTAAGCCTGGCTATTTTTATGCTAATTTATATAAGCCTGAATCAAGACCAAAATATGAAATACCAGTTTTAACTGTTCATGAAGCTGTGCCAGGTCATCACTTCCAAATATCTATAGCTCAAGAACTCGAAGATGTACCAACTTTTAGAAAATACCTAAGCTTTACAGCATTTGTAGAAGGCTGGGGACTTTACAGTGAGGAACTAGGAGAATACATAGGTTTATATGATGACCCTTATGATAAGTTTGGACAACTAACTTATGATATGTGGAGAGCCATTAGACTTGTTGTAGATACTGGTATGCACTACAAGGATTGGTCTAGAGATGACGCTATAAATTTATTTCTTGAAAATACAGCAAAATCACAACTTGATATTGAGAATGAAGTGGATAGATATATAGCATGGCCAGGGCAAGCTTTAGCTTATAAAATTGGCCAATTGAAAATTTTAGAATTAAGAACTAAAGCTGAAAATAAGTTAGGAGATCAATTTGATATAAAAGATTTTCATTATGAAGTTTTAAAACGAGGATCTATACCTCTGAATATGTTGGAGATGTATATTAACGACTGGATTGAGGACTCTTTAAGTTCTTAGAGCGTTTGCACCTCTCACTACAATACTTAATATTATCCCAGTCCCTTTCCCATTTTTTTCGCCAAGAGAAATCTTTTTTACAAACTAAACAATTTTTAGTTTCTAAGTTAGTTTTTTTATGCAATTTTTCCTACTGGATAAAAATTAGAATTACTCTCCAAAAGAAGAATGCCGTTATTAACGTGATTAGCTTCAAGTGCAAAATCAATAATTTTATAATAAACACTTCTACTAAAAAAACCCTCTAAGTTATCTCTTACTTTAATCAAAGGAAGTGTTGTTCCTTCTAAATCAATAAGTCTCATGCTTTCCGGCTGCTCTAATTCAAATGAATAATTTAGGTTTGTTGTAAGTTCGATAGTATTCTCATTGTGCTTAAAATCAATAATCATATATGGTGCAATTTCTACCTCAACAGGGACTTTTTCACTTGGTGTAACAAGGAAATATTCGTCATCATCTTTTCTTAAAACACTGGCAAATAAATTAACCAATTTTTGGTTTTTGATAATTGATTTATTATAAAACCATTCGCCCTCTCGATTAATTGATATTTGTTGCCCAATACATAACTCAGGGTTCCATAAATGAACTGGAGGAAACTTGATATCTTTTGAGCTTTCAAGGCTTTTAGTAATTTTAGAAATACTCATAAATAGATCTGAAAAAAATTGATAAACCAATGATACAAAGTAAAAAGCTCATTATGTATTTAATAATCTTATTTTCATGAATATTAAAACTATTATTTTTTAAGCTCAGCATATAGCTAACTAACATAAACCAAAGACATGAAGTTATTGAAAAATACACTGGGTATATATAGAAATAAACCCCGTCTATATTTTCAATAAGAATAGTGAATAAAGAAACAAAAAAAATAAAAGCTTTAATATTAAATAATATTTGTAATAAATCCAGTGGTAAAACTATTTAGAGGCTTAAAGTCTTCAGCACCAGAAGAAATATGATTCTCTGACGGCTTAAGCATCATGATGCTTAAATAAATTATGTAAGAGCCACCAAATATACTTATAAGAAGCTTGTATAAATCGTTAGATAAAATAAATAAAGATATTCCACTAATCGCTAAAAAACAATGAACAGAAATACCAAAACCAATTCCCAAAGCAGCAATAAAACCAGATTTACGTCCATGCAAGGTAACTTGCCTGATGATAATTGCGGTGTCAGGGCCTGGACTTGTGAGCGCTATAAAGTGAGCAATTGATGACCATATAAACATAATTAAGAAATTATATTCGGTTCAATATCTAATTTAATATTAAATGTAGAAAATACTTTATCTTGAATTGATTTAGCATATAAAAGAACTTCAGATTGATTGGCATTGCCATTTGTAACTANAACNAATGCGTGTTTATGATAAANGGATACATTNGGAGATGGGGGTATTTGATCTTTTATTAATTCAATAAGCCTAGCAGCCCCAACTTTTACTAGATCATTNCCAGTATCCCAGATAAGTAATTCTGAGATGTTATGAATATCAAAGCTAATTGTATTTCTGTTAATTACTGGGTTCTTAAAAAAACTGCCGACNTTAAATATCTCATGATGATTTGGTAGCACTGATTTTCTTATATCTGTAACTATTTTTGCCAAGCTTTTAGAAGTAAGTTGTTTCGCATCAATATTATTCGAACTCATGAAGGTTTTAATAGATTTATATTCAGAATTAAGGGTCCTAGATTCATCAACTTTAAATTTGATTGATTGAATAAATAGTGAAGAGTTTTTTAAAGATGATGATCTGTAAGCAAAATTGCATTCATTATTAGATAAATTTATTGATTCATTTTTTGAAAAGTCGAAACACTCAACCTCATCAATCAACGAAGATACCTCGGCTCCATAAGCACCAATATTTTGAATTGGAGAGGCTCCAACAGACCCTGGTATTAATGATAGATTTTCGAATCCTTTAATCTTATTTTCAAGTGTAAATTGAACCAACTCATCCCAGTTAACTGCTGAGCCAACATTAATAATTTTGGGAGTACTAAATGACATAAAGTTAAAGTTTGATTTAATTATTAATCCATCAAAAAACTCAGGAGGGATTATATTGGTGCCCTCCCCAAGTATTAGATATTTAAGATTATTGTTATTTATGTGTCTCGATACCTCATGAAGATCATCTATATTGGAGACAACAACAGATTCTTTTGCAATTGAGTTGAGTTTTAAAGAATTCAAGATCGGCTTATTGGATTCAATAATCATAGATTTTTAAGATATAAAATAGCATTATCGACATCCTCTTGGGTGTCTATTCCACCTTGAACAGTATTAGTATAAGAGCTCACATAAATAGAAAAATTATTATCCATAAATCTTAGCTGCTCTAGCTTTAATTCAAGCTCACGCTCCGTAGGAGTTAATTCTACTAACTTATTTAAAGTTGATAATCTGTATCCATATATACCAAGATGATGAGATGCGTTTTTAGTATTAACTTTGCATATTCGTTGAAAATCATCCGCATAATTGTTAGTTGTATGAACTTTGACACAGTTTGGGTTTTGAAGATCATTCACATTAGTAATCTTCTGTGAAGCTGTAATAACATCACAAGTATTTTTGTTAAAATCGTTTTGTATTAATTCTAGAAGGTCGATAGGCACAAAAGGCTCATCTCCCTGCAAATTTATAATAAACCTATTATCAGGTAAATTAAGTATTTTAGCGGCCTCACAGACCCTGTCTGTTCCAGATATATGCGATTCTGAGGTCATAACAACATTGTTAGTAAAATTTTTAACATGATTTTCTATTAAAGAAGAATCTGTAGCTATGTACACATCATCTGTTAGCTTTGAAGCTTGTATAAATACTCTTTGTATCAAAGACAAACCATGAATTTCAACAAGCGGCTTATTAGGCAATCTTGTAGACCCAATTCTTGACGGAATAAGGATTGTTAAATTAGAACTCATTTATGAAAGATTTTTTAGTTTGCTGTCTAACTTTTCCATGAACTTAGATGATACTTCTGCTTCAATAGTTAAATACCAAATTTTATTATTATCAAAGTCTTTGCACTTAGACGCATCTTTTTCTGTCATGATTATAGGAAGATGATCTAGATAATGAACATCTTCAGATATAAAATTATGATGATCTGGAAATGGATTTCTAGTGATATCAAAGCCAAGTCTTGCTAGTAGATCAAAAAATCTTCCAGGATTGCCGAGACCAGCAACTGCATGAACTTGTTTATGCATAGGCCAGTCTTCTACTGAGTAGGATTTACCTGATTTGAGATGTATAAATTTAGCTGGACTTACATTCATTAAATGCTCTCCATCTTCTGTTGGCCCACTATTATTTACAATAAAATCAACAGAATCCAATCTCTTTAAAGATTCGCGTAATGGGCCAGCTGGAAAAGATAAGTTGTTACCAAATCTTCTTTTGCCATCTATTACTACTATCTCAACATCTCTATTCATGTTGTAATGCTGAAGGCCATCATCAGAAATAATGACGTCACAATCATGATTATCATTTAATGTCTTTAGGGCTCTTACCCTATTTTTATCTATATAAAAAGGAATATTAAGTGTTGAGAGTATTTGAGCTTCATCACCAGTTTGTTTAACAGGTGTTTCATTTGTAACCCTTAAGGTTTCTTTGAACTTACCACCATAACCTCTGCTTACAATACCTGGCTTATAACCTAACTTTATTAACTCAGTGGCTATATATTTAACTAGTGGAGTTTTACCAGTCCCACCAATAGTTAAATTGCCAACGATAATTATTGGTACTTCAGATTTATATTTTTTAAGAGAATTTTTTAAAAACTTTCTTCTTTTTCTTCCAGTGAAATAAGAAACAGCCAAAGCAAAAGGATAGAGTAAATATAACCACAAGCTTTTTTTGTACCAGCTATCGACTACCAAGCTTGAATTAAACTCATCATCAAATCTTGGAACATATAATGATTTAGATTTGGTGATAGTTTTTTTAGTAGAAGGACTATCTTCAAACTTATTTTTATATAAAGATCTATAAATCCCATCTGATTCAATTAATTCATCATGAGTACCAAACTCAGATATAGACCCGTCATCTAGAACGATAATCTTATTTGCGTTTTCAATAGTTGATAATCTGTGTGCTATTACTATAGTGGTTCTATTTGTAATTAGTTTCTCTAAAGCCTCTTGGACAATCAACTCTGATTCAGTGTCTAATGAAGAAGTAGCTTCATCTAAAATAATAATTGGTGAATCTTTGTAGAAAGCTCTAGCTATTGCAAGTCTCTGTCTCTGCCCACCAGAAAGAAGAACACCATCGTCTCCTATTTCAGAATCATATCCTTCAGGCAGATTCTCTATAAAATCACTACAACCTGCTAATAACGCAGATTCTTTAAGTTTAGCTAAGTCAATATCATCATCTCCATAGGCTATATTCTTAGCTATAGAGTCATTAAATAATGATGGTGATTGATTAACTATAGATATAGAAGATCTTAAATGGTCTAAAGAATAGCCATTAACAGAAATACCATCAATTAAAATATCACCAGATGTATGGTTGTAGAACCTAGGAATAAGATTAGCAATTGTTGATTTACCCGAACCAGATTTACCAACTATAGCTACTGTTTCATTCTTTGATATTGAAAAAGATATGTTTTTGAGTATCTGACCGCCAGTATTATAAGCAAAATCTACACCCTCAAATACTATATCTCCTGAAATTTTATCCTCAATACTACCTTCATTATTTTCATTTTCCTGGTCCAATTGATCAAAAATTTCATTTGCAGCTGCAAGACCCTTTTGAACAATAATATTAATGTTAGAAAGTTGTCTTATTGGTTTTGCCATAAGCCCTGCTGCGGTAAAGAAAGCAACAAAGGTTTCTGCGTCAAGACTTATCCCTAACTGAGACCCTAAAGCAAAGTATGCAACTAATGATAAAGATACAGATACTAGAACTTGGATAATTGGCGTAGCCATATTNCCTGTAGCCTCAAGCTTAAGATTTTGATTTTTGTTAGATGCGTTGGCTACTAAAAANCGACTATTTTCATAATCTTGNGCATTAAAACTTTTAATCTCAACATGTCCATCTACTGCTTCAGATGCTATATGAGTAACATCACCCATAGCTGTTTGTATTTTAGTTGCTAGTTTTTTCAATCTTTTACCAGCTATATAAACAATGATTGCTATTAAAGGGGCTGTTCCAATTAATAAAAGTGTAAGTTTGAAATTTAAGAAAGTTAGATAAGCAAAAAGCCCTATGAGAAGAAAACCCTCTCTTACAAATGTTTTAACTGCATTCGACGCAGCACCAGAAACCTGTGTAGTTGTAAAAGTAATTCTATTAATAAGCTGACCAGACTGATTAGAATCAAAATAAGATTTAGGAAGATCATGAAGTTTTTGAAATAGTTCTGCTCTCAAGTCATGAACTATTCCAAAACCAACTCTAGACATAAAATAATTACCAACAAAGAAACCTATTCCTCTACCCATAGCTATAAAAATTAAAGACAATGCTAATAATGTATGAAGACTTTCATCTTCAGCATTGATAAATTTAATAATACGTCTAATCCAATCAACTGCTGCTATATCTGCCGCTGCAAACATAATAAAACCAACAACACTTATAAGAAAAGACCATTTATATCTAAAGGTATAACCGAGGATTCTTCTTAAACTTCCAGTTTTCATTTTTCTATTGTTCTAATTTGAACCTCATTAAACCCATTTTTACCAAGAATATCCATTATTTTGATAACCCAAGCATGAATAGCTGTCGCATCAGCGTTTAATATAACTGACTCATTCGTATTATTAAGTAAAAAAATAGCATTCTGCAGTTCTTCTGTATTATTAATATTTATGAGTTGATCATTAATATATACACTGCCGTCACTAATAATACTTATTTCGTTAAATGATTGGTTCGGCATTGATTGAAAGGATTCTGATTTAGGTAAATCTAATGATAAAAACTGAGAATCTCCAACTTTAGATGTAACTACAAAAAAAATAACAAGCAAAAAAACTATATCAATAAGAGGCGTAATCTCAACAGAAAAAGATGATTTTTCAGTATTTAAAAATTTCATTTATTAATAACGTCAATAAACCTTGAGACTTCAACTTGTAAACTTATTAATAAAAAAGAGACTTTATGTTCAAAGTATTTATGAAGCACCAAACCAGGGACAGCTATAAATAAACCAAAGGCAGTTGTTATAAGCGCCTGCGATATACCTTGCGCAAGAAGATCAGGATTTGCCCCAGAAGTCTCTGTAAGGCCTGTAAAGGCTGTAATCATACCAACAACAGTCCCAAGCAAACCTAGTAAAGGACTTATTGTTGCAATAGTACCAAGCATATTTAGATTTCTTTCAAGAAGAAACTTAACTTCAATAGCCTTTTCCTCTATCTTAGATTCAAGATTCTGTCTTGGAAGATCTTTATATTGAATAACAGAGACTAAAAGGAAGCCAAGAGATGACAGCTCAGCAATTTCATTACTTTGTTTGTTATTGATAAGGTTTTTATTAAAAAGATTAACTATTTGATTGGTTAATCCATTTGGTGTAACTAACCTTTCTTGAAGAAACCAAAGTCTCTCAACTGAAATAGTGATTATCAAGACACTACATGCCAATAATGGCCACATAAATGGGCCGCCGGCTAAAATAAAATCTGTCATTTAAACCTCACTTATTGTTTTATCTTCTATTTTATAGATAGTTTTAAAGTTTTTAATAAAGTTATTATCATGAGTAGCTGCAACTAAAGCAACACCATGCTTGTTTGATATATCAAAAAGTAAGTCTTGAATAATTTGTGCATTTTTATCATCTAAATTTCCAGTTGGCTCATCAAGAAAAATAATTTTGGGTTTATTTATTAATGCTCGTGCTATTGCCACTCTTTGCTTTTCACCACCAGAAAGCTTCCAAGGCAAATGGTTTAATCTATGAGACAGACCAATTAGTTCTGCAAGCTCATGCGCATCATCTTTAAGGCTGGGATTAGTATTTGCCAGCTGACCAGGTATTAAAATATTTTCTATGACTGTTAAATCTTCCATCAAATGATGAAATTGATACACAAAGCCAAAATTTTCTAACCTATGCTTGCTTAGCTCGTTTTTAGTAAAAGATGAGATATCAACATCATCAATACAAATTTTTCCAGAAGTTGGAGTGTCGAGTGCTGCAAGAAGATGTAGCAAGGTAGATTTACCAGAACCTGAGTTTCCTGATATTGCAATTTGGTCATGGAGATTAATAGTTAAATTAATGTTGTGTAGTACATCGATACTTTCTTCGTTAGTAGTATAAGACTTTGAGAGATCTACTGACTTAAGATTATTCATGTCTAAGAATCTCTATAGGATTAAGCTTAGTAACACTCAATGCAGGTATTAATGAAGAAAATATACTAAATAAAAATGATAAAAAACAAATTAATACAATCTGATTAACATCAATAAAATATGGAAAATAATTAATGAAATATGCTTCTAATAAATTTCTTTGAAGAAGCTGTTCGAGCCAAAGTATAAGGTTGTTGATATTTAGAGTTATTAATATGCCAAATAAAATCCCAATATTCC
>JGI26273J51734_10001792_pt1 | contig 11190 bp, 28 predicted proteins | sample SaaInlV_125m_DNA_FD_51734 | JGI IMG/M metagenome (IMG submission 51734) | reverse complement strand
ACATCAAAACGGCTCAAATAATCGTAAAGTTAAAACAACAGTTGAGAAAAATAAAAAAACTTACAAGTGAAAAAATATGAGTAGTTTAAATTTTTACTTTTATGTAATGATTTTATTTTTAACAATAATAACAATAATAACAATATAAACAGAAGGGATATTAAAAAATATGGATACATGGAAAGATAGATTTGTTAAATTAGTCAATAAAATCAACAAAAAAAGAGGGTGGCAATGTGACGATATGAACCCTTTTTTTTATCAAATAAATTTATTAAATTTTAGCAATGCAAAAACATTGCGAGAATATAAAAAACAAATGAAAGGTAATAAATGACAAAAAAAGAATATATTAAATCTCAAATGGAAAGTGCAGATAATGATTTTATAAATGAATTATTATACGATTATTATAATAATGAAGTTAAAAATATGAGTGATCAAGATTTTAAAGATCATTTATTTAACATAGGTATAGACACAGAAAGCGAGGAATAATGCCAGATCAAACACAAGACGAAATAAGATTGGTCCAAGAAATAAATAAAGCACGAGAATATGAAAGAAAAAAAGTAAAGAAAGAAATAGAAGAAGAAATACAAAAAGAAAACGAAGATTACTTAAAAGAAATACAAACTAAAATATGAGTAAACAAGAATTGAGAGCATTACAAAAAGAAATGCTTTTAAATATTTTGAGTGCTAAAGGAATAATTTACACTCATTACAAAAACAAACAACTAACAAAGGATAAAAAAAATGTTAAGCAAATACGAAACATGGATACAGACGGCACAATCTAACGAAACTATAACCTATCACGAGGGTTATTTAGCTAGAGATAGATTTTATAATAATGAAACAAGGGATATAGCAAATTTGTTTATGAGATTAGCAGAGGGAAACAATGTTGTCTTATATCAAAAACGTATAAAGTATGGATCTACAAATCATGATCCTATTTTTAAATATATAGCAAAAAAAATCTAATCTTTATTATCTGGGGGTATAACATCTGTTATATCCTCGGATACATCAATCATATTATCCGTATTATCTTCCCAAGAAATTGTCATTTTAGAATCTATATTTTGTTTAATAGGTTTATTATCACTATATAAATCGGATACCTTGCCTGCAATCCATTGAATAAATTTTGTTTTCTCACGAATAAATAAAATTTCTTGTGGAGATTCAATTTCTTGATAGCTAAAAACTTGCAACAGTTTATCTATTAAGGTTTGTATACCCAATTTTCGGCTTTCAGTAATTTTAGCTTCTAACTCTGGATTTTTTTTTAAGTAATTGTAAAACTTCGCTAAGCTGTACGGATACTGCTTTTCCTGTATTATCTCTGTAAGGGTTAATCCGTTTACCAATTTTTCGCAAATGGTAGATAGATTTTCCTCTGATATTAATTCTTGGCTTGGTTTTTGTGTAATAGTATTCTTTGAGTTGCTCATTTGTATAGTTCCTAAATTGTAATAGTTTGGATAATTGTTTTATTCTTGTTTCATCTGTATAGTTAGCTTTATTAAACTTATCATAATTTTGATAGCCATGATATTTACATTTGAATAACTTACCACCAGATAATGGATAGCCTTTCATTTTACAAGGGATTTTTAAGCCTAGTCTTAAACCAGCTCTGGTAAAACCTTGACAAAATACCTTTCTCATTGGTCTACCTACCATTATTTATTCTCCCATGGTTTAATTCCATTCCTTTTATTATACTCAACCTTTGCTCTATATCTTGGATTAGATTGTTTTTTTATTTTGGACAACGCAGCAACAATTTTATCCCCATTAACATAAGTTGCTTTGCTATCTCGTTCATCATCTTCTTTTTTTTGAATTGCTAATTTACAAAAATATACATTAACTTTTTCATCCTTNAATTCATCTAAAGGCAGCTGTGATAATTGACTTATAATCTTATCCTTATCCCCTGCAAAACCTTTAACTATTTTAGATATATTATTAATGGATAATGTTTCTTCTAATGTAGTCGTAAAACGGCTATCTTGTGTAGGTTTAACGTCTATCTGGGTTGGTTCATAAAGTTTTTCAGTTCTTAAAAACATTTCATTAACAATATAAGTTTTACCAGATCTACCTCTAATAGATTTAACAATATTTAATTTATTAAGAGTTTCTAGGCAGGATTTAATAGTGGTCCTGCAAAGTCCAGTATCCTTATGTATTGTTTCATGCCTTAATCCAGCTTTATAGCCATTTTTCTTCCAAGCATACTTCATTACAGATAGAAATACATTTAAACAATGCGATTTTCTCTCCCCCTCTACAATATCAAGATGATGATACAGTTTATAAGTTATATGTAAAAATCCTCGTGTTGTGTTCATTACTTATCCTTTCTTTTTGGTGATTGACATTTTTCTTTATGATTTTCGTGAAATTTTCTTAATTCTATTACCCATTGATCTTCACTCATGATNTGAAATTTGGTCTGACGGCTTCTTATACGTTTAATCCTAAAGGTTAGGCTAGTTGGTGTCAGTTCTTTATAGAACACTAAAAAGCAGGGTATATTTAAGCGACTAGCGATGATCTTTGATAGGGTTGTAGCCTTCCATTCTTGACCTTTATCATAGCAAGTTTCAATTATGGCTAATGGCTCATAACAGTACATACAACATTCAACAGCATCAACATCGATGTAAGCAATTCCGTCATATTTTCTATGAAAATCTGAATACTTGCCATTACTAAAAGCATAAATATCTCTAGCCATTTTTTAATCTTTCTTTTAAACTTTGTATCTCAAAATCTTTTAAGTTCATATGAGTTTCAAGATCATCTATTATTTTTTTTAATTTATCTATTTCTTTTTTTAACTTCTTAACTTCTTTAAGATCTACTTCATCGAAGATTCCAGAATATGTCATTTTTCGTATAATATTTTTTTAACTACGGATCTAGGATAAGCAGTAATATTGCCAATTGATAATTTATTTTCATCAAAAGTAAATGAAGTAAAAATCTTAACTACTTTAGAATCTTTATAATATANGTAGCCAATATCNTCNCACCAACTGTAGCTAAAATCATCAACATCTTTTANATCATCATACCATTGGGAAGATGAGCAAATATCAACCCAAATTACACGCACCTTTTTATATGGTAGTTTTTTCTTATTCATTTTTCTCTCCGTTATACAATTAAAATTATCCGTTGACAACTACTTAAAATCACTGTAATTGTTAGAAAAAAAAGCGAAAGGAAAAATGGAAAAAGATAAAATAAAAAAAGCATTCTCAATATATAATGGTGGTGAAGGTTTAGATCATTGGTCTTATTCTTCTACAAGTACACCCTTTGCAAAAAATTTATTAGGTTATAGTTTCCCACAAGANNTTAGAAGGAAGTTTGCATTTAGATACAAAGCTAACTTTGGAAANCTAGTTAACAATGTGGTCCAGAGAATGATTGCAGATGTAATTTATAAATCAAAAACAATTAAGCAAGATGAGTTTACAGAAGAAGAAAGAAACTATCAAAATTGTTTCGCAGCAGAATTAGAATTAGTAAATAAAAATCNACCAGTAGACGCAAAAGATAAGTTTGGCAGAGAAGCTATGTTGAAGTTTGCCGAAGATTGTATTCCAATTACAAAAAAGGTTGTGCAAGATATTATTGGTAAAGATAAATTGGTTTGTGAAAGATATGTTGAACTAAAAGAGTTTGATATGATTAAACCTGTCATTGGTCGTATTGATTACGAGAGCAAAACAAAATTTATAGAACTTAAAACTAAACCACCTAATTTAAGAAAGATTAAAGGCAAAGAAGAATGGAACATGATCACTCAAGATCTACCAACTGAACCTACACTTGAAAACCTTACCCAGACTTCGTTCTACTACATGACAACAAAGAAGATACCTTACTTGGTATATGTTAATGATAAAGATTATGTCATCTTTGATCAAAGTCATGAGTTGATGAAGGCAGACCATTTGAAATATCTTTATAATAAAATGATTGATAAAATTTTATTATGGGAAAAGATGATTATGTTTTGTGAAGGCAACATAGAGAAGTTAGCTTTGATGTGTGAGCCACCAGATCTTAATCACTTTTTTTATTACAAAGATTTAGCAGATGAACAAAAAGAACTCATAACTAAATTATGGGGAATAAAACAATAACAATAACAAAAGGAAAACTATGTCGTGGTTAATATATAAAACAAAAGTAATAGGAACTTATACTTTTATTTANGCACAAAAAGTATGGGGTTTATTACCATTCTANTAACAATTAAACAAAAGGAAAAAATATGAGTAGCGAAAAAAACAACGTATATAAAATGGAAAACAAAAATATGAAAAAAAATATATATCAAAAGTTACACGCAGCTTGCATTAATGCAGGGGGTGTAAAAAAAGCAGACAAAGTATCTGGTATGAGATTTAANCCCTTACTNCACGATGCCGTNCAAGAAGTTGCAACACAATCATTGTTAGATCAAGGTTTNTATGTAACTTGTAATTANTTAACTGAAACAGTTGAATCTAGAAATATGGTTATGTGTGTATGTACAATGAGAGTACATGACATCGATGATCCAAAAAGTTTTATTATTGTTGACGGATGTTCAGCTCTAGGCAAAATGGATCAATTTGGAACTGGTAATGCAATGTCATACTCACGAAAGTATGCGTTCTTAAATCTTTTAAATTTAAAAACTGGAATAAAAGATGAGGATGGTTACGCAGCTGCACCATTTGAAAAAAATTCTTCAGAGCCATCTGTAGAACCTACATACACAGATAACGATGTGAATGTAGAGGAGATAAGCAAAAAGATACTAGCAACTAAAACTGACAAGCAATTGTTTGCAGTTAAAAAAGAAGTTAGAGATCAAGTGCTTTATCTTAAAGACAATAACTTCAAAGCCTACGAACAGATCAGAGATTTGTCTAGTAAGCATGAAGTCAAACTAACAAATAATCAACAGTAGTTGATATAACCAAGGAGTAAATATGGATAATCAATCCGAAAAAATATACATTAACTTAACCAAGAACCCAGATTGGAAGTCACCAGAAGATAAACTTCCTATTTATGTTGGTCCAAAAAATATGAAACATCCAGATAAGAACTGGACCATTGGAGTAAACATTAATGGTAAATGGTATAACCAAGCTGCGTTCCCATCTAAAGATCAAGATGGAAAACTAAAAGCTGGTGAACTTACAATAATTTTAACACCTAGTGGAGCAGGCAAATCTAGTAATAATAGTTTTGCAAGCGAACCAAAAGATGCTAATAACGAATATACTTTCTAATTAGTTAGAATGTATCAAGCAGGGTGGGGTTTTTTTCCCTTTCCGTTTTCCCCACCTTGCTTTAAAAAAAGGATTTTATAATGTCTGATAACATAAAAGAACCACCACACTACACTGCTAACAAAATTGAACCTATTGATTTTATAATTGCAAATGATTTTAATTTCTGTGAAGGTAATGTAATTAAGTATATTTCTAGATACAAAAGAAAAAATGGTATCGAAGATCTTAAAAAAGCTAAACAGTATATAGATTTTTTAATCAAAAAAGAAGTTGAAAAAGGTACAAAAGAATGACAAAATATATTCGAATCAAGAACGGAGAATGTAGTTTTACTATAATCGAAGAATTTGATTCAATAGAGAAGGCTGCTAANAGTTCCAATGAAGGAACAAATGCAGAAGTAAAAATTGAGAATATTAAACTCGATTTTACAACAGTGAAAAAGGAGCATGATGGAAAACATCAAAATGCGTCTGCAGAAGCTAAAGGATCTTCAAGCGAAGAAACACAAGAAGTATCTAGAAGCCAAGCACAAAGCAAATAAGTATCAAAAAGATTCTTATAGATTGTTTTGGAAAATAGAAAAGACGCAAGAACAGTTATTGTCAGCTAAATAGATAATAACTTAAGGTTGAAAAAAAACGAACATAAACTGTAGGGGATCTATGACCATAAATATAAGCCAACACTATAATACGCACAAAAAAAATTTAAACCAGAATCACTTTGTCTACAAAGTTAAGAAAGCATTCTACCTTCTAACAAACAAAGAAGAAAGATTATATGAGGTAGGGTTTTCAGAGGGGTTTTTATATGCAGCAGAATTGCTACAGAAGAAACCAATAATAGATAGCAATGTTAAACATAAAGTTGGTATCAAATATAAGAATGCAAACATAGAAATTGTTTCTAAACTTGTAGATAAAGTGTGTGAAAAATATACTGTTAGCAAGCACGATGTGTTTAGCAAAGGTAGAACTACAGATGTAGTTAGAGCAAGAAGCATTGTCTACAATCTTTTACATGAAGAATACAATGTAAGTGTATCTTCAATGAGTAGAGTGTTTAACCAAGATCATACAACAGTATTACATTCTCTTAAAAATAAAATAGAGAAGAAACGATATTGGAATCCTGGTAATACTATTTGGGAAGAGTTTGAAGATTTAAGAAGAATTACTTTTTAAATCCAGACTTCATATTCTTATAAGCCTTGGAAGTAATAGTTGATTTCTTTTTAGTATTAGAAGTACCAGATTTTTTTTTCTGGTTGATATTATAATACAAACCTTTCTTTGCTACTTTACCAGTAGCCGTCTTGTGGTAACCTTTTTTCATTTTGCTCCTTATGTTGTTTAATATTTAACTCACAATAATTGTCAAAGCAAGAACCTTCTTTACCATCATGACAAAAATATTTTTTCTTTGCAGTAACTATCCATCCACCCATATTACTCATGAGCTGCTTTTTACAAGTCTCGCAAACACCACAAATTAATATATGTTCTTTAGGTTTAACCCAACCTTTTTTTTTCAAACTAACACTTCCATCTTCTTCTAGCTTGTCTTATTCTAGAGTTAGGATCGTTTCTTGTTTTAGCAGAAGAATTTTTAAGTTGTCCAGCTGATCTTGCACAATAAGATTTTCTACGTTTAGCTGCCTTTGATCCTGCTTTAACTTTACCAGTAACTGCAGTTTTTAATTTACTACCAGGATTGGCTCTTCGATATGCTTTAACACCTTTAGATGTCATGCCAGCTCCAGACTTTGTTGGTCTGTAGTTTGCGTTCTTACCTTTAGTGGTTTTTCTTATAGCCATTTTAATTTGCTAATGGATTATCACTTAATTCTTTTAGTTCTTTGATTTGATTTTTAAGAAGATTAACTTCTACTTCTAATACTTTGCTTTGTTGTATCAATGTTGCAATATTATTATTACTATCATTAATAGAAAACATATTTGTGTTTATACTTTCTTGTATGTTTTCATATCGTTCAACCAATATAGCTTGTTGTCTTTCAAGACCAGATGTATCAACTTTTTTTTGAGAAGATAGTTGATTTATAGTTGCTTCCATCTTTGCAAATTTAGAATAGAACGTACCAGTAGATCCTATCAATCCTAGGATTACCATGATTACACCAATGTTACTTTTTAATTTATCCATTCTTTAATACCTGCAATTGATTTATCAAATCTTGACGTTCTTGTAAAATAGTATTTAACTTAATTCTTCTTTGTATAATAGGATCATTTTGTTTATATTCTGCTAAATCTACTTGATAAATAACTCTATTATCTGCAATATTTATTTGGTTATCATATATAATTCTGTTGTCATAAAATGGAATATTATATTCTTCTAATCTATTATCAGATGTCATTACTTTTATTTTAACTAAATTTTTTAATTGTAAATTTTTACCTATATCTTTAACCTTCTCATCAATTTTTTCTAACACGTCATCAAGAGAAACAACTTTTGTTTCCTTTTTTTTTATCTCTTTTTCTTTTATTTGTTCTGGTCCACTATCATTCTCTACAGTTTCAGATTCATTAGTTTTTTCTTCTTGAATTTCTTTTGGCTTTTCTTCTTTTTCTTCTTCAACAATCTCCATTACTACTTCCATTGGAGTTTCTTCATTCTCTTCTTCAGAAGCCATTTCAATCATATCCATAATCATAGGCTCTTCTTCTTTAGTTTCTTCTTCAACCATAGTAGGCTCTTCCAATATCATTGGCTCATCAAACTTTTCTTCTTGAACTACTTCTTCCATAACAGGCTCATCAAAAAATTCTATAATCTCTTCCATAACAGGCTCATTCATATAAATAGGATCTTCTTTGAACTCTACTACTTCAAATGTTTCTTCTATTACAAAATTATCTTCTGGATTAAAATCTTCAAACAAATCTATAAGTTCTTGCTCAACAATATTTTCAATAACAATAGGATCTGATTCGTAAGTTAAAGTGAGGGAAGGTTGCTTGAGGTCAACCCCATAATGATTGTTCGTAGCATTTGATGAATCTGTAAAATCATATCGAACTGATAAGTCATAGTCGGTTTGTAAACTTGAAAGTACAGTATAAGTATCACTGCCAGTGACGTAATCACCACAGTTAAAACTGCCACAGCTATCACTATTATAATTCCTAATTTGTGTTGTTGTTTCACCATCTGCTCCTGTTATAGTTACTGTTGACTTTACATTACTTTCGTAAGTATTCCAATGCCAATATTCAAATTGATGATTAGTTGTAAAACCATTTTGCAATTGAACTTCTGTAAGATTAGCATCGTTTTTAACACTTACATCATTACTTTGAATATAAGTATCATGCTCGGCAGCAATAACAGTAGAACCATGTCTACCATCTGCAGTACCAGACCAAGATCCATTATCAAAATTTGTATCTAATAAATTCTTTGTAGTAATCTCTTCACTTTTTATGGAAGTTATAAGGGTTGAGAGAATCAGACCACTTATCAGTAATATAGTTCGCATATACAAAACCTACTATTATTAATATTATCCAAATCATTTTTTATTATGTATATCTACTATCTCAATTTTTTTAATAGTTAAGTCTGGATATTGTTCATCTATCTTTTTTTTAATTTTTAAATTTTTAACATACAGATCATAATCTGGTCGAAGTTTACCATATTTTTTCCATGCGTCTTGAGCTGCTTTACCTATTTTTCCTTCATATGGACAAGGTGTTCCTGCGTGTTCCATACTAGCAAACACTCTTTCATCTTGGCAAAGAATTGCTACGGCAGCTACTTTCATTCCTAGTGAGTTAAGTTCTCTTGATAACTTTATTCTTTCACAATTTTTATCTCTAAAAGATTTACCACCACTTAAACCAATACCAAAAGTTTGAACTCCAATAGATGCTCCAGCAAGGCAAACATCTGAACCAGAGTTAGTAACATTAGGTGCAGCTGCAGTAGGTGGTGCAGATTTTATACTAGAGTTTGATGTAGAGTTTGTTGTACTTGTAGTGTTTGAAGAACTACCATCTTGAAAGTTAGTTGTAGAAGTTGAAGTGTATCCACCTTCGATTGCAGTATTACTTCCAGAAGTATTTGTTTGTGTGCTATCTGCAAAAACAGTAGATCCTATTAACGTAATCCACATTAAAACTAATAGTGTGTATGCAGTTGGTTTAATAAATTTCATTTAGCAACCTTGCCTTTATTAATACCTTTTTTAATAATATAACTTTGTGTACCATTAGCACCAGTATTAACTTCTTGTCTTAAGTTTTTAAAGATGTTCATTTCTTTTAAGTTCTTTTCTATTTTCTTTTTAAAAGATTCTAATACTTTATTATCTCTCATTTTATTTTTCTCTTTTTGTTTAGCAGCTTAACTCTTGATTGCCATAACCAAGAAGTAAACTTAACAGAGTAAGTTTCAAGCCAAGAAAATATATCGTCTATTGAACTAAAGAATTTATAAAAGAATTTATCAATCATCTTCCTTGACCAAGGTATCTGTTAGTATTCTTTTGTCTTTTCTCATTTTTATTTAATGATTTTTTATGAACTCCTGGACCACGTTTTTTAGGTTTATCACGAGGAGTAAAGTGTGTGAACTTTTGTTTAGCCATTACTTTTTCTTCTTTTTATATTTAGGTTTCTTTTTCTTACCTGTTTGTTGAGATAACATTGTAGGTTTCTTTCTACTGTATTGTGATACCATCATTGTAGGTGCTTGATTACTCATATTATTTCTTTACTAAAGATCCACCAAAATACAACCCAATAATTGCAGACACTAAATTAGTATCTAATGGTGTGATGACTAAACTATTTGAAGATAATGTTATCCATTTCATTACTTCTTTTTCTGGTATAAAGAAAAATGCAGGTTTAAATTCTAGATAACCTACAATTACACTTACATCTGGTTGGAATATAGGCATTAGTTTTGGCAATAATACTATAGCAAACACAGCAGTTAAGGCTATAATTCTTCTNGTCCACTGGAAACCTTTGTCTTTAAATTCTCTAGCTTCTGCGAAACCTTGTCTTTGTACATCAGCTCTAGCAATTAACATCTTTTGTTCTGCTTGTTTTGCTTTAATACTTTGTGACCAGATACTCATTACTCCACCGAGTACAGTAGAACCTAGCATTGTTATCATTTCAAATGGCATATATTTCTCCTATTGATTATCTATATTATATAAAAACTTATTCATATATAATTTTTACATTTAATTTTTTTTGTTCATTTGTTGTACCCCTATGAATAAGAGATCCTTTTCTTTTTCTTTCATAACCATCTTTACCTGTGTAATCTCTCTTTCTAAAGTTTTTAGATTTAACATCATAGGCTTTATATTCTCCAGTTGTTAAGTCTAATGTTACTATATCTACTGGTCCAAGACCACCTAAAGGTGTGAATACTATTATGTTAGGATCTTCGGCAAGACGTAATTGTGCAGTTAATTCTGTTTTTAAACCTACTACTTGATTTTTTCTGTTAGCCATTATATTTAAAGAAGCCTAACGTAGCAGCTAAAACACTACCAAGAATCATAAGCAACTTAAAACCACCCTTACTTTTATTTGCATATTCTTTTAATAAATTAATATCATAACTTAAATTTTTTATATCTTTATTCATATCATCAATTTTATTAAATAAAGTTTTCATTCGTTCAGCACAAAGTTTTTCATGGCTTGAAAGTCTAACCCCAGTTGTTTGTTCTGCATACATCTGTACTGGATTAACTTTTTTTTTAGCCATTAGTATTGAAGTGAAACACCTCTAATTCTAGCTTCTTTAGAACCAGATGCTTGATTAGCAAAAGATATTTTATATTTTAATTGTGTTCCTGCTGTAAC
>JGI26273J51734_10001791_pt1 | contig 11192 bp, 3 predicted proteins | sample SaaInlV_125m_DNA_FD_51734 | JGI IMG/M metagenome (IMG submission 51734) | reverse complement strand
CCAACAACGACGCGCAGTTGTTTTTGACAGTCCGGATCAACACTGCTTCCATCCTTTCCAAGAATTGTAATTACTGCTTCAGAGCCCGCATCTATTGAATCNTCAGGAGACACATCCAAATCAACNGAAACGGTTCCCGCTCCGTTATTGTANCGAAGAAGTCGGGACGAGGCNCCATCTACACTTATCCACCCTGCTTTACTTCCAGTAGACGCAACGGTAACCGTCCAATCTACGTTTCCGGTGTTGCTAAAGGTGGCTGTTAGTGAACCTTCTTCACCAGGATTAACCGACATTGAAGTCTTGCTGAGTTCAACTGAACACGTCTTGAGTTCAGGGACAACGAGTTTGAAATCATCTGTGTCTTTTGCCTCTTGTGAAGGGTCGTTGGTTACCGTGCCCGTGACATCCCAGCAGTAGTCGTCAGCAGATTGACCATCCGGAATTTCAACGGTGGCAGTGATGGTTTCGACATCTTCGCTATCGAGATTGACCGATGTTTCACTGAGCGTGACGNTAAATTCCGAGGTACTACCGCAGCCAGGTCCAGAGTTTTCTTCAACGGCCAGAGCAATCGTTTCGTTCGTCTGCCCGGTGTTTTCAACATCAATTCTGAAGTCAAGTTCATCTTCACCGGCCCAATCTTGCTCCTTGTCACCGCTGTTAACGGTGAGGTCAACACCAAACACTGCACTTCCTGAACCATCGCCAGCAGTTGTTGTAACGGTCGTTGTTTCTTGAGCAGGGGCTCCAGCAACATCAGGTGGAGTTGCCTGTTCGTTGGCGTTGACTGTTACCGTTGTATCACAGGTCCCCTCAGCCGCTTGAGTGAGCGTCACGTTCATTGTAGCCTCCTCGTAGGCACCGGATTCAATTGGACCGGGGATCTGAGTAATACTGGAAGAATAACCGTTGCACTCCTGCGTTGCTTCTTGAGATGTGCTCAACTGAACGGTTACCGGATTTGACCCTGTATTTCGAACACGAATGACGTATTCGCCTGATTCGCCCGGATTAATTTCCAAAGCATTGGGAATTGGAGTAACTGTGATTGCCGCATCCCTCGCGCCGTCAGCAGAAACTGTTGGGGCAACCAACGGCAGGACAGACAGCGACATCAAAACGACGAGGAAGAGCGCCAAACGCTGGTGGGGAGCGGCCGCGCCGTCACGAGGTACCATACCCTCGCCTCAGAGTCATCCTATCAAAACCCTATGCTCTTTTTGAGTCAAAAACCGGCTCAAAAAGCCTCAGGCTTGAACAAAGTGTTCTGAACTTCCGGAGCAATTAACGCACTGTTCAAGCTGAGTGGCCTTGCAGTTGCCATGAGGAGTCCCATGATACCGAGCGCCACACGAAGGACATCCGAGCGTAGGCCCGATGACTGGCTCTCTACACGACCAGCAAATAGGGGCGGGAGTGGCCACCACAGCAGGCTCTGGTAGAACATTAACCGGGAGTTGTGTCGCAGCATGGGTTTGATGATTCTTGAGTGGAAGTGTTTGCTGATTTTGAGGACTCGGCGTTCGGCGAAGGACTCCTGCCCCAAGTGCACCAAGAACGACGAGGAGAACAGCCAAGCCCATGACCACAGACGTGGTGCTCAATCCTGATGTCAAGGAACTACCAATTGGTTCTCCTTCTGAAGTTGCAGCGAAGGAAAACGAAGCTGAGGAATCCTCATTTCCGACCAAATTCAAGGTCACTGTAGTTTCTCCGGGCTTATCGGCGCGTAGGTCCAAACGAACCAGCGTTGATTGCCCAACTTCAAGTTCAATGATATCGTTTCCGTCAATCGAAGCCGACCAATCATCTCCTGCATCTACACGCACTTGACGTTCAAAGCGAGTGTTTCCGGTGTTCGTGATTTCAATCACAGCTTGACCGCTGTTCCCGGTCTTGAAAGCCGGGATGCTTTCAACCTCCCATCCAACGATTTCATTTTCACCAACGAGTAGGCCAATTGTCTGAGTCAGAAGTACATCCTCGCCTTCAAGCGTCACGGTAAAGGAAGGCTCAGTCAATGGCGCAGCCCCATTCGCAATGAGGATAGAGCATTTGAGCGGGACCAATTGATTGAACTCAACAGTCGCAGAGAAAGAGCAGTCTCCAAACAAGCCCGGGCCGGTTTGCAAACTGACGCTTGGCGCCCATGGCGTGGTTGCATCGTTACTGACTAGCCATGTGAATTCCATGGCTTCTCCTGTTGGGTGAGACCCTGAGCCTTGAGGTGTTGAAAAACTGGTACCATCAAGGAGTTCTAATCCTACAAAGGTGAGCGAGGGGGCGGCTAAAGTCTCAACGACCAAATCCCCGTTCCAAGAAAACACATTGGTCGGCACCTCAAGGTTGAATTGAATCGCGCCTGATTTCGCTGCGCCGTTTCCTTGTAACGTATAGAGAAGGCTTGTACTGCTTCCCCATGCCATGGAAACCGGTTCAATTGGAGAGGTAATGGACCATCCCGAAGGAAGGGTAAACGANGGGGTCAATTCAAGGTTAATATTCCCGCTNTGTTCAACCGAATACAGCAGGGAAACAGTGGAATTAGGGCTTAGTTTCGAGTACGAAGACTCAAGATGAATGTAAACATCTCGAACGGTTTCTACTTTGATAGGGATCTCAAAGACCACCGATTTTTGAAGTTCAGTTTGACTGATAGCAATCAATTCAACCACACGTTCAGCACCNGCTGCAGTCAATACCAGCGGGGGCGTGAGCACAAGGTCAACCGATCTGTAGGCGCCACTGTCAATCAGTCCTGTAGAACCCGACAAGGCCCCTCCTTCACTGCCCAAATTTGAGAACCCAGCGTTCCAACCCGTTGGAGGTTCAAGGAATAAATCGTAACCAATGGCTGTGTTTCCATTATTGATGAAACGGACCGTCAGGTTGGTTGGGTTTGATGGATGTACTGGAACGATGGAATAGTCAAACTCAAGGTTTGCATTGGCCAAGTCTGGAACAATAAAACTGAGTTCAAATGGATACGTCACGCCGTTGTCTACATCAAGGCCGAGCAGGTCAATCCGATAGTCACCTGGTTGAGGTGGCGCTGGATGAACCAATGTAACCGTGATGTATTGTGATTCTTGTCCTTCAAGACTGAAATTTGAAGTGGTACTTCCAATATACCAAGGTAGGCTTTGTCCGTTAGCGCTGTTAACGACTTGCCCGGTTTGCATTGAAGCATTTGTGGAAATCAGAGCCGTATTTGTCAAGGTGAGATTCCAGGAGGTTGTCGTGACATTTGTTTCAGATAGGGTCATGGTTGCGGAGGGGGATTCCAGTTTCACACCGGGGGCAGTAATGTTCACCGTGATGTCGTGCCGATTGTTATTTTCCCGAATCTCTTCAAGAGTGTCGTCTGGGTCAATGATGAATGAAAGTGTGCTTGTTCCTGCAAACTGCGGCGTCCAATCCCAAACCATTTTCTTGGTAGAACCTGCCCCTAAGGCTGTTGATTTGCGGCTTATTTCGGTTCCATCAACCTCAAAGATAACGGGGAAGGAGTCGGCCAAAACGTTTCCAAAGTTGAACACTGAAGTTGTCAACTGAACCGGATCGCCTACTTGTGGAATACCGACGTTCATCTGGAATTCTTCGGGTTCCATCATCGGGTCTGGTCTCAAGTCATTCACGCCATGCCCTAGGACAGCAACGGCATAGGGTTGGGTTTTGGAACCGCTGTGTTGCCCGTCTTGGATTTTAACCGTCCACGTCCCAGGCATGGCAGCATCGATGAGTACTACTTCCAAATTGTTCACTGTATCTCTTGAACCGCCGGTTGTTGAACGGCCGTTAGCAAAGTCATTGCCCAAGTAAGTCGTCCCGTCAGGAGAGGTGACAATGAGGTCAAGGTCATTGACAAGTTGGGCATTGGAGAACCTTGAGCCTCGTTCGTCAGACCATGTCAAGACGGCTTTGAACAAACCAGAGGCTTGAGATACGTTGAATGAGTAAGTTTTGCTGTTGCCAGTACCTGAAAGTATCGAACGGTCATCAACCCAAATACCCTGTCCTGTTGGCGGAGCAAGCGTGTTACGCAAGTTAATTCGGCCCCATCCCTCATCGTCGTTGGGTATGTTTCTTGACCCTACATCTTCGGCTCCAAGAACCAAGAGTGCCTTTACCAGAGCGCCTTGAGGCGAGGGGCGTTGTGCGATTTCCTCCAAGTATTCCCGAATCATCAAGGCCATACCGGCAGCATTGGGGGTAGCCATTGAGGTCCCTGTATATTCGAGGTAGTAGGAATTGCTCCATGTTGAACTGCCGGTATCTGTTGCTTCCTGGGCACGGCATGAACGAACGTATCCTCCCGGTGCGATGAGATCGGGTTTGATACGGTCATCATCTGTTGGGCCTCGTGATGAACCTTGCATAATTGAATCCGGAGCGCCATTGTAGCGGTTTTGATGGTTTCCAACCGAAACGACGTTTTTCGCAGTNGCCGGAGGTGAGACGGTTCCTGAATCAGGGCCGTCGTTTCCTGCAGCGAACAGAATGGTCAACCCTTCTCTCCCNCTGTAATAGCGGTCATAGTAACTTGCTCTGTCATCCACATCCTCAGTTTCTGAATTGTACTTTCCTTGTTGGCTGGCTGAACTTGAACCCCAAGAGTTGGTGTGGGTGCGTGCATCGGCATTGTAAGCCGTATTCAGCAGATTGTTGAGAGAGGGTGATTGAAAATTGCCGGTATTGTCATTCTCCATGGCTTGGAAGTACAAATCTGCGGCTCCAGCGACACCAGAATATCCTCCACGCGTTCCATCACCAAGAACGGTGCATGACACGTGAGTTCCATGGCCTGAGTGTTTATCGGCAGTAGAGCCATCTCCAATCACGTCAAAATTTCCGACGACACGAGAACCAAAATCACCGTGGTCGTCATCCAGTCCAGAATCTGCAACCGCTACAACTTGGCCTGAGCCGTCCAAATCGGTGGTAAAGTACGTCTTCATGGTATTGGTTTCCATATGACCTCGGGCGTTATCGTTGAACGCAGCAAAAGCCGGGTCTGGACGAAGATACATGACCGATGGTTGCTGCATTATGGTGAGGAGGTTTCCTTCCTCCACAAATCCCTCGTAGCGGCCATCGTCCCAAGCTCTCGCTTGCTCAAGTCCTGTATGTGCAACATCACCGAGATGCTGGTCAATGACCCCGTTTCCGTTGTCCGTTAACGTCACCCGTTCCATGGGTCCCTCATCGTTGCGCCATCCTTCCAATCGCACCAACATGGAAGCGATGGCTTCTTCGCCGCCTTCCATTAAAAGAAGGTCCATCAGGGTCGATTCTACGAGCATACCTTTGGGAACTTCATGACTTGCGGCTATTCCTTGGACCTGCTCTGATGTACGCAGTGCAGTCGGGGTACCTTGTACCATGAGGCCCGATGGGGCGATGAATTCTCGAACTTCAAGCCCGTTGATGGAAGAGAGTTCGTTTCGTACTTCTGTGAGGCGAACTTCATCAGAAACGAGCAACATCAAGAGGTCAAAACGAGGCTCCATCCATTCAGAGGGAACTGGACGGTGCAGTTGTAAACCGTTCATGTCAAAGGTTCCAAAAGGGCCTGCTGCGAGGATATCGCGTTGTTCATCTATCAACGATTCGTCGAGGATTCCCACAGCATCATGATAGACATTTTCCTTAATATCAAACCGAACCCACTCCGGCTCCAGAATCTCTTCAGAGTCAATTCTTGAGTTCTCACTCATCATTGGACTCGTTGATGCAACGAGCAGGAGGAACAAGAAGAGGATGACCCATCTTCGGTTTTGTCCACCTGACATGAATTCCCCTCCCTCTCCTGCACTTTATCGCTTCGCTTCTCTTGGACAAACGATGCTTCAGTTAATTGGCCAATAATGTCGCGGAGCCTTATCCATGAAAATTTCTTGAGACCACTCGCCTACCGGATGACTCTCTTGGTTAATTTCTCGCAATTGTCCTGAATAATCTGTGTAACTTAACGAGACCACAAGTTGATAATCGTCCCATACCGTATGACCGATAATCATCATCTCTAATTCATCTCCTGCAATGGATGAGTGAGCCGAAATCCGACTGATTGATATTTCCATGTGGTCGAGGTAATCTCCATCATCTGTTTGAAACTCAACTCGGATTTCCACATCGATAATATCCCTGCTACCATCATTGTGAATTTCGGACATAACGAGGTGACCTCCACGCTGCATGTAATGCGTTTCAAGTAAGACTGAATCGCGCGGAAGAAGCCAGTACCATCCGCTGAAGGCTAGCATAATGAAAAGAAAGACGACTGCTCCTGCCATCCCGACCCTTGAAGGAGTGATTTCTTTTCCAAGTGTTTGGAGCAGTTTAGCAGCCTCTTGGGCGGCCTCCCACGCTTCAAGGTCTTCACCCTCAAGCGTTTCACGGTCACTACGAAGGTCTTCGGCAGTTGGTTGACTCATGAGATCACCCAAACAAAAGTGCCAATCCACTAGCAACGCCAGAACTGATGGGTTCAACCACCATGATGTGTCGTGTTTCTACGAATTCACCGGTTAACGAACCGACGAGAGATAGGTCTGTTACCATGCCGTTAATTCCGATTGAAGAAGCAGTAGGGATGACACCAGTGAATTGTGCATCGAGCAAAACTGCTCGTCCGTCCAGGCGTAGGTCTCCGAGTATAGGGACGTAATATCCCGGCTCAACAAAGGCTTGAGCACTGGCAACCAAACGTCCTTCGTTGATGTCATCGATGATAATGACTGGGAATTCTCCGGGCCCTGTGTAAATGTGGATGGTCGCCCCCTTGAGGTTTTCACCAACGACTTCAACCCGCTCAAGTGTGACACCAGGGGCTGCTGGAAGGTCGGTTTGTTTGATGTATACACGTTTCACGCCGCTATCAGAGGAGACGATTCTCATGCCGTAGTCATCGGTTTGCTCAAGAACAAATCGTTTTGGAAGGTCTTCTGCAATCATCAACACGTCACCCTTTGCATCGATTGAACGCCCTGTAGCNTCAAGATAGAGGTCCATGTCATCAGTATTGGATGAGTAGTCAAGAGTTCTCATGCCTTGGAATGCTGTTTGTTGGCGAATGTCGAAACGGGTGTCGGGGACCGTTGAAAGGTTCATCACTCCGGGTAGATTCTGCATGAACGCTGTCGAAGGCCACCAAAATCCATCAACGTAACGAAGCTGCTTCAGCATTAACGAATCTGCTGAATGGTCGTCGATGCGGAATTCTTCGGGGACAAAGAGGTCAAGTTCCAATACGTCACCGATGGTTGCTGATACGTCAGTTGATTGAGGGATACCCATAACCAAGGCTTCAACGCGAGTAAGTGCTTGATGGTCAATCAAGAGTGCATAAGCCGATTTTAATCGAACACCAGCATCATAGCGCATGTCCATAGATACCCTCGGCACGGTGAGGTTTTCTTGAGTTGAAAACAAGACATTGACTTCAACATTGTTTGGTTGAGTCGTGTCCAGGCCGTCAATCAACAATTCGAGGTCCTGACCGTCAAGCCCTCGCGCAACGATAGAAATTTGTTCGCGCTCTGGCTGCCATTGAGACATTTTCAAATCTACCTCATAGGTCGGTACATCACCAATCATTCGGAAATCATAGAGAATCTCAATCTTTCCAGCAGGTAAAGAAGGGAGCCAAGCTTTGATGTGCCAGGAACGACGATCTGTTAGTGTAATACCTTCTTCCTCAAGGAGCGTAAGATTGACTCCAATCAATTCTTCGTCGTAAATACGTCCGTCCTCAAGAGCGTCAACGAGTGCATCTGCAGCAGTGATATTTGCAGCATTGGCAATGGAAAGTGCTTGGTTTCGCTCGTTTTCCAAAATCTTTCCGTCTTCAAGAATTTCAGTCATGGTAACACGGCTTGATTCAACAAAGGTCGGCATGCGAGAGAGGTTGAATGTGGGGAGGGTTTGTTCAATAGATTCAACGCCAATTCCATGCGACCATTCCGGCTCATTGACCAAATTGCTTCCTTTCTTCATGTCCACGGTCATGTTGAAGGCCTCTCCGGTGAAGAGGTCAAGCCCAAGACTCATGTTTTCATTTTCGCCAATCACGCCACCTACGTCAACGGTTAAGCCATGGACGAAATCATTGACGACCGTTCCGAAGTCAACCAAATCTCCTAAGAAGAACGATAATGCTTCGATGCCCTCGTCTTCGCCAAAGGTTGGCAATTCAAGTCCATCTGAATCAACATCACTCGGTAGTGTAAGCGATATGTTTGCAGGAAGGGGTGCAAAGTACACCTTGCCGTTAAGTCCGAGGAAAGGGTCCTCATGATTGGTTTCGTCCTCAATGGACACACCAAATGGAGAGGATTGGGAGCGGACCAATTCAACCACGGAATTACCTTCTGGGCCCGATGAACCTGGAATGAGTGGGCTTAATCGCTGAATTGATGTTACATCGGAAATTTGAGTGCTCAAACTTGCTTCAGCCGTATCTTCATTCACCCAAAAGCGCATGTGGTCTCCGTCCATAGTGAGCGGGACCGTGGCGTTTGTCATCTGAACCTGAATGCTCTCCATTGGAGAATCAGCGATGTAACCTACGGTGTCTCCAAGAATCAATGAGAAGGTTGCTGGCAAGCCGTTCAGACGGATGGCGTTTCGCTGAGTGCCAGATTCCCCGCCGTAAGTTATGGTTCCAATAGGCTCACTTGCGCTGTATTGGAGCGCCTCTGATTCTTGTAAAATATTGAATGTTCCAGGGCGGTTTGAAACGGTGGCAGACTGTTTGACCGCTTCGTCAAGATTGCCATCGTCGTGCCGTATGTGCCCGATGAGTAGGGAGCCTGCTGGTTCGCCATCAAGTTCCATATTCCGTATTTCATTCACTGGGTCAAACGAATGTCGTACATGCGATATGCCTCCGATACGCATGCTCATGGCCACAGGGACCAACGGGTCTTGTGGGCCTAAGCGGCCGTTAACCACCTCAATATTGGTGTCTTCGGAGAGCAGGATGTGGTCCATTTCCGGCAACCAAGGTTGAGGACTACTCGCTAGTGCAAAGGCCATTTCACCGAGGTAGGTTGCTTCTCTTTGGGATGATGGTAGACTTTTCTTTACCTGATTAAAACACCGGATGTCAACTTCTCCACCGGTTGAGCCTGCAGTTCCAACAACGGCATTCGGGAGGCCGTTGAGAATCGTTCCGATGTCCAACACGACCTCGATGACGGTCAGGAGAGCGTTGTCAAGCAATTGTGCTATTGAATTCAAATTCGGATTATCATAATTGATCCGACTCGTTCCGCTTGAAGGAATGAGGAAACTTCCTTGAATCACAATAACCCTCGGCACCTGTTCTACCCGAACGAGCATTGACGAACTGTCGTCTTCATATCCTCCTCGCTTAAATGTTGAAATGAAGTCCAGGGAATCAATAGACCCTGTTCCAGCGATCAAGAGAAGGGTATTGGGTGGAGCAGCTGGATTTATGGGCAACGTTGGGTGCAATGTTGGGTCGTTGACGTTATTGGTTTGATCTCCGGTGAAATTCTTGATGGCGATGATAAAGGACAGGCGCTCAGGCATTTCGCCAGGCAAGTTCACCGAGCCAGGCGCTTCTCCAATCATCGTAAAAATAGCGTTTATTTCATCCTCGTGCATTGAATCGGAAGGCAGACCGCGAATCCATATGCGCGAATCCGTGATGTTGCCGAACGGACTGTCTCCTTCAGGGACATTTGAACGGTCTTCGAAATAGTGGAGATATACATCGATGTCAACATCTGAAAACAATTCAACGGTATCAAAGGAATTTTGCCCATAATTGTCATTTCGTAAGGTCAAATCAACTTCAGTTGGCAGGAGCGATGCCCCCTTTTCAGGATGGAATCCCACGTCAAGATAAGCCAACTCAAGAATCGGCACCGTATTATCAGCCCTCACTTCACCAAAGTGAACATAGCCGATACCGATTCCAATACTGCACTTGTGTGCACGACTTTCGGCATCTCCATCCGTAGCAGGGTCGTAGTTGAACGTCTGGCTACAATCGGTCTGTTTTTGTCCGCCGTTGGCGTTTGGATTTGCTAAACGGACGGCGTATGGCGCTGATACGCTCGTGAGTGCAAGGTCGCTCGAATTGATTGCACCTCCAAGTAGGTCAATCGCTAACTGTCCGACCGATGCGTACACTGCGCTAAGGGCGAAAGTCATCTTTTGGATTCCGACTCCAAGCGTCACATCATGCGGGGGCTGGGTAAATCGGGTGTCGATGACAATAGCATAGGATTCTGAATTGGACAAGGTAATGTCAAAGGCCAGACCCTTCATTAGCGACACTTCAAGATGTTCAAGTTCGTCCCAAATCGGGTCGTTTTCATTCAAGGCCTCAACGTTCCATTGGAAGGTTGGTCGTAGCCAGATTTCTTCAATGACAGGGATAATCCCGTCTCCAAACTCAACGCCCCAGCCTTCGTTAAGGGTTGTGAGTCCTTCAATGGTAAGAGCAACTGAAAGGTCATCCGTACCATCACCATCAATGTCAATGAAATTTTTGAAAAGAACGAGGTCGGTTCCGACAAGAAGTTCTCCAGTGAATGTTCCCGAGTCCCATGCTTCGTAAGAAGGCCCGTTGTTTCGAGAAGTGAAATTAACATAAATTGCATATGTGTTGATACCGACGCCCAGAAGGTTATCTAAGCCGAGGTTTTCAACCGAAAACAAGGTCTGCCAGAGATTGTAGGGCCATTCTTCAGGGCTGGTGGCCAAGTCGGTCAAGAATTGGTAAGGTCGCGGGTGATCTTCGACCAGTGGTGAAGTATCTCGAAGTTCAACTTGGTTGAGGTAACCCTCTGCGTCGGCCAGAGCGTCTCCTGCTTGAACAGGACGTTTTGAAGCATCCAGAATAGCAAATGAATTCTGTGCTCCGTTAATGGCTACCAGTTCTTCATTGGCGTCCGAACGACTTGCAAGCGTTTCTGCAAGCGCATCAAGAACGCCAAAGTCATCGCGGTCCACCGTAGCATCCGCAGAAACAGGTTGCATCATTGAAAGCATCATGATGACCACGAGGAGCAATGCTGCCTTTCTTGGGTCGCCCGATTGAGGCAGGCCCGCACGAACAACACGCGTAGCCTTCTCATCCATGCATCAACCTCGGGGGTCATCCTTTAGGAAGGATTCGCCGGTTTGCTCATACAAACAGATGTTCTTTGGGC
>JGI26273J51734_10001788_pt1 | contig 11217 bp, 16 predicted proteins | sample SaaInlV_125m_DNA_FD_51734 | JGI IMG/M metagenome (IMG submission 51734) | reverse complement strand
CTACAAAAGTATAAGAAGTTTGATGATGAAGAGTTTGAAGTCGTTGGTTTCCAAGAAGGACAAGGTAATGATATCGGCACTGTGATTTGGGTCTGTAAGACTCCCTCAGGTAAAACCTTTACTACTCGACCAATGGGAACTCGTGAAGAAAAGAAGTTGCTGTTCCAAAACGCTCAAGATTACATCGGTGAGATGCTAACCGTTAAGTTCCAAGACTACACCGTCGCAGGAATCCCACGTTTCCCAGTGGGCGTAACCTTCCGAGATTACGAGTGAAACTATAAGTAGTTGGTTATTCCAAGTAACTATATGGCCGATATAATCAATTGGATTCGATCCACTCCTTTGATTACGGGTCAATACCTCCATAGTCAGTCTACGCTTGAAGATCAAATTGGAAATTATGTTATCCAACCTTGCCCTGATAATTTACTACGCCAACAAAAAGAAAAGTTTATTCTTAACTTTGAACCTTACCGAGCCTTTAGAGCCGGTTTCGCTGAGATGGCTGAATATTATGACGGTAGTGATTACACGGATTATGGAGCCTATTTCTACTGTCAGACGTGTAACATTAGGCAAACATTCGATCAGAGTTCACCCTCGGGTATGGAAAGCAACGATTGGACAAAAATAGTTACCTTATTAGGATTTCATTTAGGTCATGTCTGGACTTTTACTGCTGAGTCTCGTGACGAAGAATCTAATCAATATTTAAGTATGACGGGATTGGTGTTACAATGAGTATCATTAACTGGTTAAGAGATCCAGTCCCAACCTACTATTTGTTTGAATGGCATTCTTGGGATAATGATGTTCGTAGTGAGTTAAGACTCCAGCCCCTTTCGGCTACGGCTTTACAAAGTTCTTGTGGATTTCCAGATAGTTGGAATCACGGCGAAGTAAATATTACGGCTTATTATTTTACTGACGATCCAAAAACACTTCGGCCAGATCACTTAACTAATAATAGTAACGATCCTAATCAAAATACTGATTTGGCTATGATAAGGTTTGAGGCGATGATTTATCGAATTACCGACGGTGAAATATCCCACCTTCGAGTTCATATTTCCAATGATGATGATGATGACATCTATTTATATGGGAGGAAACAACTATGACTACCAACGATGATATTTTAAAAGCCATGGCTGCCGAAAAACATAAAATCATGGCTTCAGCCATTAAACCACAACTAACGCCCAACATCACTGATGCGGAAATCGTTAAAGCCCACCGTGATGCTACCAAACCCGGACGTGGTGGTCAAAAGATCGGTGGTGATAGCAGGATGGGAGCACCCAAGACTTCCGCCGATTTATCGATGCTTGCCAAAGTAGATATGCATATCCCCGGCTTAAAAGAAATGCTCAAAAACGATCGTCGGTAATTTTTATGGCTCGAAAGGTATAAGTAGGTGCTACCCTGATTATGTTTTATGCGATGGTATGATAATTATTTCCGCACGACACGACAAGTGACTTTGATGGAGTATCTTCTAAGTCAAATGGCTGACACAACAATGCACACCGAACTAATGGAATCCGCTTTGGATGAAGTTGCACCTAAGCCTGAGCCTAAAAAGCCAGAGTTCAAGGTAATTAGCACCAAAACTGTGCGTCGAAACAACAAGGTTTTTCGAGTCACCGTTGAAGAACTGACTGCTGAGGAAGTTTCTGATGATTCAGAGACAGTATCCACAGATGAGTCAAAAGACTTTGATGACGATATGAAAGAAGACTTGGCGTGATTGTCATGCCATTTGCAGATCCTGAAAAACGCAAAAAGTATCAAAAGCAATATCAGCGAACTTATTATCTTCGTAATCGAGAAGAATCTATCAAAAAATCCGTCGCCAATAAAAAGCAACGCCGATCTGAAAAGAAGGATTGGTTGTTNGCAGAATTAGGTGGCAAATGCAATCGCTGTGATTACTCAACCCCGGCGGGTTTGGATGTCCACCATAACGACCCCACCTATAAACAACATTGGGGAACAGTTCGACCGGGCCAACAAGGTGGATCGGGACTTCTGCGTCAAAAGGGAATCACCGACTATTCTTGGCAGGATCTCAAGGCTAAAATCCACACCTTAGAATTACTTTGTTCCAATTGTCATCGTGAGCATCATGCAGAAGAGTTAGATAGTAATTGATGCAATACACCCGAAACTATATATAGAAGGAAACGGTTATTCTACGTTAGAGGGAACAGCGGGTTCCCTATGAATAAAACACTATATAGGAAAAAGATTACTATGAAAACTAACAGATTCAAAAATACGATGCTTACACTTTTAACTGCCCTGATGCTCGCTATGAGCGCAGGTGTTGGAGCCGCTGACGGTTCTGATCCACTCGACCCCTCCGATGGCGGGGCTGATTGGGACGGAGATGGACTTACTAACTCTGAAGAACAAACTCACGGCACAAACATGAACAATGCGGATTCAGACGGCGATGGCCTTCCTGATGGCTGGGAAGTCTCTAACGGACTCAACCCAACCAACGGCGGAGATGCTAATGCCGATCCTGATGGCGATGGTTTATCCAACGCTCAAGAATATGCACAGGGCACAAATCCAAATAACGCTGATACCGACGGCGACGGCAAGGCCGACAACGTTGATCAGTTCCCAACTGACCCCAATGATGGAGAATACTCCGATTCTGACGGCGATGGTATTCCAGATGCTTATGATCCCGATTTCTCGGAATCTGACGCAGGTTCTGGAAACGGTGGCACTGAAGGCGGTGGCGAATCCGAAGCAGGTGGCGAAGGCCAAGGCCAAGGCCAAGGTCAAGGGCAGGGCCAAGGACAAGGACAAGGTCAAGGACAGGGTCAGGGACAGGGACAAGGCCAAGGCCAAGGTCAGGGTCAAGGACAGGGTCAAGGGCAAGGCCAAGGACAGGGACAAGGTCAGGGACAAGGTCAGGGACAAGGACAAGGGCAAGGCCAAGGTCAAGGTCAAGGACAGGGTCAAGGACAAGGTCAGCAACAAGGCCAAGGCCAAGGACAACAAGGCCAGCAAGGACAAGGTCAGCAGGGCCAACAAGGTCAACAAGGTCAACAAGGCCAACAGGGTCAGCAAAGCGGCCAGCAAGGTCAGCAAGGCAACCAAGGACAATCTGGACAACAAGGCCAACAACAAGATAACGGACAAGGCCAGCAACAACAAGGCGGTCAACAAGGTGGTCAACAATCCGAGCAACAAGCCGAGGAACAGAACGGTCAAAACCAAAACGGGCAAAGCCAACAACAACAAGGCCAAACCCAGAATGGTCAGCAAGGCCAGCAAGGTCAGCAAACTGATCAACAGCAAGGGCAACAGTTAGACAACCAAGACCAAAACGGTGAAAACGACAACGACGGTGATGGCATCCCTAATGATATTGACAATGATGATGATAATGATGGTATCCCCGACTCAATAGATGATTCGCCTTTGGATCACGACAACGATGGGATCAACGATGCCGAAGATAACGACGATGACGGAGATGGAATCAACGATTCGGAAGAAGTCAACGACGGTAACGATATGACCAACATTTACGACCATGATAACGACGGTATCTCTGATGCTGTCGATCTGGATATTGATAACGATGGAATTGACAACTACAAGGATCTTTACGACAATGGATCTTCGGCTATGCGTGATCACGACAATGATGGTATGGACGATGGTGTAGATACTGATGATGACAACGACAACATTCTTGACGTTGACGAAATTGGTGGTGCATGGTCCGCATACCGCTACGATCACGATAACGATAACATCTGGGACGCTACTGATCTTGACGATGATAACGACGGTCTCTCAGACTGGTTCGAAGCCAACGACGGTAACGATATGACTGGACAATTCGATCATGATAACGATGGAGTCGAGGATTACCTTGATGAAGACGATGATGCTGACGGCATTCTTGATATCTTCGAATAAGGTGATAGCATGGATTGTGGGACTTGCGAAGTAGCCACTGTGGTTTATCAACCTGAACCCGTTCAGGCCACGATAAGCCTAACCGATCGAGCCATTCAGATGTTATCTGAGGTCGTATCTCCAAAGGAAGCCCTCCTAATAGGAGTTCTTTCTGGTGGTTGCTCAGGCTATATGTATGATCTTCAAGTTATCGAGGATTCGGATAGCCAATGTCAAGAAATCGTAGTTTCTGGTTTTAGAGTATTGATTCCTAATGCATCTTCCCATCTTTTAGATGGTATCGAAATTGATTATGAAGATAAAATGATGGGCGGTGGGTTTAAAATTAACAATCCTAATGCTGAATCATCTTGTGGCTGTGGAGAGTCATTTTCCTAAAGTTACATATAGTAGAGAGTCAAATTAGAATCTATGTTGGATGTTTCAACCCTTCCTGCCGATCCATTGGAGATACGACAGCAGTTGTATNATAAAATGCAAACACAGGATTTCTTAGACTTTGAAAGAATGCCTTATTCCNCTAAACAAAAGTGGGATGCTGTCATTAGCACCGTCTTTGGACATTTCTGTGGTCTTTATGCTATGTATGTTTTTGAANATACGGCTCGTAGCATANGTTACGGAGATCTCTTCAATGAGATTTACGGGCATTTTGGACAACCCAATACTCGAAGAACTACCTTTTCACCNCAGTATATGAAAGAAGGGTTGGGATTGGTAAGTTTTGTTGAAGACATGGCCGATTTTAATTTAACAGATATCGATAAAGAAGTTTACAATTGGTATCCCGTCACCATTTCTTCTGGTTGGAGTGTTGCTTTGGGAAATCCAAAAACCTATCCCGGAGTTACATTAGTTTATGGAAAAACCTCAGCCCCTAATCAAACGGCTTCTCACGGGCCCTATTTCAATTATGTCTATAAGGCAGGTCGTAAAAACGCAGTTTCACAAAACATTTTAGTTTTAAATGATAGAACTGCAGTTTCGGATTATGCTAAATATAAGGGAGCACCCGGTTTCCGATCCACACCCTATCCACAAAAGAGTTATCAGGCTAATACTAACACACAGCAAAAAATACCTTATTCTGATTGGAAACAAAAACCTTATGATACCGCATCGTCCCGATATGCTTGGAGAACTATTTTACCGATAGCAGGTCGAACTGCTAAAGACCCCATGTTTTATTCTTATCGTGGCAGATTCGCCACACGAAGCCCAAATAAACGNGTTACTAAACCTATTCCCACCCTCAACTACGAGTATCGTTATTTAGACTTCTTGTGAAAATATAAATAGTCGTGCTACCAATATTTTTATATGCGAGAGTTTACTAAGGCCGATCTACAAGAAATCTTCGTTACTTTTGAAGAACACAAGCGATCTTATGAGCGCATGGTCAGTAATCTCAATAAAAGGATCATAACCATGGGTAAACAAGGTAATCTTTCAGGTTCTTTAAAATTATCGGCTGAAATGGCAATCTATCGAGAAAGATTGGGTTATTGCATCGCCGTTTTGGCTATGATCAGATGGATCATGGGTGGACGGATGCCAAATATGAAGCCCACCCGTCGTTAAGCAAAACTACATATAGTTGGAACACGGAGATATATCTATGACCCCCGTTAATTATTTAGGTATTGCTGCTATCATCGGTGGAGGTTATTTCGCCGTTAGCAATCTTAGAACGCTTTACTCTATGGGTTGCCACGTTCCTGCAGGAATGCTACTTGGATCGGTAGGAGTAGTTTATCTCGGCTTCTATCTTAAAAACAAAGCCTCCGAATCCAGTGAGGAATCGGAGGAATAATGTTACCACATAGTATCTTTCAAACAGAAGTGCAATTCAATGCACCCACTAAATCTAATGATACAGTTCGAGATGTCCGTGGCAACGGTCCCTTTCAAACCAGCCATCCAAGTGGAAAACCACCATTGGATAACACCATNATAATNNACAANAAGGCTGGTCAGTTTGCAACCTCACCAGCATCCTTGCATAGTGGTTGTCCAACGTGTAATCCACCAACAGGAGAACATTGGAGAAAGACTACTGCTTACACGCAATACTTTTCTTCATTAAGTGCAGCCAAACAGAAGGTAGAAGATGATGGAAAACAATGGATCGATAAGGCATCTGGTAAAGTTGCCACTACTTCAGGACGTAGTTCTGGTTCNAATAAATCTAAGTCTAAGAAAAAGTCCAAGAAAACTTCATGGCGTAGTCGTCTTAAANCCCTAAGACGAAAATACAAGTGGTGATTAAATGAGTAATTACGAAGATTTCATGAAGGCTTTGCGAGCCGAAAGACAAAAGCAACTTCGACAGCAGGCTGCTTTAGGAATGAATCAGCGAACTTTAGATAAGCCCGATACTCGGTTGCTACCTTTGCCCGCAGACACTACTCCGTTGCACCCACAAAATCAACAACCTTCGTGGATCAATCAAGTTAATCACCATATGGATCTTCCTGCCCTACAAGCCGAATTAGAATTAGAAAGGCGCAGGGAGAAAATCAATGCCACGCTTTATGGCCAAAAGCAACGCACTACCCAAAATCAGATTAGAACTAAGCGGGCCCTGCGTCGGCTTGGCCATCTCGATGATAGGCGATAACTATGTCTATCATTAACTGGTTGAAACAATCCGATCAATATATTTCAATTACCACTGAGGAAAAAAAGAATGCTGTTTGGGGTCTGGATTGGGCTTTGGAAAATGGAACTACTGAAATCAATCGATGGGAGTCATTACAAGATTTTTTTTCCTATTTAGCCGACTTAGCATTACCCGCCGATCCTAATCAGGCTCCTTATCGACCTCGTGAGATTGCTCTTTATACCTCAGATCCAAAGGTATTAGATCGACTTAATGTTAGTTCTGACGCTCCTTTTATCATCTTAAGTCGCAGCATCCAAGGTATGAAAAGTCCTTTAGAATCTATTGCTTTTCGAAACTTTATGTTTCACTATATCGAAGAAACAGGAGTAAGCCCTACTTTTAGAGCCATTTTATTTGATGAAAACCCTTCTGGCAATTACCGATCCGATATTCGAGATCTTTTAATCACTTTAGTCAAGATATAACATTAAGTATAAGTAACAGGGATGTCAACATTTCTTTATGCTTAATTGGTTACCACGACAAGATATTGTTTTCGTAGTTACTACCACCTATCCTAACGTTTTTGACGTTGCTATCTTCAACACCCTCTCCCAAGCCATGCAAACCGCTTATGTAGTTGCCAACGACATCGAGAGGGATATGACAGGACAATCCTTTACTGATCATTCGTCACTGGTAGAAATTATTGGATCGGAACCTCACGTTGAGCACCTACCACACCTTGTTCATGATGGCACGGAAACCTCATTAGGTCCTCAGTTTAATATCTTGTATAACGTTTACTTGGATTACTCTGATGGCACTTACGGCCTTACCGTTCAAATAGGGAAGTTATAAATAGAAGAATGACCTATGGTTCTTCATGGCAATTCGTCGTCAAGGTTACGAGTTCGATTTCGTAGATTTAGGTAATCTACCTGCTAAACGACTTGGTGAATTATCAGAGCGTCGTCAATCGGTCTTAGTTGGTGCTGACATCAACGATGGTTTCGGGGTTTTAACCAAATCTCTTTACACTGAAGCCGATGAATATATTGTTCTCGATTATATTGGATCAACCCCCGGCGGTTTTCAAAGAGATGAATTAAAAGGTTCTAACTGGGGGCCTCGTGGTTTCGTTAATGTCATTCTTGATGACACGGCTTATTATCAAACCTTGGATGGCCGAGATTATGATGGTATTTCAGGCATTGGAGCACCGTATCCAATTTCTCGATCGTATCAGCCTGCTTATCGAACTAAGATTCCGATCGAAATCCCGCCCGGTCGTTGGTGGGATATCCGTTATATTGCTTACAATCGTATTATCGATATTCCCGATGCCTTTACTGGCACTTGTTCTTCCTTTTCACCAGCGGTTGTCAATCCATAGATATAAATAGAAGAATCACCTATGATTNTTCATGGGTATTTCTTTTGACCTTAGTGTAGAAGATCTGCCANNCGGCATTTTTGACGCTATCGTTGCTGCGGGATATCATAAGCAAGATCCCTATACGATAGGAAGGTGGGATGGCATTCAACCCAGATTTGACTCATGGATCGTTAATGACATTCAAGTAGCCAACAATACTGTTTTAATCTGTGGTTCTTATATTGCAGAGTTTTACGAGTTTAATGCTGATGAAAGGGCTGGTAGTGGTGTGGCCGCTGATCCCGAGACTGGCGTAGTGTCTCCCGAGTTCCAAACTTATGATCCTTCTCGCATCACCCCTCGTGGAAGATGGCGAGATGGATTTTTTGCAGCCGTCAGTTTTGACTGGATCGATAAATTAGAAGCATGGCATTTAGTTTGCACTCGTTCAGCCTTAGAGTTGGGACCCACTGTTCAGNTNATTGACCCCTCAGTTACATCGGAGGGTGGTTTGTATTCCATGGTTGTTGATTATCGAACACCCAATCTCTTAGTCGACAATCCATCCCGAAGAGAGTTCGGTAGCCAGTCAAAACTATTGGTCACTGCTGTTGGATATACAGGTGTCAAAAACGCAGACATCTCAGGATATAATTACCTTGCTCAGCCACCACCCCTTAATGAACTCGCTTATACCCCCTACCAATATTCGGTTTTTGAAAACCAAGATTATTACCCACAGATTTTTAGTTTTGTGGTTGACCCCCTACCATCCACGATCGACACTCCCGGCGATACTTGGACTTCTACGGGACGTGTTAATCCATATATCAATCCGAAATCAGGACAACCGTATCAACTCAATACGGTTCCCTTATATTTTGATTTTTCAGCAAATGAATATCTTGCAGAATTAAATCAAGATTTTTTGCCTGATTCACAAGATCAGTTGGGTAGAACCTTACATTTACAACTGTTTAATTTTGATACCTCTACTAATGGTGGACCCTTAGGTGGTGGAGTTACCCCTGCTGACTGGGCATTTAATTATTTTTATTGGTATGATGTTGGTGTGGCTCCTTTAGAACAGTATACTTATCGAGGACATCAATTAGGTTATTTCCAATTACCTTTTTCGCAAGTTTTTGTTTTTAATCCGTATGGTCGTAATAATGGCCAAACCTATTGTCCCACACCCACTGTTTCTATGGCACCTATTATAAAACCTATTGAGTTTACAATGGCCATCCCCGGATTTCAAGTTTATCGAGAAGCAGTTCCAGATGCGAACCCATACCATCCTGAAAATAACCGTAATGATGCACCNGCNGGCCCCGTCTATGATATCTGATGCTCACATTTGGAGACATGGATTCATTCCCAGAAAATTAAAAACAATTTTTCGAACTACTTCTGTTCCGGGGGCGGGATTTACTTTTGGCAGTGATGATCATATAGGAACTTTGGTTATTGGAGGAGAGTGTTTAGTTCAGGATCTTGATGCTCGTAATAGACCGATATCAGGACAAGCCAAATCAACAGCAGGGGTTTTAGATTATGAGCCCTTGCTACTTTATGGACAAAATGGACTTGCCGTCCTCACGCCCAATGGTAATCAAAACCTCTTTGATATTGGTGTCTTTTTTGCTTTTACCAAACGTAATTTTTGTATTGAGGATGTGACAGCCACAGGAACTGTCAATTCAAGTTTAGACAATGCTTCCGTAGAACTTATTGCACCCTGTTTGGAAATAGACACAAACGTTATCAAAACTTATCCTGTGATGTTATGTGTTCAAATTACCGATCCAGAACCACGAGCAGAGATTATGGTTTTTCAACCTGATTTAGCCTTGTTTGAACAAGGATCGTATTTTCAGTATGTTCAAGATACTAAAGTAGTTGGCCCTTATGCTTCTAAAGGGGGTGTCTGGGAAACAGCCACAGGAATAGAACTTGGAACTACATGGCATAACGTAGGATCACAACCAGACCCATTTACAGACTACGAATTATCATTTCCCAGTAATCAGTTCAACATAAAAACTTATAGTAATAAAGATATAGATGTTTACAACAGTGTTGGTGTTTCCACAGGAAGATCGATTATTTTGGGAGGTAATACTACCCGAAGAACACCACAAGGCACTTGGGCTGTTGCTTATGATACTGGATCGATAGAAACAAATTATCGTCCAGTTATTAACATTCGAACACCCCCCACACCCTTTATTGACCCCCTTCAAGGATTTCATGTTTTAAAAGTATCTAAATCTACGCCATCTGGCGGAGGTTATGCACCTCAAGAATTAGATTATTTTTACGCTCCCACCAATACCCAATTATTCCAACAAACCTACGANACCATGTTTGTGCACATTCCTAATGATGGTATGCAATACCCCGTTCCAGCACCCGTCAGTGGCTGGGAGTGGAGGTCCACTACGGGAGTCTCACCTGATCGCCTTATGATCAATGGCTATTTATTTGGAGCAATTTATGCCGGGGCTACCAGACCACCACCATTAGGAACATATTTAAGCCTTCAGGAGTTGGCTGATCAGTTAAATGATGAAATAGCATACATTCAATCCGACTTAACCACTGAAGCCTACCGAGAAACACCCACGGGTTTAGAAGGTATAGAGTTTAAGGTAACTTCTGATAATAAGGGGATTTATGCTGAAACAGATTCTCAGTATTTTGACACAACATCAGGACAGGCCGTAGATCCTACGTCATATGAGGGCAAGTTATTGATTAGAGATCCATTATCTGTTTGGAACATTCAAGAAAACTATCCTTATTGCACTGACCCGATGCCGGGAGATGGCCTGATGCGGTTCTCTTGGAGCACCTCGCCCGATCCTGACGCTATTGTGATGGCAGCGACAGTGGGTCCTTTAGGTGGTGATGATTTTGCAGGATGTTTCTTAGATATTGGAGAACTTTTAGATAATTCTCTNAACCCGGNTAAACCCATTACCATNGGTTCGGAAAGATTCTTTATGAGTGCTGACTATGATAACGATCGTGATCAATGGTTAATTTCTCTAACNGACATTACGGAAAAGTTTACCGTATTGGCCGCTACCACTGATTTTAGTGAGATTTTAGATCAAACTGCTTCTATTGAAAAAATACCTGCCGACCGAGGCGAGGCCTTACTTTTAGCCTTAAATCAAAAAACTAATGCTTTAGATGGTGTTGCCTTTGCAGGAAACTATGAGCCTATTCACGGTGTTAGTAACGAGAGAACTGACAAGGCTTATAAAATTAC
>JGI26273J51734_10001785_pt1 | contig 11225 bp, 6 predicted proteins | sample SaaInlV_125m_DNA_FD_51734 | JGI IMG/M metagenome (IMG submission 51734) | reverse complement strand
TTACTGCGTGAGGGAGCCAAGAGCGACGATTACGACGCCAAGGCGGTGATCCCACCGCTCGTGGAGCTCGTCGTCGGGGAGGATAAGCCCGGGGAGGTGAACACGCTCCGGCCGCTCGTGGTTGCGGAGGCGGTGAAGGTTGTGGAGGCGCTGCTCCTGGGGCAGAGCGTGGAGACGGCGCGAAGCGAACAGCTCGCGCCGCTCGTGGCGCTACTGCCCGAGCAGCTGAAGCGCCTGCCGCCCATGCGCGTGGGCACGCAGGCTGAGGAGGAGACGCTGATGGAGCTCAGGGCGCAGGTGCTGAGGGTGTCGGAGATGCTCTCGTCGTCCAAAGGGTTCGACCCGTCGGCGATGGAGCCGCTGACGCAGGCGCTTCAGCAGCCCGCGGCGAGGAGCTTCATCGAGGCGGTCATCACCGGGGTGGGACAGCGCGTCACCGCCAGGCTCATCAAGGAGCTGCTGGGTAACTCGTCGAGCGCGAGCGGCGGCGGCGGGAACGGGAGCGGCGCGGCGGCCAACCCGGCGGCGGCGAGCGCGAGGTGATAACTCGTAAAATCGTAAACACTAAAATTGTAAACGACGCTAACTCTTAAAACGACTCGTCCGCGAGACCGACCCGTGCGTCACATGAAACCCGCGTTGGCCAGCATCCGCCTCTCGATCACCCTCGACACGTCGTGCAGCTCGTGGTCCATCGCCGCGTCCAGTGCGTTGTTCATCACGCATTCCCGCGCGGGTTCCCCCCCGCCCTCCCGCGTCGCAGCGAGCATGTAGACGCAGTCCGCGGCGGCTCTCGTCACCGGCGACATCACCCGCGGGTCCCGCCCCCAGAACGCCCGCGTCATCGCGCTCGCGCCCGACGCCGGCGGTCCCTCGCCGCNGTCCGGGGGGAAGAGCACGACGCTCGAGCCGAGCTCGAACGGCGCGGGATCGCCGAGTTTTATGCACCGAAACGGCTCCTTCTCGCCCGGTTTTTTCGCGGCGCCCACCCCGACGCGCTCGACGTCGTCGGGCGGCACCGCGTCCACGACGTCCGCCCCGCTGGACTCCCACGCCTCGCTCGCGTTCGCCAGGCACCGGCTCACCTCATCCGCGGTGAGTTCGACGCGCGTGTGGAATAGAAGGTCCGGCTTGCCGAACGCGTCCGTCATCGCGCCGATCAATCTCGGCCGCGACAGTTTATCCGCCGGTATCCCCGTCTCCTCGACGCACTCCTTACGCACGGAGTCGAACAACTCCCGTCGCACGGCGCTCGGTTCGATGCAGGTGAGGTCCGCGGCGGATGATGTGGACGCGGCGTCGACGAGGCCGACGTCTTTCGGCTCGGGGTGGCCGCTCGGGCCGTTGAAGACCCCGCGGAAGGTGGCGACGCCCGCGCTTCGGCGGAGGACGACGAAGTTCCCGTCGGATGTCTCGAGGATGGTCTCCACGCCGAGGGCGCGGCTCTCGTGCGCGTGCGCGTCGGCGTGGTTGGCGCGACCGTCGGCCCGGAGCGAGGCCAGGCGCGCGGCGGGCACGCCATCGGCGTTGGTGCCGACGTAATCTTTGTAGCTCGTCACGCCCAGCCTGATCGTCACGGCGGGGCCGTCCGATCCCTTGTGCGCCTCGAGGGACGCGAGGCGGAACTTGAGGGCGTCCCACATCTTCGGGCTCTCGAGGAGCTTCGCCCGCCACGCGATATCGATCTCGCCGTCGGTGGGATGCGCCGCGCGGTTGAACGGGGCGCCGAACTCGATCGCGACCTCCTCCTCGCCGATGCCGAAGCCCACGCGGCCGGCGGGGACCTGCGCGGCGGAGAAGACGACGCGATAGTCGATCTCGCCGGTCACCGGGGTCATGTCCTCATCGGTCCGTGCCTTCTTGCTGGCCATGGCGACCTTATCACCCGCGGTCGAGCGCCTCAGCCACTGGGCGCGACGAACTCCAATTTTCGGAGTAACAACGAGATCTGTTGACGACTCGGGGCGATTTCATCTCGGAGATCTCACTCTCGGCCGCCGGTTGGGTCGCGGGGACCATGAGCGGAGAGTCAACCGGCCTCCATGAGGCGTCGCACTACAAGTTCACGAGGCGCGTCATCACGCCCACGTTCCCCGTCGAGGGTGACTACCTGAAGATCGAGACGGAGGAGGCGATCTTCGGCATCCTCTTCGCGTACATGGGATTCTGGCTGCTGAAGCAACTGAGGGGGGTGTTCGCGTGGTACAGGGAGTCCAGGGCGCTGAGACGGCAATCGGACCCAGTGGGCGTCACGATCGACGAGGGCGACGAATCCGGGAGCGAGGAGGACTACGAGCTCGTCGGGAAGAGCGGCAGGAAGGTGGACTAGATCTAAGTGTTAGGTATTTTTTGAACGTATTCTGCGTATTCTCAATCGTCGCGCGTCGTCTATCATCGCTGCGGCCTCGCAGCCTGCATCCTCTGCACCACGATGTCGCTCGCCCCCGCGTCCACCGCGCTGATGTCTTGGGGCGTGATGAACAGGTACTGCTTGTCGCTGTTGTTCGGATCCCTGGCGAATTCGATCAATGCGTCCATGGAAATCTTGCGGTTCACCGCATCCATGAAGACGTCAAACTCATCCATCGCCCTGAATGGGCTCTCCACGTTCTCACCCAGCGCCAATGTGAGCGCGAGCGTGGCGTACGATCGCTCGCCGCCGGACATCGACCGGGTGTCCTTCACCGTCTGGCCGGCTCCGTTCATCTTCACGTCGAGGTGGAGCTCGGCTCGCCTGAAGTCAACCTTGACCTGGCCCGCGTGTCCCTTCTTGGCCATGTGGTAGTTGAAGCGGTGGCTCACCTCGGCGGTTACCGCGTTGGCCGTTTTCGTGAGCAGGCGCATGCGCTTCTTGCGGCCGGCGTTGAGTCGGTCGCACGGCCCGCGCGACGACTTGATGGTCTTCTCCAGCCTGGTAAACTTTCGCTTGGCGTCCTCGTAGTTCCGGAGCACCTCCGCCTCGGGGCGCTTGTAGGCAGCCTTCTCCTTCTCGACCCGGTTCATCGCCCGCGCATGCTCGCGCTCGAGCTCGTTCATGGGCCTCTCCTCCGCGCGCTCGTCGAGGTATCCAGTCGCGGTGTCGCGGTTGCAGCACTTCTTGGCCATCTCGAGGGATCTCGAGATCTGGACGGCGAGCGCGTCCTTCGCCGCCGTTTGGTGCACCAACCCCGCTTGCACGTCATTGATCCTGTCCGTGCACGACTGAACCAGGTTTTTGGCGGTGTTCGCAGCTACCGTGTACGCCTCGTGTTCGTTCTGTAACTCTTCGACTCGTTCCGTGAAGGATTTGTCGCCGGTGATCGCGGCGAGCCTTCCGTGCTCCTCCTCAGCCTTGCGCTCAGCCTCCTTCAAGGCCGCGAGCGCCTCCTCAGCCTTGCGCACAGCCTCCTCGGCCGGCTCGATCAAAGCGAGCGCGGCCTCCAGGTCAGCTTCCAGCTGCTCGATGTTAACCTGCGTGGGACCCAGGGTCGCCTGCTGCGCGCCCCTCGCCTCGTCGAGCTCGCGCTTGGCGCGATTAACGTCAGCCGACGCCGCCTGAGTCTTCTTCTTCAGGTCACCCTGCGCCTTGACGAGCTTGTGCTTGGCGGCGGTGGCGGCGCGGACNTCGGCGTTGAGCTGCTTGAGCTCGTTGTTCTTTTCCCTGATCTGGATCTGCAGCGTCTTCGCGTGGTCGGCGTTGTTCGCGATGACGCGCCCCCGGGGCGGCTTCATCAGATAGTCGAGCTGCGAGTTACCCCTGCGTTCCAAGACACGCTCCTTGGTGCAAGCCTCGCGGACGTTCCTGACGCGCTGGTCGAAGACGATCGTGGCGCCCTCTTTCTGGTCCGCGACCAGGATGGTGCACTCAATCCCGGTGGTATCCAACAGAAAGTTGTAAACCGCGTCGTGTTGAAACTCGATCACGTCCGTCATCTTGAGGTAAGCCGCCGGCGGGAGCTGGTTCTCGGACGGCGCGTGCTTGTCGATGTTGAAATTGACCTTGGAGACGATCGGTGTCATGCCGAGGTCCTTCATGAGCTTGGCGAGCTTGGCGCGGTCCTGGTGGTCGCCCACCAGGAAGGTGGCGAGCTTACCTCCGATTTTCTCCTCCACGGCCGTCGCCCACATTTGGTCCTTAAGCTTGACGTAGGCGCCGACCGGGCCGATGGGTTTGGAGTTGAAGTATCCGTCGGGCAGCTTCTTGATCTTTTCCACCAGCTCGGGCATCTTGTTGCCGTACCTGAGAAGAGCCTTGTTGCCCTCGAGCTTCGAGTTTTTCAAACTCGACTCCAGGTTGCCGATGTCGTCCTGAACGTATCGTACCCTCCCCATCATCTGTGCCTCCTTGCTTCCCGCATCCCGCGTATCGCGTTGGTTCCGCGCCTCTTCATCTTCAGCGTTGGCTTTGGCCTGTTTGGCCTGTTCGAGCCTGCCCGCAGCCGAGTCCACCGCCTTTTGCAGCCGCGTGTCCTGAGCCTGCGACGCCGCCGCGATTGACTCCTGAAATTCCTTGACCTGTCCCTCACAAGAATCCACATCCATCTGCGCGGCCTTGAGCGCGTTGTTAGCCAGCAACACGTCGGTGTTCTTGCCCTTGATCTGTCTCTTGACCGCCACCACCTTTTTCTCCGCCTCGAGCCTCTCGTCGATGACCTTCTGGACCTCGAGGCGCGCCACTTGAAACTGTTCGTCCGCGGCGGCAGCCTTGGCGTTCTCCTCCTCCGCCAGCCGCGTGTTCTTCGCGAGGATCTCATTAACCTTGGGGATGAGGTCCTCGTATTGCTTGATCTGCTCCTCGGCGGCCGCCTGTTCGCGCTCCAGGTCGTACACCGCCGCCCAAGCGAGTCGGTCTCGGAACTCGGTCACCTTGTTCCTCAACTCGGTGAGCTTGTTGTACGAGTTCTTCTCCTCGTCGAGCCGCGCGAGCTCCTCTTCCACGACCGGGAGCTCCTTCTCCTTCTCGGCGATGAGTGCATTCATCTCCTTGATCTGCTGCTTGATGTACATGAGCTTGTTGGTGATCTCCTTGAGCAGCGTCGCTTTGGTGAAGAAATCGTACTTGTCGCCGGGCTTTCCGCTGTGAAGAAACTCGCGCGACGAGTCCTGGGACATGACGACGACCGGGTTGTTGACGTCGATGTTGAAGTGGTCGGTGATGCGGTCGAGCTTATCGCGCGAGCCACCCACGTCTTTGCCGTCCCTGCCCTTGATCTTGATGGAAGAGGTGCTCTGGGAGATGTTGCGCTCGATCACGATGACGGGCCCGAAGACGTCGGGATCTAAGGCGTCGTGTCCCACGTTGCGGATGCTGACCTCAACCTTGGCGAAGTTCGCACCCTCGCGGATGAACCCCTTGATGCCCTTCTCCGAACGCCTGGTCTCCTTAGCCTTGACGCCGAGCGTGAGCGAGAGCGCGGTGAGCACCGCGCTCTTCCCCGACCCGTTCTCGCCCACGAGAAAGTTGATGCGGGGCCCGAACTCGACCTCGAGGTTGTGGTGGCACATGAAGTTGGTCAGCTTCACCTTGAGGATGGTCCCGTTGCCGTGGGCCAGGTCCACGGGGTCGGGTGCCTCGCTCTTGTGTTTCTTTCCCATCGCGGCGGTCGGATACGCGCGCGGGACACGAAGTGATCTCACTCGGTTCGATGCACCCCGACTTGGAATATTTGAATCCTCGGAGGGTGCCTGTTTTGAGTGAAGCCTCGGATGTCCCGCAACCACTTCACCCCAAACACCTCCCGCGAACCCCATGGGGTTGTTCGTGGAACCGAGCTCGGAGTGCTGCGGCGATCCCCCGGGTCGTTCGCACCCGAGGGCCGGCGCCACGCGATGCGCGCAGGTCCGATCGTACCGGTACACCTCCCCCGACGACTCCCTGCTGGAACAGCTGTGTCTCAACCGATTCTGGAACTTCGGCGTGCAATTCTTCCCGACGTGGTTCGCGCCCAACCTGATGACCGTCGTGGGCGGGGTCTTCGCGCTCGGGGCGTACGCCATGTTACTGTGGTTCAGCCCCGAGCTCGACGGCAGCCTCCCCGCGTGGGCATCCGTCGCGTGCGCGGCGATGCTCTTCGTCTACCAATCGATGGACGGCATGGACGGAAAACAGGCGAGGCGGACCGGCAGTGGATCACCCCTCGGCGAGGTCACCGACCACGGCGCGGACGCCATCGCCGCGTGCATCTACGGCGCGTTCATATGCGACTCGTACTGCTGCGTGGCGCACGGCGGCGCGTTCGTCAAGCGATGGATGGCCGTCGGGCTCGCGGCGTACAGCAGGATCAACTTCGCCGCCGACTCGGTCTCGTCGACGTACACGGGACGGCTCCCAGTCTCCCCGATCGACTCGCAGGAGCTGCAGGTCATGCTGCAGCTCACGCTGCTGTGGAACGGATTGGTGCCGGGGGGTAAGGAGGCGTGGGGGAAGATCGTGACGCTCCCGTTCGACCTCGGCGAATGGCCGTTGGGCCTCGCGACGGTGACCATCCTCGGGTCGCTCGGGATCGTATGGCGGTTACTGTCGGTGTACAAGACGTGCGTCGGCCCGAGGTCGACGCACTTACCTAAGCGGTCACCCGCCGGTCTCTTCTTCCGCGCGTTCTCCTTCGAGCTGTGCCTCACCACCGCGCTGGCGTGCTGCGCCAACTTCCCCGCGTGTCACGCCGCGGTGGCGTTCGTCTTCGGCGATAAGATGATCCGGATCATGTCCCTGCGCGTCAGTGACCCGGACGCGAGCCCGAGCCCGCCGTGGTACATGGGTTTCATCGCGACGTGTGCCGCGATCGTGCCGGCGCGCGGGGGCGGGTCCGTGCGACTCGCCGACGGGTTCGAGTTTGAGCTCGACGCTTTTTTCACAAACGTCTTCGCCGCGGGTATCGTCGCCGTCGCGTTCGTATCGTTCGCGGCGGCGTATTGGAAACTGTCGGGGCAGATCACGGGGTGCCTGGGCTTGCCGAGGAACCCGTTCGTGCTTCGCAAGCGCAAGACGGGCTAGTGGGAAACAGGATGGGCCTCTCCGTCGTAGCTCTCTAATACCTAAGTTAAGAAGTGTGCCTACAGGTGTGCCAACTATACGATCGCCTCGGGTTTCCACGACGGATTCGCCTAATCGTCGTCCAGCCGCACCTCGTTGATCCTCGCCACCTCCTTGAGCTCCGCGCTAAAGTCGCACGTCCGTTCGTGCAGCTCCGCGGCCATGGACTCGATCTCCCTCAGGCGTTCGCTCGACGCCGTCATGTCGTCCACCTTGCTCATGATCCCGACGACCCGCGCGCGAAGCTCGGCGCGTGTGCGCTCCGCCTCGGACGCCGCGAGGTCCACGCGCGACACGGTCTCCTCGATCTCGCGCGTCGACGCGTCGGATGCGGGGTCAGAGGCCGGGCGGCTCGGACGAAACGCGGAGTCGTCCGCGAGGATCGCCTCCAGCGAGGCGAGAGCCGCTGAAGACTCCAAATGGCTCGAACCGATCCTGGTCACGTCGGTCGTCGTGGTACTCTCCCCGGGTTCTCTCCCCGATGCGGCGCTCGTGCCTGCGGTTCGGCTCGCGGTCGATGCATCGCCGGTTTCTGCTCCGCGTCGGGCCACGACCAGACGCGGCTTGTAGGCCGGCGCGGGCATGCCTCGGGGCTGTCCAGCATCTCGCACGTGCCGAACCACCGTCTCCGTCGTTTGCCGCCTCGTTGGTCCTGACGGCGCCCCGTATTTCACGTCATCGTCTTGGATCTGCTTCCTGATTTGCGCGAGAATCGGGTCATCGTCGTCGTCGTCGCTCGAAGACGCCATGGCCCACCCTGCGCCGTGCGAAGTGGAGGGCTCAGGCCGTCAAGTCAAAAAAAATGCGCCAACCGGGAATCGAACCCGGGGCCAAACAATGGGAATGTTTGAGTTTACCACTAACCCATTGGCGCTGGTCAATGGGTGTTTTACTCAATGTCTCCATTTTCATGGAGCCACTGTCAAACTGCACATGCTGTGAAGCACGTCAGATTCCGATCTACCAGTCAAAGCCTTTCCTGAAATATATACATACGTGATATTCTCCTATCAAGCACCTTTCAGGTGCTTTCAAAAATCGCCTTTCAAAATTTCAAATGGCGTTCACGACTGAAAGCGCGCCAACCGAAATATCTTTTTTCGCTCAGATACGCAACATGCTTATCTTTCCAAAGGGGCGCGGTGTGGTGGCTCAGTGCGAGAGGCGTCGCCCGTCGAAGAAAGACGGGCGGGATTTGCGGATTCAGACCTGGAACCAGACGGAACCGCCCGGCGAACCGCGGCACCGGGGAAGTCCACGAGTCCACGAGGGAAACGGCGTTTGGCAAAAAAGAGCTTTTTCGCGGGCGGTTGACAAATTCTAGGGTTGGGTACAGTGCTCAAGGAGGGACAGCCGGTGTTCGAGCGCGTTTCGTGTGAACCGCACCGACCGATCACGGGCTGCCGAGATCGTACCGGGCACCGCACCGGATATATGACCACCGCGACGACGATGGCCGCCGACGTGCTCGCGCATTTACCCCCGCGAAAACGCCTAAAGGTGGCTGCCCAGATTCCAACGACCGCGACTGATGAACCTCCCGCGCACGTCAGCCTGCTGGCGCTGGGTGCGCAGCGGCTCAAACACGCGCAGGAGAAGAACATGGTCACCGAAACGCACGGCCGACCCGCGGGGCCGAAGATGAACCCCATGTCCCCGACGACGTTGATGCGCGTGGCCGGGTCGTTCGATGTCGAAGTTGGAGACGCTTATGTTGCCCCGAGCGAAGACTCCCCGGGCACCGTCGCGGCCAACGCCAAGGCTGAGGCTGTGGCCAAGCGACGAACGGCGAACGAGAAGGCGCGCGTCGCGAAGGACGCCGCGCGCGTCGCGGACGAGTTGGCGACGCTGGCACGGGAGGCGAAGAGAAAGGCGGAGGAGCTGCTCGGCGGGTCGAGACGGAAAGAGTTGGAAAAAGCGACGGGCAAGCCGCCCGTCGGGGCGCCGAGATCGATACGGGTCAAGCCGAAGCTTCATTCGCCCAAGCCGGCGAAGCCGCTGACGGACGAGGAGGTCGCGATGCAGCTGCACATGGAGATGAACGCGTCGCCGAGGTTCGGGAGGGAGCGGCGGGGGCGGGGCGGCGGCGGGCTGGAGGCGGTCAGGAAGGACGTCTCGCCGGTGCGGATCCCGGCGCCGCCCGCGTGAACGAGAATGTAAGTGTTGTGTGTTGACAAAAATGTAAGTGTTGTATTCCACATTGTAATAGGCTAAAAGCCGCTTGTTATTTTTGTAGCCGACGCGCCTCGTGTCGTATCGTGCGTGCAACCGCCTTCGGGGTATACACGGTGCATCTGTCTTTTCGTCTGCACTTCACGCCTCAAAGCTCGTTCTAAGTTGCTTCAGAGGAACTACACAGCATTAATATTAATGCTGTATACGCGAGCACGTTGAGGCGTGAAGTGCAGCTCGTCAAAAAATAAGATGCACCGAGACCCGGAGAGTTGATGCGTCGTCACCTGAGTTCCGGCATGAGCTCCATGGTCTGCACGGTGATGGCGCGCGTCACCGCGAGCATGTCCGGGCATCCCGACCCCCACTTGGCGCAGATGACGCACGTCTGCAGAGGGGTGAGCACCTCGTCCACGACCTTGCTCACGAGCTCAAAGTTCTGCAGCTGCTCGGCGCTGATGTTCGCGCGCAGGTCCCGAATCACGCTCTCGACCCGGCACGCGTGCGCCGCGAATCCCGTCAGCGTGAGCTGCCCCGTGCGGTCGAGCACGTCCTGCTCCGTGATGGCCCCCGCCAGGGTCCCGGCGCCGATGCTCATGAAGTCCACCAGCGTCGCCACCGGGCTGGATCCCTGCAGCATCAGCGCATCCGCGGTGAGCTTCTTGCGAGTCTCGAAAATCGCACCGAGCGCCTGCGCGTGGGACTTCCACCTGCGCACCATACACCGCCGCTGCGTCTCCGTGAGCTCCATCTCGCGGGCGAGAAAGTGCGCGCGCTTGAACACGCTCTCGGGCTGTCCCGGACCCTGCGCCAGCATACCCGCGCACGGCGAGGGCTCGCCGTCCGTGGGCGGACCCGAGAGGATAGAGTACACGCCCATCTGCGAACACGCGTTGCCGTCGACCAGGAAGGACTTGAAGTGCTCGGTGAGCTTCAGCGCGATGAGCCTCATCGCCTCCTGCGTATCCTCGCTGTTATCCTCGGCGCCGTTTTTGAGCTCCAGCTGCGCAGCCTGCGCCACGGCGCACGCCTCCTCCTGCAGGGTGGGCAGCTCGAACTCCTCGCCGCCGTCGGAGTCGCACGTGGACACTCGGCTCAGGCGACCCGCTCGGTGCTCAACCTTGACGGTTCGGCCGTTGTTGAACTCATCCTCGATCTTGAGCCGCATCTCCTGATCGATGTCCAAACTGTTGTTTCGGTCCAAGCCGCCCTCGCTGCGCGCCGGGGAGCCGGGGAGCGAGTTCAGCGCAGTCTCGAGCTTGCTGTTTTTGATACTGCACACGCGAAGCTGTCGCTCGAGCTCGGACTTCTCCTTGATGAGCTTGGTCTTTTCGTCCGTCGCGCCGCTGGACTTGAGCTGGCACTGTTCGAGGCCGGCGGCGGTCTTCGCCAGCGCCTGCTTCAGGCGCTTGATCTCGTCCTCCTGCTTGGCCATCTGATCCCGGAGANCCTTGTTTTCCTTCTCGAGCTCGGTGACGTGATTGCGGTGGCGCTCGCGGCAGCGCCTCTGCGCCTGGAGGTTGGCGTGGCGCTGGCGCTTGCGTCGAGCCTCCGGNTCGCCCGGATCGTCGTCGAGTCCGTCGAGCGGAGGGGCCTCGGAGGAGCCGCCGTTCATGGAGCCGCCTCCGCTGCTGCCGCTTTTCTTCTTTGTGGTTTTCTTGGCCCCGCCGTTGATGGTGACCCCCCCCGCGGGATCGATCTGCACCGGAGGGCCGAGATCCATCATGTCCGCGGGCACCGGCGGCGTGTTAAGCAGCGCGGTGAAGTCCACGCTGCCGAGCGACCACTGGCGCAGGCCGGACACACCCTTACCCTTGCTGGGCTCGCGGCCGTTGCCATTGCCGAAGACCTGAGGTTTGGTTTGGTCCAAGAGCTGGATGGTCTGGTTGCCCGCCGCGTTGAAAGGCGCGCTGTCGATGATATCCGTCAGGAACTCCTGCAGCACGTAATCATCAACCTCCGCGGCGCCCTGCTGGATCCTCTGGTACTTCGGGTCCTCCCTGACGGTGGGCGCCATGGGGTCCGCGAGAGGATAAAAGCA
>JGI26273J51734_10001784_pt1 | contig 11231 bp, 8 predicted proteins | sample SaaInlV_125m_DNA_FD_51734 | JGI IMG/M metagenome (IMG submission 51734) | reverse complement strand
TTAAAATTGATAATGTGGGTGCATATTAAATGAAAAAAGATCTTAAAGAATTTAAAACATTTCCAAGCTCAACAATTAAAGAAATTCAAAGAGCAGCAAATGAAGGGATTTATCAGATAAGAGGATTGGGTGCTAAACGAAAAGTTCCTGATTTTGATGATCTGGTTTTTTTAGGAGCATCGATGTCTAGATATCCATTAGAAGGTTATAGAGAAACATGTAACACTTCAGTTATTTTAGGAGATCGATTTGCAAAAAAACCTATTAAACTTGATATCCCAATTACAATTGCTGGGATGAGTTTTGGAGCACTTGGCGCTAATGCAAAAGAAGCGCTTGGTAGAGGAGCATCTGCAATGGGGACTTCAACAACTACTGGTGATGGTGGAATGACCCAAGAAGAAAGAGGTTCATCTAAATACTTAGTATATCAATTGTTACCTTCTAGATATGGGATGAATCCTGATGATTTAAGAAAAGCAGATGCTATTGAAGTCGTTGTTGGACAAGGTGCAAAACCGGGTGGTGGTGGAATGTTGCTTGGTCAAAAAATTAATAAAAGAGTTGCAGGAATGAGAACTTTGCCAGAAGGAATAGATCAAAGAAGTGCGTGTCGACACCCTGATTGGACTGGACCTGATGATTTAGAAATTAAAATACAAGAACTTAGAGAAATTACTAATTGGGAAAAACCAATTTATATAAAAGTAGGAGCAGCAAGACCTTACTATGATACAACATTAGCTGTTAAAGCTGGGGCAGATGTAGTTGTACTTGATGGAATGCAAGGTGGAACAGCTGCTACTCAGGATGTTTTTATTGAACACGTTGGAATACCAACCTTAGGTGCATTAAGAGAAGCAGTGGATGCTCTTAAAGAATTAAATATGCATAGAAAAGTTCAGCTTATTGTTTCAGGAGGAATTAGAACTGGAGCAGATGTTGCAAAAGCAATGGCAATGGGAGCAGATGCAGTATCAATTGGTTCTGCTGCGATGATGGCTTTAAACTGTAATGCAGATTTGTATGTTGAAGATTATAAAAAACTTGGAACAGAACCTGGATATTGTCATCACTGTCACACGGGAAGATGTCCTGTTGGAGTTGCAACTCAAGATCCAAAACTTGAAAAAAGATTAAATCCAATTGAAGCTGGAAAAAGAATTAAAAATTATTTAACAACTTTAACCCTAGAGTTGCAAACTTTAGCAAGAGCTAATGGAAAGTCAGATGTTAGAAATTTAGAACCAGAAGATTTAGCTGCTTTAACAGTGGAAGCTGCCGCGATGGCAAGAGTACCTTTAGCTGGTACAGACTGGATACCTGGAAAAAAATAATTGATTAACACTTTTTAAACAAGTAGGATTAATTATGCCAAAAAATCTTTCTCAAATTGCTAAACAAAAAAAAATAAAATATTTTTTAATAAGTTTTTTAGATCTATTCGGAGTATTAAGATCTAAACTAGTTCCAGCACAAGCAATAGCTGAGATGCAAAAAAATGGTGCGGGATTTGCAGGATTTGCTACTTGGTTGGATATGACACCTGCAGATAGTGACATGTTTGGAGTACCAGATCCTGATAGTTTAATTCAATTACCATGGAATAAAGAAATTGGTTGGTTAGCATCAGATTTATATATGGATGGAAAACCTGTAAAAGCTTCACCTAGAGTAATGCTTAAAGAGCAAATTAAAAAAATGTCTCAAAAAAAATTACAAATGAAGTCTGGAGTTGAATGTGAATATTTTTTAATTACAGAAGATGGTTCATCAATTGCAGATCCAAGAGACACTCAATCGAAACCTTGTTATGACCAATCAGCTTTAATGAGAAGGTATGACTTGATTAAAGAGATATGTGACTGCATGATTACGATGGGATGGAAGCCTTATCAAAATGATCATGAAGACGCTAACGGTCAGTTTGAGATGAATTGGGATTANACAGACTCATTAATTACAGCAGATAGACACGTATTCTTTAAGTATATGGTTAAAAGTTTAGCTGAAAAACATGGTTTAAGAGCAACCTTTATGCCAAAACCTTTCNATAATTTAACTGGAAACGGTTGTCATGCACACGTTTCAGTGTGGAATGGTAAAGATAATAAATTTTTAGACAAGAAAGATACCTTAGGCTTAAGTAAATTAGCTTACAATTTCTTAGGAGGTGTAATGAATAACACTCAAGCATTGTCTGCATTTTTTAACCCAACGATTAACAGCTATCGAAGAATTAATGCTCCACCAACAAAATCTGGAGCAACATGGTCACCAAGTAGTATTTCATATACAGGTAACAACAGAACACACATGATTAGAATTCCAGATCAAGGAAGATTTGAATTGAGACTAATGGATGGATCTGCAAACCCTTATTTACTTCAAGCAGGAATAATTGCTGCTGGTCTTGAGGGGATTAATAAAAAATTAAACCCTGGAAAACCATTACATTGTAATATGTACAAAGATTATAAAAAATACCCAAAGCTAAAAAAACTACCTAATGATATTAATCAAGCTATTTCCATGCTTCAAAAAAGCAAATCGCTTGCTGATGCTTTTGGGAAAGATGTGATTGACAGTTATATNAAACTTAAAAATTCTGAAATAAAAGATTTTAAAAGCAAATCTTCATTTAATAAGAAAAAACCAGTCACTAAGTGGGAAAAAGATAATACTTTAGACTGTTAGATTATGGCAATTTTATCTAATGGTCATCAGTGGAAATTTTCTGAATTTTTAGACAATAAAAGATATTCATTTGATAAAAAACAAATTCTAAGTTCATTGTCTGAAAAAGAAATTGATGATGCTTATTTAAGTATATCAAAGTGGGATGGATACGTCCCTACTCCTTTAATTTCATTAAATAAATTATCAAAAGAATTAGATTTAAATAAAATTTATTACAAAGATGAAAGTAAAAGATTTGATCTAAAATCATTTAAAGCTTTAGGTGGAGCTTACGCAGTTGAAAAAGTTACACAAGGCAACAAAGATATAGTAGTTGCAACTGCAACTGCTGGTAATCATGGAAGATCTGTTGCATGGGGTGCTAGAAGGTTAGGCCTTAAATGTAAAATTTTTATTAGTGAATTTGTAAGTGATGCTAGAGGTCAAGCGATGGCAGACCTTGGTGCCGATGTAATTAAAGTAAAAGGAAACTACGAAAAATCATTAATCGAATGCATTAAACAATCGACAGAAAATAATTGGCAAATAGTTCAAGATGTTGCTTGGAAAGATTATATGAAAGTACCTACCTATACGATGGCAGGTTATACAGTCATGATGAGAGAAATTATTGACCAAATTAATAATGAAAAAATTTCTCATATAATTTTACAAGCAGGTGTTGGTGGAATGGCTGGAGCNATGGTTGCGGGTATTGCAAGATATTTAGACAATGTACCAGTAACACTTGTCGTTGAACCAGATAGTGCAGCATGTGTTTTAGAAAGTATTAAAACTGGAAAAATAGAAAAAATTGATATCAAAAGAGAGAGTTTAATGGGTGGGATGTCTTGCGGTGAAGTATCATTGGTCCCATGGGAAATTCTAAAAAATTCAGTTAAACATTGCATTAGTTTACCCGATGATGATATTGCAAAAACTATGAAATTACTTGGAAACTCAAGTTTTAGTGATGAGCCTATTATAGCTGGAGAAAATTCTGCGCCAGGAGTAATTAGCTTAATTACTTGTTGTGAAGATGAAAATATTAAACAAAATTTAAAATTAGATCAAAGTTCAAATGTTTTAGTAATTGGCTGTGAAGGTGATACAGATCAAGAAATGTANCAGAAATTAGTTAATCAAAATTAATTACATGTCAAATANAGGGATTTTTTGGATTAGAGACGATTTTAGAATAGAAAATAATCCTGCATTATCATTTGCAACTCAAAACCATGACAGCGTAATTGCTTTATTTATCTATAATAATAAAAATTTTGATAATCAGACTGAAGCTCAAAAATGGTGGGTTTCAAAGTCATTAGAAGTTTTTAAAACANACTTATCTAAATATAATATTAATCTTCAAATTGTAAAAGGAGATGAGTTAGAAATTTTTTCAAAAATTAAAAAGAAAGACAGTCTATCCGTATATTGGAATAAAGTTTACGAACCAGATGTAATTGCTAAAGGGAAGAAAATTAGAGATATTTTTTTAAAAAATGAAATTGATTTTAAATACTTTAAAGGAAATATTTTAAATGAATTTCAAGAAGTAACTAAAAATGATGGAACACCTTTTAAAGTTTTTACTCCCTTTTGGAGANCTGCTGAACAAAAATATTTAAGTCTACCTCCTACTAAAAACTATATAGTTAAAAAAAAGACTAAAGAAAAAACTTTTTTCAAAGGCTGTATTGAAGCTAAAAATATTTTGCCAAAAAAAGATTGGTATAAAAAATTTGATAAATACTGGAAAATATCTGAGAACGATTCAAAAAAAATTCTTAATGAATTAATAGAAAATAAGATAAAAGATTATGGAACAACCAGAGATATTCCATCTNTTGAGGGAACATCAAAGCTTTCACCGTATATAAAACATGGCCAAATTCATGTGTCGAGTATTTGGAAAAAGTGTAATGATATAAAATCTAAAGGAATTGGTTACAGAAAATATATTAATGAACTTGGGTGGAGAGAATTTTCACATAGTTTGATTAATTATTTTCCTGAATTTTTAAAAGGAAATTATAGAAAAGATTTTGATAAATTTCCTTGGGTAAAGAATGAAAAATATCTTAAAGCATGGAAAACAGGAATGACTGGTTATCCCATAGTTGATGCCGGAATGAGAGAGTTATATGAAACTGGATGGATGCACAATAGAGTTCGAATGGTAGTCGGATCTTTTTTGGTTAAACATTTAAGAATTAATTGGGTCGAAGGGGAAAAACATTTTAGAAATTGTTTGCTAGATTTTAATAAGGCTAACAATATTGCACAGTGGCAGTGGGTAGCTGGTTGCGGAGCAGATGCAGCACCCTACTTTAGAATTTTCAATCCAATCCTTCAGGGAGAAAANTTTGATAAAGAAGGTNTGTATGTAAAAAAATGGGTTCCTGAATTAGAAAAAGTTNCTAACAAATTTATTCATAAACCTTGGGAGATGGAATTAAAATACCAGCAAGCAATAAAAACGATAATTGGTCAGGACTACCCTCAGCCAATTGTAATTCATGAAAAAGCTAGAGCTTCTGCATTAGAGGCTTTTCAATCTTTAAAGAAAAATTAAAAACCACTTTCTCTTATAAGAACAGAGAATACATTTCTAAAAAACTTTACAAAAGGACTGTAACGATTTCCTTCAACATGAACATATCCTGGTAATTCAAATTTAATTGAACTTTTATTTACNAACTTAAAATCTGCAACATAATGTGCTGTTTCAGGTCGATATTGATATTCACCTGATGTGAAATTTCTAATTGCAATTGGACCACTGTGAATTGATGAAAGTGCAATGTAAGGTAAATTATTCACTGAGGATAAATCTAGTTTGCTTGATATTAAATGTATCTTTTTATGATCTCCATCATTTGGGATAAATACTGCTGGTGTATTTTCTTGAAAACGATCAATGTGCTCTTCTCTAATGAACGCTTTTACGTTTCCTGTTCCATAATGAACAATTCCAAGCAATTGATCTAAATTACTGACCCACATTTCATTAGATAAACTAACAAGATCTTTAACTTTTCCTTTGTTTGGTGCCTTAATTACTAGCTTTTCTTTAGTTTTTGTTAACCCAGAAAGTTCGCTCTGGAGGGCAATTAATCTCTGATTATAGGTTAAATACTCGTCCATATTTCCTGAAGTTCCACTCATACGGTTAATCTTCGTTTTAGTTAGGAGTATTTTTCTTCGTATAGAATTAATGTCTTTATCAAGTTCAGGAGAATAAAGTTCAATTAAATTCTGACCTACTTCNACTTCTTGATCTTTTGTAATTAACACAGATTTAATTTTTGCAGAATAAGGTGAATATATTTTAGAATATTTTTCAGATATATATACNGCTGGAATTTTCATTGAAGACTTCCAAGGTAAAAATAAAACCATTAAGGTTATTATTAAAATAGCAGTTGTTCTAAAGGTTTGTTTATTTATTCTCATTTCTGACCGCATCAACCACCATTGTTTTANCTCTTTTATAATTGGCAACATAATGAACCAATAAATTTCAATCGCAAACANTATTATTCCAAGAACTTTAAATGCAAAATAATAAACAAGTAATGCGATACCAATAAATAAAAATAAACGATAAACCCAAGTTGACCAAGCATAAATTATAAATGTCCATCTTCTAGAAGGATTTATCTCTTCTGGAGGTTTATGATTGAAACCAAATAAAGTTTCTCTAGTTTTCCATTTAGCAAGTGCAAAAGATCTTGGTTGTAAATTTTCTGCTTTTAGCCAATCTGAAAAAACATAATATCCATCGAATCTCATAAAAGGACTGACATTAATTGCAATCGATGAAATCCAAGAAGTAGTAGCTATAAAAAAGGCAGCACTTTTTAAACCTCCCTCAGGTAAAACTCCCCATACAAAAGTTGCAATAAGAGCTAAATGTAATTCAGTAAAAATACCCGCAAAATTGATTAATAATCTTTCTTTATGATTTCTAAGACGCCAAGCATCTGTTGTATCTGTGTATAAAAAAGGAAAAAAAACAAGAAAGGCTATTCCTATTGCAGATACTCTACAACCATGATGTTTTGCAATATAGGCGTGACCTAGCTCATGAAGACACTTTACAAAAACTAGAGTTATAAAATAAAGCATTAAACCTTTAATAGAAAAAAAATATAAAAAGGTTTTAGAAAAATTTTCAAACTGTTGAATTACCAAAAAGAGACCAATAAATCCCAAAATATAAATTATATTTCTAATTTTTTTAGATCCTAAAAACTTTACTTTATTATATGTTCTGCCTAACCACTCATCTGGTGTAAATAATGGAATTTTAAAAAAAAGATAACTGTGGATTAAATTCATCAACCAGCTTTTTTTTAAGCTATTTTTTTGTTGCATTAAATAAGGAACCCCTTGTCCTTGAGGTTGAATGATTAAATTATTTTGTTGCAAGAAACCAACGAAGCTNTTGATTTCATCTCCTGTAGTTTCAATACCTTGTGTATTTATTTTTTTTTCAAAATTTTGAATATCTTCTCCCCCTCTCCAATTTTTGATTAGGCGAAATGCAGTTAAGCCAAGAGTAAAATATTTATTTCTTACAGCGTCATATAGTAACCATGCTGGAGATCCNTCTTCTCTGCTATTTCCTCTAAATATTTCTAAATCTTGTCTTAGATAAGGAATTATCATACTCCAATTAATTGTCTGACAAAGGTTATTGGTTTTCTAAATAAATAATAAAACAAAGTAACTCTAGAACCATAGATTTTAGCAGTTCCCCTAAGGCCTATTCTTGGTATCTCTTCTCCTTCAAAACTTGCAATTATTTTATAGGACAATACTTCCTCTGGTGACAAAGCTGATTGGTAAGAGGCTCTTTTCAATTTACCTTTTAGAGGTTTTATCGGATTAATATCTAAAAATACCTTCACGTTTGTATTTTCTTTTATAATCAATGAATCTTTAACAGGTAACCATATTAAAAACTCCACTTTTTGGGGGTTAGCAATAGTTATAATTTTTTCACCAACTGACACAGGTCTTCCTTGCCATTCGTTCTTTTGATCTACAATCGCAATTCCTTTTTTATCTGAAAAAATTTTTGAATTTTTTAACCTAACAGCTGTAGATTCAACTTCAGCTTTTTTCAAATCAACTTGAGCTATAAGTTCTGCAAGTTTTGCTTTTTCTTCATTATTTGAAAAAGAAAATTGTCTACTTCTTAATAATTGTTTTTCAGCAACCTGCAGAGANTGCTTTGCAAGATTAAAATTATTTTTTAAATCTGTATCTTCGATCTGGACTAGTAAGTCCCCAGAATTAATTCTATCATTATTATTAACAATTATATTTTTGACCACTCCATCAAATGGTGCTGTGATTAATCTAGGATTATTAGGCACTACTTCAACGGGTGCTGTACTGGTTATTTTAATTGGAATAACTAAAATAAATATTATCGATAAAATAATAATCCACGATCTTTTACCAGTTAAATTTTTTTTAAAAAAATCTTTAATAGAAAAATCTGTCAAAAAAGTATTAAAAGCATGTCCGTAAGTAACTGATAAATGTCTAGCAAGCTCTACTTCATTATCATCAAATTTTTCATTTCTTGTTTTAATTAAAAAACCTTGAAGACCTCTTTGAGGTGAAAAAATTGGAATTAGCAAAATATTATCTGGAATATTTTTTGGTTTTTTTATTCTTAAACTTCTTGATATTTTTTCAACTTCGTGATTTTGAATTTCTTTTAAATTTGTAGTTGTTTTTTCATTAATAATATTTTCTACATAGGTAACTAGAGGAGCAGTTCTATCAACTGTTGCAAGATCTGATACTGCTTTTACTTGATATTTATCTGTTGGAGTTTTAAGTAAAAGATAAGAATTTACATAATCAATAATTTGTCTTGTTTCATTAACAACAACAAAATTTAATTCATCTTGTGTTCTTGCTTCTCTAGATTTTTTTTCTAGACCAATTAATCTTGCAATTTTTATATTTTTATCTTCGCTCAAAACTTAGCTATCCCACTCATTCCTGGAATTAAAGTCTCATATTTTTTATTGAACTGAGCTTTTAACTCAATTGTTTGACTTACCGCATCAACTGTTGCGCCTAGTTTTATAACTTTTGCATCCAGAGTTTCACCTGTCTCATCAATAATAATTTTAATTAAATGTCCTTTTTTTAACCACTTCAGCCAATTACTGCTTACAACTATATCTGCTTCTAATAAACCATCTCCTACAATAGCCATCAATGGTTGTCTTTGTTCTATGCTTTCAAAAACACTCGTGCCTACCTTCATAACTTTACCATCGTACGGCGCAACAATCTTACATCTATTTACATTCAAGTTTGCAATTTTCAGCTCTGCTTCAGCTTTTTTTAAAGCAGACATTGATAATTGATGTTGAAGTTTTCCAATAGATTTCATTTTCAACAATTCATTATCATTTTCTAATTGAATGTTTGCACTGTCATAATTTGACTGGATTACATCTCTTTGCGCTTTGTAGAGTGCGCAGTCAAAACTAATTAGAGTTTCACCTTTTTTAAAAGCATCTCCTAATAAAAAATTTATTTTTTCAACTCTTGCTGCTAGTTCACTTGAAATTGTAACTGTTTCCGTTGCAGTGACTAAAGCTCTTGCATCTCTAATTTCTTCATTAGATACAGAGTTTTCAACGTTAGATGCAGAATTATCATCATTGGATACTGAATTTTCAGCATTAGATGCAGACATAACAGAAAGAATAAATATAAATATTAATACTACTAATCTCATTTTTTTATAATTGAATTATAGTCTATTAATTATATTGCTACCATATTCTTCCCAGTTATCATGCTCTTTATTTAACTGGTCTTTAAAAGCAATAAATCTAGTATTTTCTATATCATCTAGATTTTGGGTAACCTCATCACCCCTAACATCAATTTCTAAATCACTAACAATAATCTTACCATCGCTTTCAACGATTAATTTAAATTCTAATTTATCTATATCATCTGGTAGATTTACACTAATTTCACCAGTTACTGGATCAAACTCAACCCAATCAGGTATAGCAGACCCATCTTTTAATACTAATTTTGTTTTTTCAAAATTACCAATTAAGGTTTCAGGTACTTTTGTTTCTAATACTTCTCCATTATTAATAGTTTGAAGTTGATAAACCTGATCTGATTTAATTGTTTCTATAATTTTTCTAATAGAGTCGGTATTATCAAAATTTGAATCTAAAGCTTTTATATTGTTATCAGAATTTTGTTTATCGTTTGCATTTAAGTTTTTTGTTTCTGTTTGATTAACATCTCCACTTTCATTTGTATTTACAATATTTACATTTCCGTTCTGATCAACTGATAGGGAAGCGTTTTGTTTTTTTGCTTTTTTGAAAAGACTTTTGTCTTCTTTAATTTCTTTTGGATCTATACTGACACTTATTTCTTTTTTATTATTTTGTTTGTCTGTTGCTATAATTATAAAATCTACTAACTCAACTCCTTCTGGAATTTCTGTTATTGTTTTTCCAGTTTTCGGATCTACTGTAATCCAATCTGGTAATTTTGATCCATCAGGCATAACAGCTTCATATTTTACAATTTCATTTCCTAACTCAGCTGATACTTTAAATTGTAAATTTAATTGGCCATTTTTTTGTTTGGCTTGAACTTTATCTAATGAGCCATCAGTTGTTTTAAGTGATCCTTTGTGCTATAAGATCAACTAGTTTAATTCCCTCATTAAAACTTATTTTATTTAAATTACTTAAATTATCTAAGGCACTTGCTGATTTCTCGAATGATTTTGCTGAAGTTGGAATTTTTTCTAGTCTAATAGTACTTGGTTGGTTCACTCTATCTTTTGATATTTGTTTTTTAATTTGTTTTTGTTCTTTTTTGGTTAATTCATTTACAACATTGTCTCTTTGAACTGTTAATTCAATCATGGCTGTTGAAGTTGAATTTCCATCTGACACCGTATAATAAAATTTTTCAGTAACTGATTGTCCTGGTTCTAGTAATTCTTTAATGTTGCTTACTGCTACAAATGTATAAGATCCATCTGCATTAATTGTCATTTGACCATAATTTGAATCAAATGCTGTTCCGACAGTTTTAGCTGTACCATTGTTTGGATTTTGACCTTGTCCACAGCCAACTATAGTTAAACTATCATCCGGATCAATATCGTTAGTTGTTGCATTACCAGTTAAGGTCAAGGACTCTGAAATATTTAAGCTAATATTATCTTTGACTGCGTTTGGATTATCTTCAACCCCGTTGATGGTAATAGTTAGTATTCCAGTATCGGTTCCACCATTTCCATCTGAAACTGTGTAGACAAATTTTTCTTCAGCACTTTCTCCAGTATCTAAAGTATCAGCTGCATCTTGGTTCGCTCTATATGTGTAGCTACCATTAGAATTTACAGTTAATTGACCATAAGTGCCTGTAATTGTAGTACTTGAACCGCTTGAAATTGAGGTATTTGAACCATTTAAAGGTTTGATTAAAGTAACTGTTAAACTGTCATTTTCAGTATCACTATC
>JGI26273J51734_10001765_pt1 | contig 11286 bp, 16 predicted proteins | sample SaaInlV_125m_DNA_FD_51734 | JGI IMG/M metagenome (IMG submission 51734) | reverse complement strand
ATTTGTGATCTACGTGCTGATATGTAGTGTCCAAATTCATGTAAAACTACAAAAAACGTAAGAAATAATATAGTGAGAATTCCATTCATATACTTATTATCCCACTTACGGAATTAAATAAGAAAACTGAGAAAACAATAGTAAGACTGGAAAGGATAATAAGTATGAATCAACTCGATCTAACAATCCTCCGTGACCGGGTANCAAAGAACTAGAATCTTTAACACTCAATGTCCTTTTAATCTTAGAAACGAATAAATCACCCAATACTCCAAAACTGATAAAAATAAAACTTATGAATAGTGCACGTAAAGAAGTTGTTTCGGTGTTAAAAATCAAATTAAGAAACATTGCTACAGTACCTGATAGAAGACCTGCTATAAGACCTTCTACAGTTTTATTTGGAGAAATATGTTCAATCAATTTCCTTTTACCAAACCTACGACCAACTTCATAGGCTAAAGTATCAGAAAGGGATATAGAAATAATTGCTAAATAAGTGAAGAGAAGTGTGTTGCTTTTAAGTACATAAACTATGGAAGTGATACCAAGACTAAACCATATATGAAAAATAAATACACTTCCAAACTTTTCATAAATTCCATATGATATAAATGAACCTGTATAAACAATTAAACCAATAGGGAATATAAAAAAAGATACATAAATAAAGATATGTTGAAAAAATATACTATCAACATTGGTGCTATTGAGGAATAAAGTAAAAATGGATAAGGAATAATAATACCGTAGTCAAACATATCAAACCATTCCTTTGCTGCAATGAAGACTGCAAATATTAAGAGCAAAAATGCTGCATTTTTATTTGTAAAAAATATAGTAAGTACAAGTATTAAAGCGACTGCTGTAAATAATCTTGGGTTAGAAGTTAATGAAGATTTTGATTCGTCTTGTTGCTTATTATTTTCTTCAATAGGAATTTCAACAACACCTGGCCAAAAAGTACCGTCATCCTCAGATGAAAAATTTGTTCTATACTTCGAGAAGTTCATTTTGTTTAACTGAAAGTAGTTCATCAACTTTTTTGACATACTTATCAGTTAGTTCTTGAATTTGAGTCTCAAATCTTTTTATATCATCTGCAGAAATATCATCTTTTACTTTATTAAGTTCATCAATCCCTGTTCTTCTATGAGAACGTAGAGAAATCTTCGAGTCTTCTGTAAATTTTGAAGCAACTTTAGTTAATTCTTTACGCCTCTCTTCTGAGAGTGAAGGTATTGGAATGCGAATAACGTCCCCATCAGTTGCAGGATTTAACCCAATATCTGAGTTTTGTATAGCTTTTTCAATTTCTTCGAAGGATCCTTTGTCAAAAGGCTGTATCAGTAATAACTTAGGATCAGGGACACTAATTGAAGCAAGCTGCTGTAATGGTGTTTTGGTGCCGTAGTAATCAACTTGAATATTCGTGACTAAAGATGGATTAGCTCGACCTGTTCTAATTTTTGTGAATTCTTCAATAAGATGATTTATTGAATTTTTCATATTACTTTCAACATCAGTGATTATTGCTTGTGTCATAACTAATTAATAAGAGTCCCTAATTCATTACCGGTCAGAACATTGTAAATATTAGTATTTTGAGTTCCATCAAAAACGCGGATTGGCATTTTGTTTTCTTCACACAGAGTAATTGCTGTTAAATCCATCACTCCTAGTTTCTTTTCGACAACATCTTTGTAAGAAATTTGGGTATAAAGTTCGGCTTTGTCATTTTTTTCTGGATCTGATGAATAAACTCCTTCAACCCTCGTTGANTTCAGAACAATGTCTGCATCTATTTCCGCAGCACGAAGTGAAGCTGCAGTATCTGTAGTGAAATAAGGATTACCTGTACCAGCAGCAAAGATAACAATTCTTCCTTTTTCAAGATGCCTGATTGCTTTTAGGCGGATATAAGGTTCAGCTACGGCTGTCATTGTTATTGCAGATTGAACTCGTGTTTGTGTGCCATTTTTATCTAGAGCATCTTTTAAAGCTACAGCATTAATAACAGTAGCTAACATACCCATATAGTCGGCGTTAGCTTGAGCCATATCTTTTGCAGATTCCTGAACTCCTCTAAAAAAGTTTCCACCACCAACGACAACAGCGATTTGAATTCCCTCTTCGTTAGCTTTAGAAATCTGATCAGCGATGGCAGTTAATATATTTGGTGAAATGCCAAAGTTTGTGTCAGAATCAGCGAATGACTCACCAGAGAGTTTTAAAAGGACTCTCTTTGACATTTAGGAACCTACTTCCACCCTAGAAAATTGTTTTATAAAGATTTTTTCTCCAAGTTTTCCAGACATCTCTTCTATCATAGTGCTAACTTTTCCGTCATATATCTCAGGATTACAAAATATTTGCTCATTCAAAACACTATCTTTGTAGAACGAAATAATTCGACCTTCAACAATCTTTTCGATTACTTCAGGTGGTTTACCTTCATTTTCNGATTGTTTAACAATAATATCTTTTTCTTCATTCAATTTGGCTTCTGGAATATCCTCAATATTTAGATAATTGGGTTTCATAGCAGCAATATGCATTGCAATTTGTTTTGCAGACTCTTTAAATTCTTCGGACTTAGCGACAAAATCAGTTTCACAAGCTAGTTCTACAAGAACACCTGAAACAGCTCTATCTTGTTGGTAATGAATATAATCGCCAATGGTTCCCTGGTTAGCTTCTTTATCTTCACGTTTTTTTGAGTCTGCTAAACCTTTCTCCCTTAAATACTTCACAGCTGCTTCAAAATCTGAATTAGTTTCTGTTAATGCTTTTTTTGCATCCATCATTCCTGCACCAGTCATATCCCTAAGTTTTTTTACATCAGTGGCTGAAATACTCATTATTCACCTTCCTTTTCTGCTTTAACCGCTTCTAGCCCAGCACCTTTTGCACAGGCTTCGGCTATTGCAGATGTAACTACTTCTATAGATCTTATAGCATCATCATTACCAGGAATAACAATATCAACTCCGGTAGGGTCAACATTTGAGTCAGCTAAACCTATAACAGGTATACCTAACTTATTCGCTTCTGTGAGTGCAGTAGATTCATTCATTAAGTCCACAATAAATATTGCATCAGGAATTTTACTTAAATTTACAATTCCACCAATAGAACGAGTTAATTTTGTAACTTCTCGTCTAATTCTTAGCCTCTCTGGTTTTGGATAGGCATTTATCTCTCCAGAATCTTCTAACGAAATTAACTCTTTCAGATAAATGACTCGTTTAATAATAGTTTTAAAGTTTGTTAACATACCGCCCAGCCATCTATGATTTACAAAAGGCATTCCAGCAGATTCGGCTTGTTCTTGGATTACATTTTGAGCCTGTGGTTTTGTACCTACAAACAATACTTTTCCTCCATTTGCTACAATTTTTTGAACAAAATCTTCAGCTTTTGCGATAGCATCATAAGTTATTCTTAAATCTAAAATGTGTATTCCGCTTTTATCCCCATAGATATAATTATCCATTTTCGGGTTCCATCGTTGGGTCTGGTGACCAAAATGAACTCCTGCTTCTAAGAGTTCTTTCATGTTTGTACTCATTATTCTCCTTTGGTTATTTCATCCCATATTTATTACTTACGCGGCTTCCAAACTTACGTTCACCAAGGAAGCTTTAAAAAAATGGTGTCTATTTCTGTTTAAATAATACCTAGGAATAGGTTTTAATCAACCCCTTGGGTGAGTTCTTTTATATTTTTCTTTTAGTTGTTTTTTGATACATGAGTATAAATCTGTGTTGTGCTGGGATCAGTATGACCTAATAGTTCCTGAACAACCCTTAAATCAGCTCCACCATCTAGTAGATGTGTAGCAAATGTATGTCTGATGCTATGAGGAAATGTACCTAGCCGAAGTTTGACAATTCTTCTAACTTCTCTATCGCTAATCTGTTTACCTTGAATTCCGAGAAACACAAATTCACCCGAATCCTTGGTGCTTATATTAGCTCTACTATCTAACCACAATTGATAGTATTTATAGGCCTGCTTAGTCATTGGCAATATTCTTGTTTTATTTCCTTTTCCCAAAACTCTTATAGATTGATTACTCTTAATATCATTAATTTTTAAATTAGTAAGCTCTGACACTCGCAATCCAGAAGAGTAAAGAATTTCGATAATTGACCTATCTCTTATTTCTTTTGATGTTGTAGTTGGTATCCCATTGAGTAAAGTATTTATGTACCCACTGGTCATAACATTAGGAAGCTTTTTTTCAGTTTTTAGTGCTTTAATATTAGAGATATCAGGTGTTTCAACTCCCTTAGATTTACTACACCAGTTGAGAAAAGCAGTAATGGAGGCGATTTTTCTGTTCAACGTTGTTTTCGAATAATCCATTTTTGCTAGGCTTTGTACAAATTTTTCTGGATTTATAGATTTATTATTATTGATGTATTTGAAATACTGAGAAATATCAGTTTTATAGGCAACTACAGTGTGGTCTGAATAATTTTTAAGATTTTTAATGACATCTAAATATTCCTTGAGAAGAACGATCTGACTAGATGTATTATTTAGTTTCAAGTCTTTTCTCTATTTGTCTTTGAATCGCTGAAAGTATTAAAGTAATACACAAATATAAGACTGTTAAGACAAGATATGTCTCAGCAAACCTAAAAGTACTACCGGAATAGAGACGACCTCTATATGTTAAATCTTCTACTGCTAAAACAGAGAGTAAAGATGAATCTTTCATCATGGAAATAAAGTCATTACCAAGAGCTGGAAGCATATTTCTAAAAGCTTGTGGAAGAACTATGAATCTCATAACTTGTCTATCATTTAATCCAAGTGATGCACCACCCTCTCTCTGACCTTGAGAAACAGATTCAATACCCGCACGAAAGACTTCTGCAATATATGCTCCATAGAAAACTGAAAGGGCGATTATTGCACGCATTAACATAGGAACGTTTCCATTATTTATATTAAGAAATTCTGCTGCATTAGCTACAAGTACAAAAGCAATGGTAAAAATAAGTATTAAGACTGGAACACCACGAATAAATTCGATGTATGTTCTAGATAAAGTACTAGCAATTTTATTATTAGAAATTCTTCCAATTCCAGATATCAGCCCAAGAAAAAGTGCAATTACGAAGGATGCAATTGTAGAAAGAAAAGTAAGTTTCAAACCAGGAAGAATAAAAAAGAAAGCTTTGTTGTATTCAGGGTCAACAATAATAATATAAAACATCCAAGTGATGATTACAGTTAAAATTATCATCCACCAGTTTTCGGGCTTTAAGATGTTTTTAAGTTTCATTGTTTACCATATTAAAGCAATAGGCACGGAAATCCGTGCCTATTACAAATTTAAATTTTTATAAATTTAAAAGTTATACTTCACAGTCCTCAGGTAGATACTCTGCAGGAATGTTTTCGTCACATTCTGCGATATCATCATAAGTAACAACAAAGTCAGGTGAGAAGAATTTAGCATTAATCTCTCCTAGTTTTCCACTATCTGTCATAGCAGCTAATCCTTTATTAACTACATCAACAAGAGGGCTTCCATTAGGAAATGCAAATCCTAGTTGTTCTGAAGTTAAATCTCCACCAACTAGTTTTACTTTATCTTTGTTTGCACCCATGTATCCAAGACCAGCAGTTTCATCAATAATTGAAGCATCTGCATCACCTGAAATAACAGCAGCGATTGCGAAATCGAATGTATCAAAAGCTTTCACTTTATCCTCACCTAATTCTCCAACAGCAAACTCATAGTTAGTTGTACCTTTTTGTACTGCAACTGTGTAGTCTCCTGATTTAAGATCATCTATGCTCATAACCATTGAATTATCAGCAGCAACAAGCACTTTTTGAGCTAAGTTTATGTAACCATTAGAAAAGTCAACGATTTCATCTCTTTCACTTGTAATTGTTATTCCGTCACCAGCAATCATGAATTGACCGTCAGCTGTTGCTTGAATCATTCCATCCCATGCTGTAGGAACATATACAGGTGTAAAGTTCATTAACTCTCCCATGTGATTAAAAACATCATAATCCCAACCCAAAGCTTCGCCTGTTTCAGCGTCAATGTAATTAAATGGTAAGTATGCGTTCTCGACAGCAAATGTAAATTCACATCCACCAAGATCTGGTAACCCATTGTCACCAGTAGTAATATCTACTTCATCGCATGGTGTAGCTGTACCAGAACAGGCGGTAGCTACTAATGCGAGAGCAAATATTAAAATAAGTGTTTTCTTATTTTTCAATTTTCTAAACCTCCGTTTATATTAAGTTGTAATTATTGCATAAATATACATAAAGATGAATATTTATGCAAAAATTTTATACATCTAATGTATTTTTATAATCAGGTTGTCTCTTGTCCATGAAGGCCAACATCCCCTCAGCAGCATCTGAATGAATAAATCTACTCTTTTGATTTATACCCTCAAGCTCTAAAGAATCTGAGAAAGTTTTATTAAGACCATTTTTAATTTGTTCTTTATTCATGCATATAGAGATAAAACTTAACTTATCTAATTTTTCGATTAGAGATGATGCTTCATCTTGTAAATTGCTTGGTTCAACCATTTTATATAGCATATTAAGCCTATTCATTTCCTCACCAGTGATTTCTTCGCTAGTCATCATTAGCTCTTTAGCTTTTTGTACGCCTATTATTCTAGGAAGAGTCCATGATCCTGCAAAATCAACTACGAGCCCTCTCCTAGCAAATACTTCTATGAATCGAGCAGTTGGTGTAGCAATTATAAAATCTGATAAAAGAATCATGTTTGCACCCGCTCCTGCACAAATCCCATCAACGAGGGAAATTACTGGTTTTCTGCAGTCCCATAAAGCTTGTGCTGCATCGGTAACATCGTCCATGAGTGCATTGAGGTTCTCACCTAGTTGAGCACCTGAAGAAAAGTTTCCATTTGACTGGGATAAAACCAAATACTTTAAATCACTTTCATCAAATTCTTTTACTTGTTTTCGAAACTCAATCCAATCATTGGCTGATATAGAGTTTTTTGTTTTCTCGTCATTAAAACTAAGAGTTAGTACGTTACCTTTATTTTTAGATTCTAAAACCATACTTCAAGTTTAATATAAATTAACTTAGAATGTAGTCATGGGATTTGATCCAAATAGACCTTATAAAGCAAACAGAACTGATTATTTCAATATTATTTTTAGCATAATTCTCGCTGTTGTAGCAATTATTTGGGCTTTAAGTTAAAAGACGCCCTATGTAGTTCTGTAAGTCCATACTTAGCAAGAGCATTTCTATGTACCAACGTTCCATATCCTTTATTACTTGCAAAGTCATACTCAGGATATTTATTTGAGATCTTTATCATGTAATTATCTCTACTAACTTTGGCAATAATGCTTGCTAAAGCTATAGCGAGACTTTTATCTTCTCCTCTAGTTAAAGATATTGCATTCGGTATATCTATTTTGAAATGATCTACATATATTTTTTCAGTTCCTTTTTTTATCTTATTTATTGAATCTGAAAGAACAACCTGATTTGCTTTTTGAATGCCGTATTTATCAATTTGTGTATTGTCGCATATTGAAAGTGCATAAACAATATCAGCATTATGAATATCGTTGAATATACTATTTCTTTTTTTAGAACTGAGTTTCTTTGAATCTTTTACTTCTGAAAGGTACTTTTTATCTTTTGAACTTATTTTGACAGCACACCCAACAATTGGCCCTGCAAAACAACCTCTACCTACTTCATCAGCTCCAATAATAAATTGTTCAGGATTTTCTTTCCAAATATTTAGTTCAATCATTATCTAATATTTGAATATTTTCATATGGGTAGACCACATAGAAAGCTTTACCAATTAGATTGTCGACAGGTACATAACCAAAAACTCTAGAGTCTTGGCTATTGCTTCTGTTGTCACCTAATAAAAAATATGAATCATTTGGCACACTATATTTTTCTTGATTCGTAAATGTTTCATTTAATATCCCTTTAAATGTTAATAACTCATTATTTCTGTAAATATTTCCAAGAGTGTCGATTTTTATTACATCTCCAGGTAATCCAATTATTCTTTTGATATAGACCGTTTGGGACGGAGCATCAAAATAATTCCATATTTTTAATGATTCAACTAATTTGGAAGCTGGAGATACGTCTACATAGGTATCTGGGTGGTAGAAAACAACAATTTCTCCAATACCATAATTGATGTTGGAGATATCATCTTTAAGAACCAGTACCCTATCGGATACATTAAGTGTGGGAGTCATCGACTCAGATGGAATTATATATAATTGGACCAAGAATATTCTGATTATTGAAGCAAGCAATATTGCTAGAAGGATAGTTAATAGCTTGGTAAAAATTCTTATAATAATTTAATATTAATAAGTTAGGAACGATCTTCTTTGATTTTGGCAGCTTTTCCTACTCGATCTCTTAGATAGTAAAGTTTAGACCTACGAACTTTACCTTTTCTAATAACCTCTATAGAGTCAACTATTGGAGCATGTACGGGGAATATCCTCTCCACGCCAACACCGAATGAAAGTTTGCGTACTGTCATAGTTTTATTGAGGGCAACACCATTAGTTGCAATTATTACGCCTTCAAAAGTCTGGATTCTTTCACGATTACCTTCGGAAACTTTTACATTAACTTTTACAGAATCACCAGCTTTATAAGAAGGTAATTCTTCTTTTAACTTTGATTGTTCTATTTCTTCAATTAAATTCATATCTTCTCCAGTAGAGGATTATATAAGTTATTTAGCTTTATATGTCCGTTAAATTATTCTTTTTCCATTCTTCAATTTTCTTGTGATTTCCCGATAGTAATACGGATGGAACCGCTTTTTCCTTATAAACTTCTGGTCTTGTATAAACAGGATGGTCAAGTTTTCCATCTGTAAATGATTCAGTAACTAAAGATTCAGCATTGCCAAGTGCACCAGGTATTTTTCTTATCAGGGCTTCAAGTAAGAACAGTGCTGGGACTTCTCCACCTGATACAACAGTTTGACCAATTGATATTTGATAATCAGCATGCATATCAATAATCCTTTGATCATATCCTTCATATCTGCCGCAAATGATGTTTGCTGATTGAAATGTATGCAATTCGGTTATAAGATTTTCATTCAGCTGGTCCCCCGATGGAGTTAAAAATATATTTATATCCAATTTATTAGCTGATATTGCATTATCCAGAGGTTCGGGCATAAGTACCATACCTGGTCCACCACCATATGGTGCGTCATCAACCTGGTGGTAATCACCTAGACCGTAGTCTCTTAGATTTGTTGTAGAAAGTTCAAAAAGGNNNCTTTCATGTGCTTTAGAGATTATNCCAGTTTCTGACCACTCGTCTATGAGTTTTGGAAATAATGTAACTATATTATATTTTGATAACATTTTCAGAACTTACACTTTCAAGATTCTTAAAAGATGTATATAACGTGTTTCTTAAATATGGAATTTTTCCTGCGTCATTAATTAGACTGATAAATTCCATGTCAGTAGTCTCCTGACCGTGATTTGCTCCTGATGCCCTACTGATGTTTTCATTGATTAAGGTTCCTCCGAGATCATTAACCCCAGACTCAAGAAGAACTTTTGCACCATCATGACCAAGTTTTACCCAGCTTGCTTGAATATTATCTATTGTGTTGTGAAAGTATATTCTCGCTAATGAATGCATCAGCACTATTTCATCCCAAGCAGGACCTGGCATACTCTTACCTTGTAAAAATATTGGAGAACCCATGTGAACAAAAGGAAGAGGGACAATTTCTGTAAATCCATTTGTCTTTATTTGAATATTTTTAATTAATTGAAAGTGATTTACCCAAGACTCTAGATCATCTATGTGGCCGAACATAATTGTTGCAGTAGATTTAATACCTAATGAATGAGCAACTTCCATGACGTAACCCCATTGAGATGAAGTGATTTTATCATCGCACAAGTACTTCCTTATTCTGTCATCCAGTATTTCAGCTGCGGTGCCAGGTAGAGTTCCCAATCCTGCTTCTTTAAGTTCTTGTAAATAGTTTTCTATTGACTTATTTACAGTATTTGCACCTTGCCATATTTCCAGTGGTGTAAAGCCATGTATGTGCATGTCAGGTAATTTACTCTTTATTTTTTTAACTAAATCAATATAGAAATCTCCTGTATAACTTGGATGAATCCCCCCTTGTAAGCAAACTTCTGAGGCACCATTTTTATGTGCTTCTATTGTTCTATTAAGGACTTCATCAGGTGTTAATGTATATGGTTTTTCTTTGAGATCTAAACTTTGGGGACCTTTTGAAAAGCCGCAGAAACCACACTTGTAATAACATTGATTTGTGTAATTGATGTTTCGGTTTTTAACAAATGTAACTTTGTTACCGTGAACATTCTTTGTTAACTCATTCGCAAGTTCAGCAATTTGATTGATGTACTTTCCAGATGTTTTAAATAAATCAAGGAGATCTTTTTCATTAAGATGTTCTGTTTTTAGAAAATTTTTTAATATATTATCAAAATTCGAGGTTTTATAATCAGATAATGTTTCTGAAGTGAAATTGAAAAGATTAGGTATAGACTCTCCGCTGCCTGGATACCATGAAGTAGTTTCTCTTTTGTAACCTCGAACATTTCTCGTTTGAAGGAAATTTGTAAATTCAGTTTTTTCTAATAAGTTCCTAGCTTCATTAACTTCTAGCAGTGGTGAAAGTATTGTTCTCTCGTACAAAGGAATTGATAATTTACTTTGAAGTTCTAGAATTTGATTTTTACTCCAATCACGCAGGAATAAGTCATCGACTCCCCTTTTTACAGCCTCTATTGCCTCATCTATAGAGTTAACATACTTAGAGATAATAAAATTAGTTGTTCCATTAAGAGACATGAAAAATTCCACATCTTCCAGGTTTTCTATAAGTACTATCGCTGGTTTGTATCTTGAAATGACTTCTAAAGCATTTTCTTTAATTCCCTTGTATCGATAAATTAATCTTTTTGAATTTTGTTGTATCTTTGTGTTAATTAGTTCATCATCAACGAACCATGCTGAAGAATTAGAAACAATATCTGATGAAATAGTTTGAAAGCCATTTATTAATAGATTTTGATAATTGATATCAAGTCCTGGTTTTAAAGTAAAGGCAGAAGTACCTTCTTTAGCTCTTGAATTCAAATATATTTCATTATCACTATCGCAAGGACGGATTCTTAAATAGGATATATTTTTATTTTCTATCATTGTTTCGGATAACCATTGTTATCAATAACATTACT
>JGI26273J51734_10001761_pt1 | contig 11303 bp, 10 predicted proteins | sample SaaInlV_125m_DNA_FD_51734 | JGI IMG/M metagenome (IMG submission 51734) | reverse complement strand
CTTTTTTCAATTGCTTTTCGCGCTTTGCGTCGGCTTTTTTTGCCTTCTCGACGAGTTTTCGTTCCCGGCGAGATAGATCTTGTGGAAGAGCTATTTCCTCTTCCTCTTCCCACTCATCCCAGTCATCTGATGCCTGGGGTTCGACAGGTTCGATTGTATCGAGGTCTTCCCACTCCTCCTCTTGGGGCGCCATTTCTGGCACGGATTGTGTTTGAATAATCGTGGTTGGTTCGGTTGATGCTTGTTCTGCGGATGCGAGCGCTGCGAGTGCTTCATCAGAACCTACGTCTGCAGAAAGTGCATCGGCGTCGGTTTGTTCAGCAACTTCGTGAACACGTTTACGGAACCGGTCAAACAAGCCCATGTGTACACCTCAGTCATCCAGCGTGAGTTCTTTGCCCCTGCGTCCCTTTCGACGCGGTTGGCGTTTAGGCGCATCTGGTTGAGATTGGGCCTCCGATTGAACTGGTTCGGCAGGAGCGGGGGGGGTGGGCGTGGGTTGTGGCTGGGTGGCTGTCATTTGGCTTGCTGCTTCGTTGAACGCCTCTGCAAGGCCCGTGATCTTCACTTCGAGGGAAGCAGATTGTTCTGTCAACTCCTCTTGGAGAAGTCGAATACCATCAAGTCGTTCAATGGTGATTGTTTCCGCCTCATTCCATGGTTTTTCTCCGAATACACCGCTGCCAAGGTCGACCAATGCGGTGCCTTGTTCTGCACTTTCGTGGATGAACTTCAGCGTAACACCTGAACCAATCGTAAGGCGAGCGCTTGTCGAGCCTTTTTCCGCACCCTTTTGTAAATGCGCGAGAATGGTGGATGTGGTTTGGTGTTCTTCGATGACCTTTGCGACGCGGTCAATCTGTTTGTGGAGGTCGTCAAGTTGCTTTCTGTGGGCGTCGATGGTTCGAGCCATGCGTTGCAATTCTGTTCGGTCGACCATGGGGCTCACACCTCCGACAACGGGGTCATAGAAGAATCCGGCGTTGCCGGATCCACTCACTCTTCCTCTGCCACTGGGGTGATTGATCCGCCTGCTGCGGCGATTTCATCACGGAAGTGGTGGGTGACTCGAGGTTCGGTGGAAGTGCGTGGGTCGATTTCACTCACGGAGTTGATATCGATCGAGCGGCGGTTGGCCTTGTGCCTCGAGCCCATAATGGAATAAGTTCGGTGTTCTGCATCTGCCTTGCTGGTTGCAGGAAGGTCGATGGAAAATTCTTGACGTACGCTGCCGAAGGGAGCGATTCCTACTACACGGTAAGCCTTCATCGAGTTGGGCGACTCGCAAACCCGACTTAAACGCGCTGGCGCGACTTCTCAGCGCAAAACAAGCGCGAGATTGACAAAGTTTGACGCTCCAACACGATTTATGCGGCGGGCTATTGTGATGGTATTGCTGCTTTTCTTGCCGGCAGCAAACGCTTACGTCGCCCCAGAAGATTTGCCCGATGAACCCTCTATGGAGTTCGCCGGAGAGGTTTTACTCACCCTCCATGAAGGTGTTTGGACCCATGAGGCATGGTCGTCGCTTCATGAAAATGGCGTTCACCCACTACGAGTTGTGTCACCGACTGAATTGGTTGGTTGGCACGATGGTTGGATAAAATCACCATCTTACACCGTTTCACCTTCACCAGAAGCGGTTTGGAAAACGGGGCTTGATGGTCGAAGACCCTGTTGTTGGTGACTTCGTTCGATTGTTGCTTGAGCCACGACTCCCGGACAGTGCTTACGACGGTTTGCGGGGGCAGCTATCTGCTGTTGGGATCTCGCTTCCAAACCAATACACCCCTTCACCGCTGGCACCTTCCTATCTTGTTGAATGGCCAGGTGAACTTTCGCTTTCAGATACTCTCGGGTTTGAGGGCATCTTATGGATCGAACCTGTGCTTGAAACTCAAGCAAGGAACGCACAATCCTCTTCACTCATGCAATCTGGAATCATTTCTGGGCACGCAGCATGGTCCCTCGGACTCAACGGAGCCGGGGTGGTTGTCGGAGCTGCAGACTCTGGACTCGATGCAGACCATGCATGCTTCCGAAACGCGTCGGTTGCGGGCGCTGTAGGGAGCAGTGGTGAGAACGGGAGTGAACTCGTCGGCGAAGGTGGACCGGACCATCGAAAGATGGTNTTCTTGAACACGACGATTGACGGCGGAGACACACAAGGGCACTCGGACTATCGACACGGAACACATGTTGCTGGCACGCTTAGTTGCTACAATGTTGACAGTGAGCGCCAAGGCACTTTTCCAGATAACGGATCGGCTTTGGCTCACGGAACACGGCTCGTGATGCAAGACATCGTTTCGAGTGATGGATGGGTGCCGCCTGACGTTGATGCGTTGCTTGTTGAAGCAGGGTTGCATGGCGCCGTCATTCATTCCAACTCATGGGGTGATGACACAACCGCATACACAGCGCGAACGTCTGATTTTGATGCGTGGGCCCTTGCTATGCCCTGGTCCCTCTCCTTCATCGCCCCGGGAAACACCGGTTCAGACCTGCTCGAGCCTGCAAACGGCAGGAACATTGCCGCCATAGGAGCTTCAGTGAAATCGGCTGAAATGGAACGCTGGAGTGCGTCTTCGACTGGCCCTACTGAAGCAGGCACAAATGGAATTTTTGCCCTTGCAGTCGGTACTTCGATTCAGTCTGCGAGGGCAGACGGCATCGCCGACTCTTACAACAGCGGCCTACGAACGTCTTCAGGCACCAGCATGGCGACACCTGGGGCGGCTGGTGTGGCCGCAATAATTCAACAGATGGTGGAACAAGGATGGATCTCTGGCAACGAGGTGCGCACGAATTCATCCATGTCGGCCATCGCCCCCAACTGGAGCGTGGAGGACTATGGCAATGCCTCACTTCTCCTTGCTGAAGGGTTCACGCCCTCGGGACCAATGCTTCGTGCCTTGCTTGCTCTTTCAACAACGCAGCTTCCTGAAGAGGAGCGCAACGGTGGCCAAGGGAGCCTGGACTTACAGAATGTCCACGATGGATGGGGGCAACTCAACCTCTCGGCATTGATTGATTTTGATGCTGTTGCAACTGAACTTGCGGAAGGATCCGCTTCACCTGCAAACGATGTCTGGATTCATGATGCGTACCGATTGGCCAACGACGCCCCTGCGCATTGGCTTGAACAACGGCAGGCCGGCCTCGAGCCTCTCGAGAATTTGATTGAAAATCCATGGAACGGGAGCGGCGCAGCCGGCCCGTTCATGCAAACCGGTGATGTTTGGGTCCAGAAATTCACCCTCAGAGGAGGTGAGGGTTTTGATGCGAGAATGGCGCACCTCGCAGCACCAGAGCCCACTGCAGTCAATGACTTGCAGTTGGTTGCCCGGCTTTCTGATGGGCGGGTTGCTGTCGATGGAGTGTTCGATAACAGTGGTAACTCTGTTCTGTATTCTTCTTCGGTTGATTTGGACAACCGTACAACTTTCCCCGCAACAAATGAAACAACGCACGGATTGCGGTTAAGCGCCGATGTGCTGACGGGCATCGATTGGATTGAGGTTGAAGTGCGCGCTCGATTTGTTGCCCCCGGCAACATTCAGGGTGGCGTTGGCCTCGATGGAACCCACACCGGATTTTCACTCGCAATNAAAGGGGTAGAACGTGACACAGACGACTGGGACGACAAGGACGGCGATGGTGTCGCCAACCTCGATGATGCCTGCCCGAATCAGAACGCATTTGGGTGGGACCTTGATGTCGATGGGTGTTTAGACGATTTCGATCAAGACGGGGTCACCGATAACCTCGATGTGTGTCCCGAAGAAAACGCACTCGGGTGGGACCTTAACGCAGACGGTTGCATCGATGATTCTGACGAAGACGGTGTGCTTGACTCAATTGACCAATGTGAGACGTTCGTCCTATCAGCCTCATGGCCTGTCGATCAAATGGGATGTAGGCCAGTCGACGTTCGCCCAGAGATTACAATTGAGGAAACTCCTGCCGATGATTTCGTTTGGAACGAGCGCCTCGTTCTTCGATGGTCTGTGACAGATGATGATGGAGATGGGTATCAAACCGGTGCGGAGGTGTTTGTAATTGACAATCGCTCTGATGGTGGCGGTTACATCATCGCATCGTGTCAAGCAGCATCGANTGCGACTGCTTCCTTCGAGTGCGAATGGGATGCAAGGCAAGATTTACCCGTGTGGAACATCGAGGAGGCGTGGATCCGCTTGGACATACATGTCCAAAGTACGAACGCCTCGCCGGAAGCAGACAACAGTCGTGTTGTGCTGCAATCTGAAGAGCGTTTCAAAGGCGAATACATCACTGAATTTGACGCGGGTCCGGGCGATGATCTTGGCGTGGATAAGGAGGAAAAAATCTCCTCTTTGAGAACGATCTTCTGGGGTATTCTCTGCCTTGTGGGTGCGTGCCTCTTTGTCTACAGATTAGGGCAACAAAGCACGCTACCAAAAGATGCTGTAGCTGTACCAATTCCATTTGCCCAGCAAGGGGAAACTGCCAACCTGGGGCACGATGTCGAAAACGAGTGAGATTTGTTCGCAGCATCTCATATCTCGCTTGTTTAGGCCGTTGCTATACAAGGTGAACCTTGAAGGGTGATGGCATGCTCGGTTGCATGTCCGCAATGCGGACGGTGAACAAAATGAGTGAACGCTTGTATGTTGGAATTGACCTAGGCACCTACCAATCGACTATCTCTTCGAGTGCAGGCGTTAGCCACACNATCGAAACCGTCGTTGGACGACCAAAAGACCCAGTTGCACGCAACTTCCTCGGTCGCGATGTCTTGTTTGGCAACGAAGCACTCAAGAACAAACTCGCATGCAACCTTTACCGTCCAATGGCGGCAGGTGTTGCACAAGATGATGAAGCGAACTTGGCAGCAGCCAAGGCCTTTGTTTCCCACCTGCTCGAGACCGTTGACCCTGAAGAATTCGACGAAGTGTTCGGCGTGATCTGCTCCCCAAGCCACGTTTCATTCACAGACAAGAGCAACCTCGTGGCCACCCTACGTGGCCAAGTGAACGCCATCATGGTCGTCACAGAACCTTTCGCTACCGCCTACGGAATCGGCGAAATCGCAAGTTCAATTGTTGTCGACATCGGCGCAGGAACCACCGACATCGCACGAATTTATGGTACATTCCCAACTGATGAAGATCAAGTGACCATCCAAGAAGCCGGCGACTGGCTCGACAACGAACTAATGACCTTGATTCAGAAGAAATTCACAGGTGCTCAAATCACAAAGGACATGGTCCGAAAGTGGAAGGAACAAGTCTCCTACGTCGGTGGCGATGTTCGTGAAGCAACCGTCGAGCTCTCCGTTGAAGGAAAGAAGCAAGTTGTCGATATTGGCGACTTGGTGTCCCAGGCTTGTGAAATGATCGTTCCAAAGATTGGAAATGCAATCAAGCGAATCGTTGCTGGCGCAGACCCAGAGTATCAACCGGTGCTCCGAAACAACATCATCCTCTCCGGCGGCGGCTCGCTCATCGACGGAATCGCAGCACGAATGACTGACGAAATCTCAGACATCGGAGACGTCACCGTATGGTGCGTCGAAGACCCAATCAACGCTGTAGCAAACGGTGCTTTGCAACTCGCTGGCGAAATGCCAGACGACATGTACACCGCCATCAACTGAGTACGGTTGTTCTCAAAGGGTACAAAACCACCCGTGGTGGTGCTGTTTTGACTGGGAAAGTTCAAGTGTGGTTGAGCGTCGATAGACACCTGTATGACCATCGACTCGACTGGGACAAGCGGCATTCGCCGACTCGATGACACATCTGGCGACGAGCGCGCAGCGCTTGAGGGGATGCTCAAAGGCTACCCTGTCGAGCAACTTGTCGAGGAGGTGTTGATTGCATGGCAAGAACTTGCGGCACGAAACGAAGAGATGGTTTCGGTCAAACAAAGACTCCGCGTGCTCGAATTAGATCTGGCAGAGCGAGAAGACATGGTTGCGCCTGAAGTTGCTCGCCTGAATCAAGTAGAAGCGAGTTTGCAAGAAGGTGAAGCAAAAATCATCCACTTGGAACGACTGCTCGGTGACGCTCGTGCTGAACTTGCGAGCCAACAATCATCCATTTCACAAGAAGAACGCGATGCAATGTCAAATGAGAACTCACAACTTCGTGACCTTTCAATCCAACAGGATGAGGTCATCGCTGAACTTGAGGGGCGCATTGGCCAGATGGTTGAGGCGCTCGAGCGAGCGGCAGAAGCCGGTCTGACATCTGTCACGGCTGAAGAGGTACGAAGCCTCAAGTCAAAACTCGATGCTGCACTCATGCAAAATGAAGCAGAACAATCGGCAAACAAGGCGCTGGAGGAGGAACGACAACGGCTCAGAGATATTGCCGACAGGTTGCGCGGCCTTCTTGACGCACGCGACGGTCGACTCGGTGAATTAGAAGAACAGTTGGAACGGGTGATGCAAGGGCCGCGCTCAGTGTCGGCTGAACACGACTATCTCGTCGAACAAATTGAAGAATTAAAGCGACGTTTGCTTGAACGAAACCGTGAGTATGAATCCCTTCGCCGACGTGAACGACGTCTGCACAATGATGTCTTTGAGCGNGACGAAAGAGTGCANCAAATCACACTGACGCTCACAGATATGGAAGCGGCATTGCAAGATCGAACGGCTGAACTTCGCGAATTGGAAGGTCAGCGCGAATCAATGTCTCATGAATTGGATTCCGTCCGCCGAGGCGAACGCACCAGAGAAGTGGTTGGCCGCGTGTTTGCTGATTCACTCTCACTTGTGCGCACTCATGATGCTCGTGAAGCAAAGCGTGAGGCTTACAGCAACGAACCTGACAAGACAAGGACCCTTTCCACTCCAAACACGAGTGATATGGCTGGCCTTGCTGAAGGTGGAAAGGTGAGCCTCTCTGTTGAAGAAACTGATATTACGCCCGGCATGGATGTTGATGGGGTTCGCCCTCCATCACCCGGCGGTACCGGCGATCCTGTGCTCTTCGAAGACGAGGATTGAGCGGAATGGCTGCTTTTAGTGGCCTTGTCGCTATCTCATTAGGACTGGGCCTTGCTGCTGCAAGCGGATTTCGGGTCTTTCTCCCTCCTATGTTGTTGAGCGGCGCAATCAACGTTGGACTGATCGAAGCCTCCGGCCAACTCGCCTTGCTTGATGGATGGGGTGCGTTTTCTGTTTTGTTGATCGCCGTTGTCCTCGAAATTGGCTCTTACCTCATTCCGTGGCTCGACAATCTTCTGGATGTGGTGGCAACCCCCACTGCAGTCCTTGCAGGTGTTGGCCTAATGGGTTCTGTCATCGGCGCTGAAACCGATTACGACCCCATCGTGCAGTGGGCCATTGCAGCCATTGGTGGGGGCGGGGTCGCTGGAACTGTNCAGACTGGAACCGTTGCAACACGCGCCCTTTCAACCGGCACCACTGGTGGACTTGCTAACCCAATCATTTCCGTGGTTGAGGCGGTGATGGCAATCGTCGTCACCGTTCTTGCCCTTCTGGCCCCGTTGCTTTGCCTTGCGTTGGTTTGCGTCGGCAGCATCTACGCGTTGCGAGTGATTGGAAGGGTACGAAGCAAACCAAACGCTGCCCCCTTGGCGTAGCCTTAGTTGATGGCGTTGACGACTGCGCTGATGCGGGCCCTCAGTTCCTCAAGATTTGCCGCATCTTCAGTGAGTGTGCCGGTTACAATCCAATCTGCCCCCGCATCTGCGGCTCGCTTGGCTTGTTCTGGGCTTCGAATGCCGCCGCCAATGACGAGNGTGAGCCCATCGACGGTGCGTGCCCGCTCGATTAGTTCGGGATTGACTTGGTTTGAAGCTCCGCTGCCTGCCTCGAGGTAAAGGAGTTTGAATCCATACATTTGAGCGGTGAGCGCATAAGCATGGACCAAATCATGATCGTTTGGTTGAATCAATTCTGCCGCACCGACTTCACCTACACGGCCTCCGGGAGCGCAAACGACGTACCCTGTTGGAAGCGCTTCAACGCCGAATTTTTGGAGATACGGAGCACCACGGACTTGTTCACCAACAAGGAATCGGCGTTCGGTTGAATTCATCAGCATCATGAATGTGATGGCATCTGCGGCGGGGGAGAGTGCATGCGCACCGCCGGGGAACAATACGACCGGAATCTGCCACATTGTCTCATCGCCATCGGGGTCTTGACTTGCGGCGAAGGCTCGAAGTTCAAACGCTTCTTGAATCGCAACGCAGGTTGCATGAACCACTTCATCGGGTGTATCTGTGGAGCCACCGATAAAAATCATCGCTGAGCCCGCCTCGATTGCCACCATGGCGCGGTTCGCTGCAGTGTTTGGATCCTGTTTTGCAGGGTCGATTAAGGTCACGTGGCGGGTTTTTCCATGACAGTTGGTGGTGTATTCGAGCGTGGTTTCTTCACTGCGTCGCATGGCTATCCCACCTGCCGGTTTTGCGGCCACAGCATAGGGGTTACGCATCATCAGTTCGCATACGCCCGAATCCATAGACTACTCAAACCCCGCCGTCGTGGCCGAAGCATGGCAGAATCTGGGCCCTTCCGTCGATTGCTTGGCCACGTGAGTGGGCACAAGGGTACAATTCGTCTGGCGTCACTGTGTTCGGTCACAAACAAAATTTGGGACNTAGCCCCTCCCTTGTTGATTGGATTGGCTGTCGACGTCGTGGTTGAACGGGACGATTCCTTTCTCGCCTCCCTTGGCATCCCCGACCCATGGCACCAGCTGATTCTTCTTTCGGTGCTCACCTTCGCCATATGGGGTCTTGAGTCGCTGTTCGAATATTTCTACGGCGTCTTGTGGCGGAACCTTGCTCAAACAGTTCAACACGAATTGCGCCTCGATACGTTTGCTCATGTACAGAGGCAGGGAATGGGTTGGTTTGATGAACGACAAAAAGGCGACATTCTTGCCATTCTCAACGATGACATCAATCAACTCGAGCGCTTTCTCGACAAGGGGGCCAATGATTTACTCCAAGTTTCGACCACCGTCGTCGTTGTAGGAGCCGTCTTCATTGCCATTTCGTGGCAAGTAGCCCTGTTCGCAGTCCTACCGATTCCAATCATCGTATGGGGATCATTCCGATACCAGCGCAGTTTAGAGCCACGGTATGCCGAGGTTCGAAAGTCAGCGGGTGCGATGAATGCCCTCCTTGAGAACGATTTGTCTGGTATGTCGACCATACAGTCATTCACAGCAGAAGATCGTGAAATCAAGCGAGTTGAAGCGCTGAGCAACGTGTACCGCGAGTCAAACCGTCAAGCCATCCGACTTTCTGCCGCCTTTACGCCGCTGATTCGAATGGCCATTCTCTGTGGATTCACTGCGACGCTCTTGCTTGGAGGATGGATGACTCTTGAAGACGAATTGGCAGTTGGCCTATTCTGTTCTTGTGTTCATGACGCAGCGTTTGTTGTGGCCGCTCACCCGCTTAGGCGAAACATTCGATCTTTACCAGCGAGCGATGGCTTCTTCCACCCGTGTGCTTGACGTGCTCACTTCACCGACTGAAGTTGTTCATGGTGAATTAACGCCTGAAGACTCAATCATTGAGGCTTCGCCAATAATTTTCAAAGATGTTGATTTCTCGTACCCTGGACGTGAACCTGTCTTTACAGGCTTAAACTTAGAATTGAGAGCTGGTGAGACTGTTGGTGTTGTCGGTTCAACGGGTGCCGGAAAAACAACCCTCATTCGACTGCTTCTTCGATTCGCAGAACCAACGGGCGGCTCGATTCTTTGGGCTGAACGCCCTTTGCCAGAATGGTCGTTGTCGCGTCTGCGTTCTTCGATGGCGCTCGTCGATCAGCACATCACTCTGTTTCCAACAACAATCCTTGAAAACATACGTTATGGAAATCCAAACGCTCCCGATGAGGCCGTCTACGAATCTGCAAAACTAGCAGAGGTAACTGAGTTCGTCGAGGCACTCCCTGAGGCATGGGCGACCTTGGTCGGCGAGGGGGGCCACCGACTCTCTGGCGGCCAACGTCAACGGCTTGCTATCGCTCGAGCGGTGCTCAAGGATGCCCCATTGCTCATCCTCGACGAAGCAACTTCAGCGGTCGATAATGAGACCGAGGCGGCCTTGCAACGCTCCATCAACAAAATCACCCAAGGCCGAACAGCGGTCATTATTGCACACAGACTCTCAACTGTTCGAAATGCAGACAGGATCCTCGTGCTCGAAAATGGTGGTATCCGCGAGGATGGGAGCCATGATGAACTCGTGAAAATTGGTGGAACTTATTCCAGAATGTGGGCGGTTCAAACTGGGCAGAATAATGGACTGCGTCCGATAAAAGCCATTTTGTAAGAAAAAGTGTTCTTTTACGGACAATTACAGGCTATTATAAGTAGAATGGAGGCGTGCGAGGGATGAGAAACATGATTACAGATAAGTTCTCTAAAACAACGAGCCTGCTTTTGATTGCCACTTTTGCCCTTGCAATGGCATCCACCGTTAGCGCCGCCGCTACCGGTGAAATGAACGACGATACCGGGCTCCCGCAGCACCTCTATGACGCTGCTGGTGATGTGGAAATGCTTCCATTGGTGACTTTCTTCCTCTTCTTCGTGGGCTACATCTCAATGGGTGCGGCTTTCGTTTTCTTCATGAGTGAGCGAAGCAACGTCGCACCTCAATACCGAACGACAATGACCATTTCGGCGCTCATTGTTGGTATTGCTGCATTCCACTACTACTACATGCGTGGCGTTTACGCTGATTTCGGTGTCGTCTCCATTGAGTACCGATACATGGACTGGATCATTACTGTTCCATTGATGGCCCTCAAATTCCCTTCCCTTGTTGGAAAGGAAGCCATCACCGACAAGAAGGTCGCCGGACTTGGTTTCACCGGCATCTGTTTCACGGGCGCACTTATCATGATTGGATTCGGATACCTCGGCGAAGCGGGCCTCATGGCCGCTATTCCAGCGCTCCTTCTTGGTGGAATGGGCTGGGCAATGATTGTTGTGGCAACTGGAACTCCGTGGACCGACGGTCTTGGTGTCGATAACAGCAAGATTGCACCAGAGCTCATGTGGAGCGCAAACGCACTCCGCTGGTTCATTGTCGTTGGATGGATCATCTACCCTCTCGGCTACCTCTTCAGTCCTGAAGTCGAACTCATCAAGATGGAAAATGGTGCTGAAATCATGGCAGTTGCTTACAACGTTGCAGACATCATCAACAAGATCGGATTCGGTGTTGTTGCATGGATGGGTGCTAAGAAAGCAACCGAAGCACTTGCTGCTGCAGAGTGAAGTCAATCCTTTGACATCGCTCGAAAGAGCTGT
>JGI26273J51734_10001755_pt1 | contig 11322 bp, 9 predicted proteins | sample SaaInlV_125m_DNA_FD_51734 | JGI IMG/M metagenome (IMG submission 51734) | reverse complement strand
TCATTTAATTCACCATAAAAACGAAGTGTTCGACGATCTAGTTGTCCTATTACTCGAATCTTTATTCCTCGACTAGCAGCATTATTGACAGCAGTAATAGCAGGGCTTCTACAAAGATGTAAAATTCCAAATTTACCTAGTAATAATATCAAATTATCATTTGAATCATCTGCCATCTTTTCTATTCTCTTCATAATGTGAGTACGCTCTTTTAATACAGCGAATTTAGGATTTAAATGGGTACTTTCTTCTTCAGTGTTGCTGTACTTAAGTGAATTGGGATTTACTTGGACCTCTTCATAGGCTTGTTCAATCCTTTGAAGTTGTAACTTTCTTATCCCTATAAGATGTTCAACTGCTTCACCAATTGGTGGACAAGAAAATCTCATTGGCCGATCGGCAGTAGTTTTTACTAATCCAATTGCTTGTAATTTTTCTAAAGAATTGTAAGCGTCAAGACGAGTTGTTTCCAACTCTTTAGCTAACTCACTAGCTTTCAAATTAGATTTTGATGAAAGAACAAGAACTGCTCTAATCTCTCTATCATTAAGTCCAGCATCACTGAGAATAGTTTCCCAACTCATTTGAAATTGCCCCGTTCTGTGACGTCACTCATTGCAGCAAGTATCTTGGCAACATGGTTACGAGGTCTAAATAGCCAATCGTATACGTAATGTATCTGTCTATCNGGACCTATGACAAATGATGACTTGGCAGGAAATTGCCCTAAGTAGTTCGCTACACCAAATAGTTCCGCTACTGTTCTATCTGAATCCGATAATAAGGGAAATGGCAAGCCTAATTCTTCTTTGAATTCTTNATGNTCAGAANTAGAATCTTGACTAATTCCAATNACCTCCGCAGGGGGTGTTAATGAACGAAATAATTCATATTGTTCCTTGAAACTTAAACATCCTCTTTTACAAGTTGGTGAACCATCCTTGGCATAGAAGAAAACAACTTTCCAACTACCATCAAGATCAGATAGATTAAATTCATTTGAATTACTATCTAGTAGAGTAAAGTCAGGTGCGATGTCGCCAGCAGTAATTGTCATATTGTGAGCCCCCGTCATTTACTTCAAATACTTACTCAACATCTAAAAGATGGCCCATACGTACTTTTTTGGTATGTAAGTAGTCTCTATTCGATGCACAAAGGCCACTAATGTGAGAGACCCTATCAGACACTGCTATACCATTATCTTTCAATCCATTGACTTTAAGAGGATTATTCGTCATTAAACGTACTCTAGTTATTCCTTTCTTTTTCAACATCTTCGCAGCAATCTCATAATCTCTCGCATCAGCAGGTAGACCTAGAGCTAAATTTGCATCGAGTGTATCATATCCTTCATCTTGTAAGTTGTACGCCTGGATTTTTGCTTCGAGACCTATTCCTCTACCCTCTTGTCTGAGGTATACTATTGCCCCTGCACCTTCTTGTTGAATTAGTCTCATTGATTTTTTAAGTTGCGCTCCACAATCACATTTTAAGGACCCAAANGCATCTCCAGTCAGNCATTCTGAATGTATTCGAATTAACGGATTTACTGATTGAGAAAAACCTTCTACATACACTAATGCATGCTCGAATCCTTGATCGTCAGTTGTAACTGCAATTCTGAAGTTACCACTGTCCGTAGGGAGGTGGGCATCCGAATCAATATCCTTAGGGTTTAACGGGGTTCTAATTTGTATGGTCATAAGCACGCCTTGGCTTATTCACTTATGAATCAGTGTTTGTTTCTAGTACTTTCATAAAACACTTGGTTATATGCTAGACAGTAGGTGAGATAGCATGATGCACGAGTATTTCACATCTAGTGAACTCAAAAGTTCTCGTGTCCGTACTGTAAGTCAACATGAAATCAATCCTAATGGTAGATTCGTATTGTATTGGATGACTGCATGTAGAAGATACAATTACAATGCTTCATTAGATCATGCAATTTCTCTTTCAAAAGAACTCAGTAAACCAATTCTGGTAGTAGAAGCCGTTTCAATTACGCACAAATTTGCTAATGACAGAATTTTATCTTTTATGATTCAAGGTATGATGAATAATTCCAGGGATTTTCAAGAAAATAATATTACTTACATTCCTTGGGTAGAAATTAAACAAAAGGCTGGAGATAAAATATTACTTTCTTTGTCTAAGCATGCTAGTTGTGTTATTTTAGATGATTATCCAACTTACACGCCCAACAAGATATTGAGAGCTGCACCGAAAATACTGAAATTACGTGTAGATGCAGTAGATTCAAATGGTATTCTTCCGATGATGTGGGCTGAAAAAGAGTTTACAACAGCATATTCTTTCAGAAAATATATGCAAAAAAGTCTGGTAGATGCATTACAAACAATACCAGCTATGAACTCTATGGATGGTGTAGGAGATAACTTGTCATTAACTTCAGATGATTTGGAATTCTTGAGAGAAGAAACGGGTCTTGAGGCTACTCCTCTGGAGTGGTTATGGAGAGTGGCTGAAGGAGGCATTGTAGGAGACCGTGCTATGGCAGATTTCCCAATAGATCATAGCGTTCCTGCGGTAAAAGAAACTATTGGCGGCATTGATGAAGCAAGAATGAGATTACAAAAATTCTTGAATTATAAATTGAATAAATATAGTATTGATAGAAATAATCCAGATACTCCTGCAGTAAGTGGTTTGTCTCCTTGGTTACACTTCGGACACATATCATCATTTGAAATAATTGAGAAAGTCTTTGCTAAAGAAAATTGGAGTGTNGATTCATTAAATCATGAAGATACAGGTAAAGGCACTAGNAGTGGATGGTGGGGAACTTCCGAATCTGCCTCATCTTTCCTAGATCAAATTATTACATGGAGAGAGTTAGGGTTTAATTTTGCTTACAATAGAATTGACCATGCTACTATTGAGACTATTCCTAATTGGGCTAAAATTTCAATGACTGAACATATAAATGATNATCGGACACTATATTCTCTTGAAGAATTAGAACAAGCAGAAACTCATGATGAAATATGGAATGCGTCTCAAAGAGAATTACTTAGAACAGGTCAAATGCATAATTACATGAGGATGCTATGGGGAAAGAAAATCTTAGAATGGTCTCCTGATCCTGAAACAGCTGCTGAAAGAATGATCTATATTAATGATAAATGGGCATTAGATGGAAGAGACCCGAATTCATACACTGGAATATTTTGGGTTCTAGGACGCCATGATAGAGCTTGGGGACCGGAGAGACCAATTTTTGGAAAGGTTAGGTACATGTCCTCGGAATCGGCAATGCGGAAACTAAAACTAAAAAATTATCTTGAAAGATATGCCAAAGAAGATACTATGACATTAGCCAAATTTGGATGATAATATGACTAAATATAAACATGAAACGGTAGTTAATGCCGATATTAAATCCACCTTTGATTGGTTCGAACATGAGGGNTCNTTTAGGAGATTAATGCCACCTTGGGAAGTTGCAGAAGAAGTTCGAGCGGATGATTCATTAGAAGTTGGTTCTCAAAGAATTTTCAGATTCCCTGCACCAGGTATACCATTTGTGAATATGACATGGGTCGCTGAACATACCGGTTACGACAAACCTAATTATTTTGCAGATACTATGATTAAAGGCCCATTCTGGAAGTGGAATCATNATCATTATCTTACCGAAAAAGACGGAGTTACAACAGTAGTTGATGATGTCACATACAGTGTACCTTTTGGACCAATAGGAATGTTGGTTGATAAAATTCTTGGAGGGGCTTTAGTTACTGGACGCATCTCCTCTATGTTCAAAGCAAGAGAATTAAGGCTGCAAAGAGATATGCGTGAACATTCAAAATATTCCACTATACCCAAAAAGAAAATTTTGATTGCTGGTTCTTCAGGACTAATTGGTACACAACTTGTAGCCTTCTTAGATACTGGTGGTCACGATGTTTGGAGACTTGTTAGAAGACCTGTCAAAGAAGGAAGTAAAGAGTTGACTTGGAAACCAGATGAAGGCATTCTCAATTCAAGTGATATAGAAGGTTTTGATGTAGTAATCCATCTAGGTGGAGCAGGTATCGGAGACANGCGATGGAGTAAGAAAAGAAAGGCTCTAATTGTAGACTCTAGAAGAGAAAGTACAACACTGTTATCAGATACAATGAGTAAACTTGAAAATAAGCCTGAAGTATTCATTGTGGCTAGTGCAATAGGTTACTATGGAAACAGAGGTGATGAGGAACTTACAGAAGATAGCCCTCCGGGTGAAGGTTTCTTGACCGATACCGTAATTGATTGGGAATCATATGCAAATTCTGCCAGAGAAGCAGGTATTAGAGTGGTAAATACAAGAAACGGGATTGTCTTGTCTGCAACTGGTGGAGCTTTGGGACGTATGTTACTTCCTTGGAAGATGGGAGGGGGAGGTCCTCTTGCTGGAGGAAAACAATGGATGTCATGGATTTCTTTAGATGATGAGATTTACGCAATTCATCATTTAATGATGAATAATAAATGCGAAGGTGCTTACAATCTAACAGCACCAAATCCATGTATGCAAAAAGTATTCTCAAAAACGTTAGGAAAAGTCCTAAGGCGTCCTGCAATTGCCCCTATACCAGGGATTTCTATGAAAATATTATTTGGTGAACTCGCTCAATCACTATTGATAGAGGGTCAAAGAGTCTTGCCAAACAAACTAGAAGAGTCTGGATATGAATTTGTACACAAAGATATTGAATCAGCCCTTAGAGACTCGTTAGGTAAATGGAGATAATTTAATGCCAGATACTCATGAATATTTAGTAAATACTAAATTTCCTGAGTTTAGCTTGTATGATGATGAAGAAAAACTAGTCAGTAGAGCAGATATTGAAGGGAAATGGACAGTTATTTTCTTTTATCCTAAAGATGATTCACCTGGATGCACATTACAATCTTGTTCTTTTAGAGATCAATATGAACAGTTTACTAAAAAAGGAATTTTACTCTATGGGGTCTCCTCAGACTCAACATCTTCACATAGAAATTTTAAGAAAAGATATGACTTACAATATTCATTGTTGAGTGATAGGAATAATAAACTCGCTAAATCATTGAAATTAAAAAGAAACTTTGGTTTTCTTAATGCAAGAGTTACGTTTGTTATCAACCCTGAAGGATATATCACTTATTCGTATACAAGTCAACTAGGAGTTACTGGACACGTCAAAAAAGCACTGAAAGCAATAAAAATAGTTGAAAATACTATATGAATAAGAGTTTTAATATAATATCTAGAAAAATAAAACTATGAAAATATCGCTATACTAGGTAATCTTTCATCGCACTACTTGAAGTAGTATGGTCAGCGCGATGTGGAATTATGGCTCAAGGAACAGTCAAGTGGTTTAATCAGAAAAAAGGGTTCGGATTTATCGAACAAGAAGATGGAGACGATTTATTCGTCCATCATACTCAAGTTGAGGGCGTCATCGAAGATGGCGATTCAGTTGAGTTCGAAGTTGGCGAAGGACCAAAGGGACCTAATGCCATCAATGTCTCAAAATCAGAGTAATTATTTTACTCTATTATTAGATTTCAGCATAGTAGTCAACAACTACTTCTTCAATTTCTCTAGCAGTACGATTTTCATCAATTGTCAATGTATTACCGTTTCTACGTAGGGGTTCACCATCTACTAATACATCCAATACTTGGCCTCCGGAATATATCAAATTAGCAAGTAACCTTCGTCCATCTCTTCCAAATGGTCGCATACGAATATCATTTAAATCCCAGGTTATCCAATCTTTGGAACCTTTAGTTGCCAATTTCCATGTCTCAACTGGATCTAATATTCTAGCATCCCAATGATCATGCCTTTGGACTAAACTAGCTGCCTTAGATTCTGCCCGCATATCTAGACTATTGTTACTGGCCGCCCCATCTGTTCCTAATCTGACATCAACGCCAGCCTCTATCATAGCCGGATAAGAAAGNGTCCCACCACATGCAAGTTTTTGATTCGATGTAGGGCAATGAACCGCATGAGCGTCATGTCCCGCTAATATCCTCATTTCTTTCTTTGTAACCCAACCACAATGTGCACATACAGTATTGCCATCAGTGAAGAATTCTAAAGAATCAAGATATTCAATAGGGTACATGCCAGTAGATTCATGACAGTCCGCTACTTCTTTACGGGTTTCAGAAGTATGAATACTAAGTTTACATCCCGTCTTTTTAGAAAGTTCGGATGCCTTTCTGAGAGTCTCTTCACTACAAACATAGACTGAATGAGCACCTATACCATATGATATTCTCTCAGGGCGTGACGAACCTTCTCTAATCAAAGATTCCATATGCCTCAAGGCATCTCCTGAACCTGGCTTGAAGTTGGGTGTTAAACCATCTGTAATGGGGCCACATAACTCTGCTCTGAGGCCTGTCTCAGCAAGTGTATTACCTATCACCTCAGTATGAAAGTACATGTCGCAAGCAAATGTTGTACCCGTTGATATCAATTCAGCCGCTGCTGCTCTGGTACCAACTTCTACAAATTCAGGGGTTAAAAATTTCTCTACTGGAAAAATTGAAGTTTCTAACCACTCCATAAGAGGTAAACCCTCCCCCATACCACGATTGAGAACCATAGCTAAATGCGTATGCCAATTTTGAAATGAGCGAGTGATTAAACGCATTGAACCATCGATAGTTTCAATCACATCTTCATCACCATTACTCAATGAATAGGTGCCATCACTATGCAAAAGAAAATTACCATGATTGACTTTACCATCATGGTCAATTAAACGAGTATTCGTGACTCGCCTTAGCCCCGGCTCAGATACAACCATGATTCTGCCAAACGCTACTTTACCGTCAATCTTTGGTTAAACCAAATAAGAATATTTTTCTAGAACATCGTAGTGAATAATTTCTTTATGTCTGATACATGAGACATTAGTATGGAGGAATTCGGGCAGATTGGTTTTTCTGGAAAATTAAGACCTTCNCAGGTTGCTTCATCTGAGATTATCCGTGAACAATTAGATGCGGGNGAAAAAAACCTGCATATTGTAGCACCGCCAGGATCCGGAAAGACTGTCCTTGGACTATATACTTGGTCTGATTTAGTACGACTACCCACTCTCGTTTTAAGCCCTAACTCTGCAATTCAGGCACAATGGGTTGCAAGAGCAAAAGAATTATTCAATTTAGATGGTAAAGAAGAACAAATTCTTACGAATACAAAGTCCCCTGGATTGCTAACTTCTCTTACATATCAATCAGTCACTCTCCCAAAACGTGCTGATGAAAATCTTGATGGTGCTGCAATGGAAATATGGATTAAAAAATTAATTTCTGAAAATGAAGCAGATAATGAGGGAACTGCTAAGGCTTGGATAGAAGACTTGAGAGATAATAATAGGGATTATTTTACAGAAAGGTTTAGCTCATATAGAAAACAAGTAAGAGATGATTTCACTACTCATGGAAATGCTTTATGGGTATTACATGAATCTTCGAAAAAGAATCTAGAGAACCTAGCGAAAACCGGAATTGGATTNATAATTCTTGATGAATGCCATCATCTGCTCGGACACTGGGGGAGAGTTCTAAGCGAAATTAGAGAATATTTTGGTAATCCAATTGTTTTAGGTCTCACAGCGACACCTCCGGACATTGGTTCTGTAAGTATTGATGATGGTGAAAGATACAAAGAATTTTTTGGAGAAGTTGATTACGAAGTACCTGTTCCAGCATTAGTTAGAGATTCTAATTTATCTCCCTATCAAGATCTAGCCTATTTTGTAAGGCCAAATCCCGAGGAATTAAGATATATAGCTAATGTTGATAAAGAATTTGAGGAATTAATTGAAGAAATTAGTAATGGACCTGAAGATACCAAAAATCGTACACCAAAATTAGATATTTGGTTAACTGAAATTCTAAGTAAATTATTGCTCCCGAGTGGACCAGTAAAAAATTGGACTTCGTTCGTTAAAAGAGACGAAAATTTAGCCAATTCTGCTAGACTTTATCTCCTGTATAAAGATATAGATTTACCAGAAAATGTACCATATCCTGAACAAAAATTAATCGATTTGAATTTGGAAAAAAATCAAGTTATGATTACCTTATTAGATCGTTATATCAGACACGGGCTTCTTCGTTCAAAAAATGAAAAAGATCATGAGTTAGCAGAAGTAGCTATCCAAAGGCTAAGAATGTTAGGTCATCAAATTACTGAGACTGGGATGAGGCCTTGTGCGTCACCAGTCGGGCGTGTAATGGCGTATGCATCGGCAAAATATGATGCTTTGAGAGATATCTTAACTGCAGAAATGCAAGCATTGGGGCCGGATATTAGAGCAGTAATTGTTACAGACTTTGAGAAGACATCTGCTACGGCTCTAGTTGAAGGAGTTCTAGATAAGAATGCGGGTGGGGCTATTGCAGCATTCCGTTCAGTTCTAGTTGATGAAGCAACTGACCGACTTAATCCAGTTCTAATGACTGGTTCTACCGTATTAGTAGATGATGATTTGTGTGAAATAATATTACCTAGATTTGAACAATGGATTAAAGAAAAAGGATTAGAAATTAAACTTGAGAGTGCTAAAAAAGACGGTTATAATGAAATTAGAGGCAGAGGTAATCAATGGAAACCAAGATACTATACTGAAATGATTACTGAATTATTTCAAGAAGGAGTTACAAAATGTATAGTAGGCACTAGAGGTCTACTCGGAGAAGGTTGGGATGCAAGTAGAATTAATGTTCTAATTGATTTGACTACAGTAACAACTAGTATGAGCATTAATCAATTAAGAGGACGCTCATTTAGACTTGATAAAAAGAATCCAGAAAAGGTTGCTAATAATTGGGATATTGTATGCTTGGCAGAAGAATTCAGTAAAGGTTTTGATGATTATTACCGTTTCAAAAAAAAGCATTCGAGGCTGTATGGAGTTTGTGACGATAGTGCTATTGAGAAGGGGGTAGGGCATGTACATGCTGCATTTACTGAAGCTCGTCCAGAGGGTATCTCAGAAACTTTAGATGTATTCAATGATGAAATGATACGTAGAGCGAGGAATAGAAAAAGAACCAGAGAACTATGGAAAATTGGTGAACCATTTAATGCNAAACCGAAAGAAGCAATTGAAATGAAAATGAAGGATGGATTTTCAGGAGGATGGCCTATATTGAGTGTTTCATTTCAGAGACCAGAATGGAATGATGAATCATTAGTACTCGCAATAGCAACTGCTGTTTCTGGTGCATTAAGAGAAACTGGTAATTTGAAAACAAGCCCTACAATTGCATCAGGAGATAGGGGTGGAGGATGGATGAGGACATATCTTGAAGATGCCTCAGAAGAAGATTCAAAAATATTCACAGAAGCAATGGAACAAGTACTAGGTCCACTAGATAATCCAAGATATATGATCCCAAGGCAGGTCAAGATGATTAGTGACACTTGGGTGAGCAAATTGCTTCCTGAAATCATAGGAAAATATTTCAGAACAAAGAAAAAGAAGTTAGTTATGTTCCATTCAGTACCTAAGAAACTTGCTCAAAATAAGGAAGATGCAGCAATTTTCCAAAAGCATTGGAATTTTGAAGTTAGTCCGGGAGAAGTAATGTATGGTTACAGTAAAGATGGAAGAGAACAAGTTCGTTGGGCGGTGGAACAAGATCTTTCACCAAGAGGAGATTTCCATAGTAAAAGCGTATTTACTTAGCTCAAAGATTCACAGAATTTACAATCAATGCCTGTACCTTTATGCGTATCACAATATCTTTTCCTACAGGTAAAACATCTGAAATCAAAGGCATTAACTCCAGTTGAACAACTTGGATCGCCACATATATCCACGTTTTCTGAAACGGGAATAGAGGACCAAGGAATTGCTGATGTATCCTCAGACCAAGGAATTGATGATTTATCCTCAGATTTATCTACTTTCCACCATTCATTTACTGATTCTTTAACTAATTCAGGGCTATCATGAAAATTCAAGGCTTTTTTGACATATGGGTGTGTTAGAAAATTCCTTGAATGATGAGGGTGTTCAGGTCGTATAAATTTATCGAGTTTTTCTATTCCCTCATCAATAGAAGACACTGGCCCTAATTTAGCGATTAATTGATTATAATCAATTTCCATACGTTTGGTTAATTTACGATTAGGGTCTCTAACAGGATAATCTCGGGAATTATAATTTGAAAAATTCTGTGAAGGTGTATGAGGTTGAAAAGAGTTCCATAAATTGGCTAAAAATCCCATTATTACACCATATTTGTTGTTTGGTCATGGCGCTGTCTCGGCGCCATGACCCCTGGGTTCACCATAGGTTGCGGTACGCAACTGCAGTCATTGCCGTGAGGCTCCTTCTTTGAGACATGACGTCGTCTGTAACTAAGGAAATAAACTCAACGCCGGATTACGACTCTAATTGGAACTTTATCACTCCCTGAGACATCACCTCGATGCTCCCGAATAGGTAGACCCAAACGAGAACAAATCTCAAGATGAGGGGCTGACCAAGGGTGTAGGCATTCATCAGAGAAGTCGTATCCAAGTACCGTTACTGGTTCAATCTCTCCTTCCCAATTTTCTCCAATCAGTCTGCCTGAGACTCTTGTCCAACTATGATTCATATGTCGTGTTTCATAAATAAAATTCTTGAAATCTTTCTGAGATAATTTACTAAGCAGAAAATCTCTAGGAATCGCTCTCGGAATAATTGCTAAAACTCTTTCATGATCATGAAAATATGCAATAGGTGCTAAATTGAGCTGTCTGAACAGTTCTTGTGATTTCTCAATAGATGTGCGAATATCTCCCCATTTTATGGGTAACCATGATACAAACGCAGAGCGATCATTGGTTCCAGAAACATGACTACTTAATTCCAAACTAGTATATTGAGGCGGACTTACTATTTTTTTTGATGTAAGTCTTGGATTCATTTTAGGAAGAGAAAATTTGGGTATTCTAATTGGTGGTCTTTTCGGAATTTTAATTGCGGATTCATGTCTAGGAATTTTATTTACCCATTCATTTACTGGTAATTCAATCCATTCATCATTGAGAATTGTACAAATCCAGCCGGTTTTACCATGAATAGTTCCAGGTAAACGAATAACACGCCTAGTATCCGCTGTTACAACCTTATCAACAGGATGCCCCGCTTCAATTACCTGATTCAAAAGTTGCTTACGTTGAGATTTAACTTTCTCTTCCCTTAATACTGGATCAGGTTCAGAAAATGACTCTCTATCAGGATCATCCGCAATAATATGAAACCCCTTACTTCCTGAAAATGTAATATGTCTAATTTTAAT
>JGI26273J51734_10001745_pt1 | contig 11368 bp, 9 predicted proteins | sample SaaInlV_125m_DNA_FD_51734 | JGI IMG/M metagenome (IMG submission 51734) | reverse complement strand
GGAGTAAATATTCCAGTTTCTGAAAAAATGTCAATTAAAATTAACACAACTTACAAGCACGCTTTCAACGATATGCAAGCTTTAAAAGCTCACTTTCAGCACAATGTTGGTGTAGCAATTAATTTTGGTGGAAAAGACTCTGACCGAGACGGTGTTTATGATCAATACGACGATTGTCCAAATACAGCAGGTTTGCCAGCATTTAACGGGTGTCCAGACAATGATGGAGACGGGATAGAAAACAGTAAAGATTCTTGTCCTGATGTTGCAGGTTTAGCTCAATTTGATGGCTGCCCTGACTCTGATGGTGATGGAGTGCCAAACGCTAAAGACGCTTGTGTTAACGAAGCAGGTTCTGTTGAAATGAACGGCTGCCCTGACTCTGACGGAGATAGTGTAGCAGACAATGTTGATAATTGTGCTGATGTAGCAGGCCCAGCGGCTAACAACGGTTGCCCGTGGCCTGATTCAGATTCAGACGGTGTTCTTGATAAAGACGACAAGTGCCCAAATACAGCAGGCTTATCAGCTTATAACGGTTGTCCAGTCCCAGCTAAAGAAGTTATGGCACAACTTAATTCAGTTGGAGCTATGATACCGTTTGAATTAAATAGAGCAGAACTAGGATCAAAGGTTAAGGGAATGCTAGGAGATGTTATAGGAATCATGAACAATTACCCTAAAATTCCATTTATGATTGAAGGTCATACTGATTCATCAGGNCCAAAAGCTTTCAATCAAAAACTTTCAGANCTTAGAGCGATGTCTGTAAAAGAATATTTAGTTGAAAACGGAATTACTTCTTCAAGATTAATGACTGTTGGTTATGGAGAAGACAAACCAANCGTTTCAAANAACACAAGAAAAGGAAGAATACAAAATAGAAGAGTTGAATTTAAAGTAATTCCACCACCTTCTAAGTAAAAATCTTNTTTTCTTATTAATAACAAAAAGCGTCTGATTTTTCAGACGCTTTTTTTATTTTTATATNGATGACNTNTTTTTTAAAAAAAGTAATAAACGATATTAANCTAGAGAAATCAGATTTAAAATCAATTTGTTTTNTTCTGCCCAATAAAAGATCTTCTTATGAGCTTAAAAAATATTTATCTGAATCAANAACAAAGCCTGTTTTTGCTCCAAAGATTAACTCTATTGATTCANTAATTAAAGAAATATCAGGGTTAAAAGAAATTAAAAAAAGCTACCTAGAGAATGAAGTATATCAACTTTATAATCAAGCAAAAATGCCTGGCTNTGAGGAACGGAATTATGACACAGCTGTAGTTAACTCTTTTTTAAAAGATTCATCAGAAATTGAACAGAACCTTTTAAATGTCGAAGATGTAATGCACGAATTAATTGAGCTTAATAAAATAAAATACTGGGGTGAAAACAATCCAAGCATAAACATTAAACAAGAATTTTTAAAATCCCTTACAAGCATTTACCAGGAATTTAAACAGAAGCTTAACACACAAGGGCTTGGCACAAAAGGAATGTGTTACAGTGAAGCGGTCGTTAATCTTGAGCACTATAAAAAAGCGAATACAAATAAAAGATTCTTTTTCATCGGTCTTAACGCACTTTCAAAAGCAGAAGAAATTATCATCAAAGAATTAATTGAGATTAATTCTGGGGATATATTTTGGGACATTGATTCTGCTAGTTTTAAAAACAACAATCATAGCGGTTCTTTTCATATCAGAAAGTACAGAAAAAAATGGAATTTCTATTCCAAAAACAAATTCAAATGGCTAAATAATGACTTTGATTCAGAAAAAAACATAAGCATAATTGAAGCTCAAGGTAATGTTGGGCAGGCAAGAGAAGTAGGAAGAATACTTTCAAAGCCAGAAAATTATGGCACAGTAGGTACGGCGGTTGTGTTAGGTGATGAAAACTTAATGTCACCTATTTTACAATATTTTCCTAAAAACTTAAATAAAGACCTGGTCAGTTTTTCAGTTCCAGTGAAAGAATCAGGAATAAAAAATTTAATTTCTAGTTTATTAGATTTAAAAACAGAAAAAAGAAACTTCAATTCTATAACACTAATTAACAAGATTTTAAATAGCAATGTTTTGAAAAAAACGTTTGGAAATAAAACTCCAGAGCCAATCAAGCGGTCTTTTTTAAAAAAACCATTTTCTATTAAGACAAGAACAGAGAGGGTTGCCTATAGTATTTCATTAAAAAAATGGGAAGACAGTAGCGAAGTTTTATTAGAACTAAACACTATTTTACACTTTCTGATTGAAGAGGGAAAGCTTAACGAGTTTGAAAGCCAAGAACTAACTTTAGTTTTATTAGAGTTAAAAGAAATTGAACAACTAAATAGTAAAAAAACAATAAATCTATTAAGACTTAAACATCTGATAAATTCTTTTATCAAAGAAATCAGCGTAAGACATAAGCCAAATAAAGATTCTAAAATTAATTTTATGGGACTTTTAGAGTCTAGGGGCTTAGATTTTGAAACCGTTATTTTTACCTCAGTTAACGAAGGTGTAATGCCAAAAGGGAGAGACTATGAATCGCTACTTCCTTTTGATTTAAAAGTTAAATACAATCTACAAACTCATAACGATAAAGATAGAGTTTATAGTTATCATTTTTATCGATTAATACAAAGGGCAAAAAATATTTTTTTGATTTATAATTCACAGGAAGAAGGATTGAAAAAAGCAGAAAAAAGTAGGTTTATATATCAACTTCAGCTTGAAAAAAACAGAAATCACAAAATAGAATATTATAAGGCTGAATCTAATTTTGAAAATGAAGTGACAATAAATTACTTTAAAAAAACTCCCTCGGCTTTAAAAAGAATAAAAGAAATTTCCTTAAAAGGATTTTCCCCATCTTCTTTAGAAACGTATATAAAAAACCCAAAAGAGTACTATTTTCAAAAGCTATTAAAATTAAAAAAGGAAAAAACTAATGAAGGTTCTGCAGATCATAAAACAATAGGCTTAATTTTTCATGAAACAATAGAATCTTTATACAAACCTTTTATCGGGAAATATTTAGAAAAAAAAGATTTAAAAGAAGTTTTACAAAANATTAATAAAACTCTTAAAAACTCATTTTCTGCAAACAATGAATTNTTTAATTCNGGNAAGAATTTAATACTTTTTGAAGTCATTAAAAGCGGGATACGGGTTTTAATCCAAAACGAATTAAACGACTTAAACANTGGAAGCAAAATAAAAATAATTGCTCTTGAAAAGCCAATAAAAGGAACCTTAAATCTAAAAAANAGTACAAAGGTTTNAATTACTGGAGTTATTGATAGAATTGATGAAAAAAACGGAGTAGTTCGAATTATTGACTATAAAACAGGCTTAGTTAGCTCCAGTAATCTGACAATTAAAGACATGGGCTTGATTTGTAGTGACACCTTAAGAACAAAAGCAATGCAGTTAATGTGCTATGTTTGGATGTATCATAAAAGCACTAGATGTGAAAAAATTTCAGCAGGAATAATTTCCTTTAGAAACTTAAGCAATGGAACTATGAAATTAAAAATTAAAAATTCACAAACAGATTTAATAGACAGTTCCAGTATCGTTAGTTTTGAGAAAGAACTAAAAGGATTAATTAGTGAAATTATGGATCCAAAAATAAATTTTAAAGACTCAGAGGCCTAAAACTCAACCTCAACTAAAACTTCATTTCTTCTGTTGAATACTTTATAAGGACTATTGTAAGAAAGCACTACAGGTTGACTGTTCAAAATCTTAAAATTTTCAGCTTGAAGCTTATTTAATAAGCTAGAATGATTTTTTTTAACTTTTTCTGAGTTGGAATAACCGCCATATGTTATTGCCGCATAATAACCAGGCTTAGAGTTATAAACCTCGATATTTTTATCGTTTGGAATAGCAATATTTTCTAATGAATATTTGGAAGGCAATACAAATTCCATAGTAGACTTGTTGTTTTCACTAGACATATGAACAGGTGTTGTCATAGCAATTTTTTCACTTTTATCATTTTTTCCGCTGATATATTGAAATAATTTTGAAAACCCACCTCTTGAGTTAACTTTTGCCATTAACGATGGGGGGTAAAAGCGTATTTCGATATTTTCTATTTGTTTGACGACTTCATATTTTTGGGTTTCGTATCCTTGAGAAAACATAGCGATTGATAATAATAAAAATAAATATTTGATCATAATTAGACTCTTGTTAATTTAATTGGAAATATTTTTCCCGAGTTCCATTGGGGAACATAAACATTCCAATCATCATCAATACAAACATCGTGCGGATTTCTAAAACTTACATTATCGTGTACTGGTCGTTGAAGTAAATTGCCAATATATTTTGGAGAGTTTCCACCAGGCATAGAAATAACCTTATAGTTGTTATCTAGAATAGCTAACATTCCGTCATAACTTCCCCAGTCTTTTGTAACTATAACAGCAAAAGCCAAATAACCGTCTTTAATTACAGGCCTGCAAATATAGCACCCAGGCATCTTAATTGTTTCTATCCATTTTCCATCCAACGTAAACCTTTTAAACTCGTTTTTTGATCTTGAGGTGATCAGTAAAAAAGGATTTTTAGAATCTCTTGTATCAATAGTTACGCCATGGCAACAATCGAATTGATTATCGTTATCTCCGCGACCACCAAAATGACGAATGTAATTTCCCGAATAATCATATTGAATAATATAATCCAAGCCATATCCGTCTGCTACATAGAAATCCATTTGAAGCCACTGTAATTTCTGTTGGCTTAAACATGGATTTTGATGTGTATTTTGAAATTTCTTTAGGGGCTTCAAATTCAAATATTTTTTCTCCTTTTAAAGTTGTTTTACAAAATTTATTATTGTCGGGATCGGTGACATATAAAAATTCATCTCCCCCCTCGTTTGAAAGCGTTAAGCCATGAGCGCCAGGCAGATTTAGATTATAAGAGTCTAAAATTTTTCCATCTCTGTTGTAGACTAAAATATTGTTTTTAACATGAGTAGTAGTCATGTAAAGCTTGTTTCGACGGTCAATTACCATTTCATGACAATGATTAACAGGATGTTTATAGATGTCTTGAGAGCTCCACTTTTTGTCTAATTTAAATTTAAAATCTCCGTGACCAATAATTTTGTCATCTAAAAGATTGCTAGTAAAAGAAAGTGAAGATGTTGAAGCAACACTTGCTAAAACACCTTTTTTTATAAAATTTCGTCTTGAGTTTCTCATAGTCATAATTAAAGGTACAAGATTTATATAACAAAAAACAGAACAAAAAAGAAGTGAGTGGCGCTACCTCCAAGAACAAATAAATGCCAAATGGCGTGCGAATATTTTATTGTTTTTGATGAATAAAAAAAAGTTCCAAAAGTATAAAGTAATCCGCTTGTTACTATCAATGCCAAGCCATTAAATTCTATTAAATCAATAAGAGTATTAATTTTAAAAATTATTAACCATCCCATTGCTAGATATAAAAAAAGAGAAAACTTTTCATGTTTACCAGTATAGAACAACTTAAAAAAGGTTCCTATAAACATTATTGCTAAAACCGCTACAAAAACCCCAATTCCAGAATCATTGTAGAGTGTGATTAGGCAAATAGGGGCGTAGGAACCTGCGATTAAATAAAAAATACTTATGTGGTCTAATGTTCTTAATTTTTTTTTAAGTTCGACGTTTTCTACGTAATGATAAAGAGTAGACGAAATGTAAACAAACAACAAACCAAATTCGAAAAACAAAATACTAGCAAGACTAAAAGAAGATAAATTGTTATTAGCAAAGATTAATAACGGAAGGCCAATAAGACTTAAAACTATTCCTATAAAGTGAGTTAATGTATTCCAAAACTCTTCTCTTTTAGTTTGACTCATACAACTTCAATATTTTTGTAATAATTTTTCTTCTTAACACCTTGTTATTATTTCTCGGAAAGACATCCAAATTAAAAACTTTTTTTGGCTTCTCAAAAAAGTCTAGGCCCTCAATCAAATCCTTAAAGTTGTGTGGCGTTTCTCCTTCAAACACAATTGTAATTTTCTCTCCAAATTCTTCATCGGGCACCCCCATAATAACAAAGGGAACTGAAATTGCTTGGCTTAGTTTTTTTTCTAATTCTTCAGGATAAATTTTTATTGCACCTGAATTAATAACAAAGTCTACTCTTCCTTTCCAAACAAATCTTTTTTCAGAGATTAGGTTTACAACATCGTTGGTTACAATTGGTTTTGTTAAAATAGAATCGCAAAATATTTTAAGACAATTATTTTTTGTTTCAAAACGAACGCCTTTGAGCGCGTTAAACTCTTGTTCCCCTTGGCTGACATGCTTTAAGGCAACATGAGATACTGTTTCAGTCATCCCGTAAGTCTCATAAACATTGGTTTTCTTTTTATAGAGAGTTTTTTTTGTTTTTTCGTTTATTGGCCCTCCACCTACAATAAGAGTTTTAATTTTATCTAAGTGCTGTATAGAATGCTCCAATTGATATGGTGTAAATGCTACAAAATCAAATCTAAAGGAAAATGTTTTCAAAGGATTCTTTGAAGGCTTTATTAAGTAAAGGTCTAGCCCCAAAACAAGAGCTCTTACTACCATCATTTTTCCCGCTATATAATCCAAAGGCAAGCAACAAAGAGCTTTATCTCCAGACTGTAAATTTAAAAACGCACCTGTTCTTTTGGCTGATAGAATCATTTTGCTTTTAGACATGTGTAGTGTTTTGGGAACGCCTGTTGATCCAGAGGTTTGTAACTCTACAGTTGAACTTTTGTCAGTCCACTTTCTTAGAAATTGAAAAAGATAGTTGTGGTTAATTTTTGAGGTTGACAATAAAGATTCTAATGAGTAAGAAACACCATTTAATTTAAAATTAGTATCGTAAAAATGCGAACTCATTATAGTAATAATTTTTTTTGATGATCAAACAACGAAAGATCCCAGTTGTTTTCTGTAGAGTATTTTAACTGTCCTTCTTTAATAACGTAAGGCGATGAAATATTGTTAGAAAAAAGCTTCCCTGTTCCAAGCCCTTGTTTCATGTTAGTTGTTTTTTTGTAAACCCACTGAGCAATTGCATTAAGTCCGATATTACTTTCCAACGCACTAGTCGCCCACCATTTTACATTACTCTTTTCTGCAATAGTAATCCAGTCTTCACATTTTTTTAACCCTCCTAGAAGGCTAGGTTTTAATATTAGGTATTCCGGATTAATTAATTCAATCATTTTCTGCTTTTCAGAGTCCAAAACGTTTATTAGCTCCTCGTCTAAAGCAATTGCAAGGGGAGATTTTTCACATAAAAACGCCATGTTTTCCCATTGCCGCGTTTGTATAGGTTGTTCTATAGAGTGGATAGAAAAGTCAGATAATTTTTTTAGTTTTTCCAGAGATTCTGAAAAAGAAAAGGCGCAATTAGCATCTACTCTTATTTCCAAATCTTTTAAAGAATATTCTTTTCTAATGCTTTTAATTAGATCAATCTCTGTTTTAAAATCAAGAGAACCTATCTTAATTTTGANNCAATCAAACCCCGCATCAATTTTTTCTTTTATTTGANTGATCATAAAGTTTNTCCCCCCCATCCAGATTAATCCATTTATTGGAATAGAGGCTTGATTTTTTGTAAATTCAGAGGGAAAAAGCTCCATAGGGTCTGAGGACTCCAATGAACGAAAGGCAGTTTCAAGCCCAAATAATATTGAAGGGTAGGAATTTAAACTAGGCGACAAAGCATTATATCCTTCTGAAATATTTTCACATACTTTTTTTAGCGTTTGCTCAAAGTTATTTTTGGGATCAGGGCTTAATCCTTTTATTAAACTACACTCTCCAATGCCAGTTTTATTATCACTATAAATAATAATAAACCAACTTTCTTTTTGGTTTAATACGCCTCTGGAAGTTCCGCTAGGGTTGTGAAAGTTTAAAATATGTTTAAAATAAAAAGCTTTCATTAGATTACAATCTTAAAAAAGTATAAAGAAATCAAAACAGAAAAAAGAAACGCATGTAAAGCCAAAACTTTAAGATACTTATCATATTCCTTAGGGCTAGAGACTTTATGAACCTTAACCATGTGAAAAACCAGACCTAATGAATTTATGATTAAAAAGAAATTAAGAGAATTAGAAGAAATATTTAATTCGTATTGAAAATGGCAAATTAATAAAAGAGCAAAACTTATAATAAAAAGGTGGTAAAGTTTTGCTTTTTGTGTGCCCAATACAACAGCAAGTGTTTTTTTGCCACATTCAGCATCGTTTTGTATATCCCGCATGTTGTTTAAATTTAAAACCCCAACACTTAATAGACCTAGTACAATTGACGGGCTTAATAATTTGAATTCCAAAACAGAGTCAAATAAAAAATTTGATCCTAAAACACTTATTAATCCAAAGAAAATAAAAACAAATAAATCACCTAGCCCAAAATATCCATATGCAAATTTCCCAACAGTATACTTAATGGCTGAGAAAATTGCTAGCCCACCTAATGCAGCAAAAATTAAAACGTAAAAAGAGTTTAATCCAAAAGCTAGAATGATGAGCGTTAGTGTTAAAAATGAAGCAATTAAAGACAAAACAACCACACCTTTTTTCATTAAAACACGAGATATTAGCCCAGATTGTACGGTTCTTTTTGGGCCTATTCTATTGTCGTCAGTGCCTTTTACACCATCTCCGTAGTCATTTGCAAAATTTGATAATAATTGATATGAGATGGTAGTTAGAATTGCAATAAAAAAAACAGAAAATGTAAATTTTTCTGAAAAATACGCATAAGAAGAACCAATTAAAATTCCTGAAACAGAAAGTGGAAGCGTTCTGATTCTAGCTGCAGAAATCCATGCTTTTAGTAACGAAGTATTTTTCAAAAACAATATTTAATTATTAAGGAAATTTAGGATATTTTTTAAAGTCAGGGCTTCTTTTCTCAAGAAAAGCGGTTTTGCCTTCTTGAGCTTCTTCGGTTAAATAATATAAAAGAGTAGCGTCACCAGCTAATTGCATTAGTCCGTGTTGACCATCCAGCTCTGCGTTTAAACTTCTTTTAATCATTCTTAAAGCAAGCGGACTTCTTTTTTGCATTATAGAACACCACTCCAAAACGGTGTTTTCTAAATCTTTTAAAGGGACAACTTTGTTTACCATTCCCATCTCTTGAGCTTCTTTTGCAGAATATTGTTCGCATAAAAACCATATTTCTCTAGCCTTTTTTTGTCCTACGTGACGAGCTAAATATGACGAACCAAACCCACCGTCAAAGCTGCCAACCTTAGGTCCTGTTTGCCCAAAAACCGCATTTTCACTTGCAATCGTAAGATCACATACAACGTGTAGCACATGTCCTCCTCCTATCGCAAAGCCGTTAACCATTGCAATCACTGGCTTTGGAATTTCTCTAATTTTTTTATGTAAATCCAAAACGTTTAGCCTAGGAACACCGTCTTTTCCAATATAACCCCCAGAGCCCTTCACGTTTTGATCCCCACCACTGCAGAAAGCCTTTTCACCTTCACCAGTAAAAACAACAATATCTATATCATTCCTTTCTCTACAAACATCAATTGCCTCTAGCATTTGAATATTAGTTTCAGGTCTAAAAGCGTTGTACACTTTCGGCCTATTAATAGTGATTTTAGCCACTCCATTGTATAATTCAAATTTAATATCTGAATAACTTTTAATTTTCTCCCAAACTGCTTTCATAGTAAAAATTTATTAAATATAATGCTTTCTAAACCTTCAGAACTTATGTTTATTTCAAATTAATAAAATATTTTTTTAGCAAATCTGAACTTAAATCTGAGTTTGTGTGTATTTCTAAAATTTTTGGTTTAGAGGACTTGTTAAAAAACGTTCTAAGTCTCCATCTTAATCCAATTTCAGATGTTGCTTTTAAATAATCAAACCCGTGCATTTTAGCCAAGTGTTTTGTTGTTAATTTGTGTCTTGTTTCAATAAACTCAGCTGAAATTAGATTGTTTTTGTAGCCTGGTAAAATTTTAAAAATCCCACCTCCATTATTGTTTACCACTATAATTCTAAAATTAGATTTTATATGAGAGTTCCACAATCCGTTAGCGTCGTAGAAAAAACTTAAATCTCCAGTTATCAAAAGAGTTGGGGTTATTGATTTAACAGAAGCTCCAACTGCAGTGGATGTACTTCCGTCTATTCCGCTTGTTCCTCTATTACAATTAACTTTAGAAAACTTATCAAAGTCAAATAATTGCATGTAACGAACAGTTGAGCTGTTAGAAACTTGGATATTATAATTAAGTGGAATTTTAGACTCAAGCTGAGAAAAAACTTTTAGATCACTGAATGGAGAGTTTTTAATATACTTTTTGTGAGCTAGGGTTCTTTTTTTTGAAAGATCTTCCCACAGTTCTTTATAGTTATAGTTTAAGGCAAGTTTCTTTAAACACGTTATAAAAAACAAGTCGGGATTAATTTTAAAATGTTCCACACCTGAATAAAACGTGTCTTTAGCATTATTATGCCCCAAATGAATATGAGCAATTGGCCTATATGCTCTTAACATTGTTTTTATTTTTTTTGAGATGACCATTCCCCCGATTGTAATCAGTAGTTCTGGTTTTAATTTATTGAACAAATCAGAGCTGTTTTTAGAAAGTTCAATTGGTGCAATTAGTTGATCTATTTTGCCAAAAAAAGAGGCGTTATTTATGTTTGAAGTAGTTTCTTTTAGTACTGCTATGTTTTCAAAGCCTGACAGTTCATGTATTACATTCTGACTCAGCACTTCTTTATCGGCACAACCCAAAAGAATCATTATTTTTTTGTAGCCTTTTATAAGAGGGTTGTCAAAAACAGTAAGATCATTGTTTTCTAAACTATATTTTATTTTGCTTTTAACCTCAATTGAAGGTTGGTTTACAAAATCGGACAAAGGCTCTTCAAGCGGAACATTAAGATGAACAGGTCTTGAAAATTCTAAAGTTTTTGCAAACAAACCAGCAATTATTTTTTCATTAGAGCTTTGAATGTTTTTTTGAAGTTTTAATAGCCCAGCTGTATTTAACGAATTAGGAATTAAGCTTTGACTGTTGCTTTCTAAAACAGAATCAGCGCTATGATTAACGTCCTGACCCAAGTTTTTAAAATCAACAACATGATTTCCAAAAACATTTTTTTGTTGAATTGTTTGTCCGTCTCCAATTCCTATTTTATAACCAGGTCTATCAGCTGAAATAATAATTAAAGGGATGTCGCTATAATAGGCTTCTGCAACCGCGGGGTAATAGTTTAGAAGTGCAGATCCAGATGTACAGATTAAAACGGTGGGTTTTTGCGTTTGCTGTGACATGCCTAAAGCAAAAAATCCAGCAGATCGCTCATCCACAACACTATA
>JGI26273J51734_10001743_pt1 | contig 11378 bp, 13 predicted proteins | sample SaaInlV_125m_DNA_FD_51734 | JGI IMG/M metagenome (IMG submission 51734) | reverse complement strand
CTAAAAGCTTTTCACCGCCGTTGGGTCGGGCTGTACCTAAAGACGTATAACCGTTTATTCGTCTGTATCCACCATCAGGGTCTACTTCAAAGTTTAAAAGCTCTGTAGCAAATCCCGGCTGTCCAAGCATTTCAAGCTGGTTGAGGTTAGTGTTTAACCCGCCTCTACATGAAATACCAAAAGGTTGTGAAGCTGCCATATTATACGAATCTCACTCGGTCATCTGTGATGTATGTTGGTACAGGTTCTATTAAGTTTGATTTCATGCTTCGTAACCCTTTTTTGTAGTCGTCTAATGCAAAAGCTGCTGACTGGGGGTTGTCTTTAAACTGCCACATGTAATATCTGGCTTTAGCGATTAGCACAGGAGAGTACATGTCTGGAAATAATAATGTGTCTGAGTGTGCGCTAAGTCTTGTTGGAAGGTTCCAAGCAAAGAACCAAACGCGATATGTCTTGTCCGGTATTGGACTCAATCCAAACTTACGTGCGTCTGGACTGCGGATGACGCGAGAAGGCTCACCAAAGGCTTGCGAATCTGCATCATCTAAATTTTCTGGGACTCTGTAAAAAGTTTTCCACTCTTCGGTGGTAGTGAACTTCAAGTTTCCCGCTGTGTGTGGGGCTGTTTCCCCTGACACTCCTACTGTAGTAAAGTAGAAGTTATCCCAATCTATTGACCCGTAGTCTGTTGTTATGTCAGAGCTTGAGGCTTTCAGCTCATACCATCTTGTACCTGCTGTAGTTTCTACGTATACGTTTCCGTACATGGGGTCTGTTTGACCACTTTCAGCAACAGACAGAAAAGGCCATTGCGGTTCAGCATTTATAATATCAAAATAAGCTCTATTAATATTGTCTTTAGCATGCTGCTGTACACTTTTAGCTTGCGCGAAGTTACTAGCTGTAAGCGTGACTTCATTCAACTCACGTAAAAGTTCATTTGTTAAATCTAAGTAAGTTGTAGACATATAATATTTAGCCTTTTAATTTATTAAAGATTGGGGGCCTTTTACAGCCCCCGCACTTATTTAGATACAGCTTATACGTTGTAGAACGCACCAACGAGTGCTTCGTCACGAAGGACTTTAACACCGAATACGTGCAAACCACGACAGATGTCACCGAAGCTATCTGGGTCACGAATGACTTCAGTGCTGGTGATAGTCTGTGCAGTACAAATAGCTGACATGTGTCCAGCTAGAATCTTGCCATCAGCGTTGCTTGGAGAAGCTACGTTGTTAGACTTGTACATGCTGAAGCCACGTAGCTTACCAGAAGTAACGAGACCGTTACGGATGGAGCCTTGACCAGCATTGAAGTCAACAGACAATAGCTTAGAGCCAGACTGAGACAGTTCTTCGTAGAAGCTAGGAGGTGCAACTACCCAACGACCTTCTTCTGGTACGTTCTGCTCGTCAAGAAGACGGGCAAACTTAGCCAGCAAATCAAGAGGGTCAGTTACGTCTAAGCCAACTGCGCCTGAGCCGTCATATACGCCAGCACCGAGGTGAGTGGCGCTATCAGTACCGAGAGTATGGTCAGGGCTAGAAGCAGATAGACCAGAGAATCCAGCAGCAATTACAGCAGTGTCAAATGCGTCACGCAAAGCGTAAGCAGCAGATGAAGCAGCAACTTCTTTAAAGTTTACGTGAGACATAGAAGTTTCGATGTCGTCTACGATGAACTTGAAAGCGTTGGCTGTGTCAACAACCAGATTGATTTCTTGGTCAGTTAGCTTAGTAGCAGTAGTGTCGCTACCACGAGTATAGGCGCTAACGCTAATTACTGGCTCTTTAATGATTCGTACAGAATCACCGAAGGCAGAGATTTCACCTTCATAGTCAGTGTTAGTAATAGCTTCTGCAACCGATGCTTTACGGAAGAAGTTAAGAACTTTCTTCGAGTAAACAGCAGGCAAGAAGTACGAATTAGTCTGTCCAGCGACAGAGTTCGCAAAGTTAGCATTTGTATCTGTTGAAGGTTCAAAATATTGAGCCATGTTATGTTTTCCTTATTAAAAGACAATTATAAATTTAAGCTACTACTCTGCCTTCTATAATGGCCGAATCAATTTCTTTTTCATACTTATCATAATCAGCCATAGACAGGGCAGCAATTTCCCGTTGTGACCATACTTTAGCTTCTTTAGCATCAACAGTAGTTGTTTTAGTTGATACCATATCAGCCGCCGAAGCTTTGGTCGAAGTTTGTGACTTTTGCGAAGTACCTTTAGAAACTTGAATACCACTTTCTAATTTATATAAATCAATAGCTTTGACTGCTAACTCTACGTTATCTGGATTATTATACACCCACTCCTGAATACTTTCCGGCTGTGACTTAGCCCACGAATGGAATTCATCACTTTGTCGAATATCTGAAAAGTCAGGATGTGCGGAGTAAAGAGTTTGTTCTGCTTCTTTACGTGCAATCTTGGCTTCACGTTCTTCAAGTGCTGAGAGTCTATCATTAGTCTCTACAGCGGGTGTCGGTTCTACATACTCGTCTTGAACTTGTTCTGCTTCAACTGCATCCTCGTGACGAACGGCCTGTTCAGTTTGCTGTGTCATTCGAGCTTCGGCTTGAAGTTCTTGTTCTTTCTGTTTAAACTCGTTAATCTTAGTATCGTAGTGTTTTTTTAAGTCGTCGTATCGCTTTTTATAATTAGCGTTTTCTTCATCAGGGGCTGCTTTAGAGGTGGCCTGACTAGGTTCGTGGTAAACTCCATCAGCACTTTGAAAAGGAGCGTCTTGTTTGCCGCCATAGTCTTTTCTCATGTTGTATGGATTTGCCGTTTCTTCTTGTTGTGTTTCTTGTACTTCACTCATTGTCACTGCTCCTTTTGGGGCTTGTCGTCTTTTCAAGGTAGCTACTTAACTCGCGACTGCTAAATAGGGCTTGATACTACAAGGTGGCCTCTAGGTTAAAGGTTGTGATAAGGGGCCTTTCGGGTGGCCTTATCTATTTTTTCGTACACTAGGCATTGCATTCGCTGCAAGCATTTGGTCGTGGACTGCCTTATCAGGGTCTGTCATCTCGTCCTGCATGCCGCTAAGAATGCTTCCGCCCATGTACTTTTGCATCAGACCTCCATCATAAGCACGTTCAGCATCATCCATCATAGTTTGAAGCTGTTCTGTGCCTAGTTGGTCTGTTGCTTTTTTGGTGAAAACAAATTCACCNTCCGATAGCCTTGCAGGTATCGAATCTGATGTGCCTGTTCCGGGGCCTTCTACGGCTCCGTCACCTGCAAACTCTCCGGCTATATCCATGACTTTATCAAAGATGTCGCCTAAACGCTCATCGCCTTCTAGAGCGTTTAATAAATATTCTTGGTCTTCAGTGCTTAGGGCTTCGTCTAATACAAAGCCTGCATACTCATCTTCCATTTCATCGTCTGGTAGCTGTGAAGCTTCTACAGCAGCCATCTCTTCGGGTGGAATGTTGTCGTATGTATCTACAGGCATGTCGGGGGCCATTAACGAACCGCCTTCTGCTTTTTTTATTTTTTTATTTTCTCTATACATTTCGCCTGCTTTACGTAGCACAGGCTCGAGAAGGTCTACAAGCCCTTTAGGCGGCCCTTCAGAGCCGGGAATATATTTCATAATTTCCACTATAGCTTTATCAGCACCGTCCTCACCTGATTGTAATATATTTTCTAGCTTTTCTTTTTTTTCAACATTGCCGCCTTCTGCATATCCTGTATTTGTAATAGGAGCGTTGTTGCTTGGCTCAATGGGGTCAGGGCCTTCTAGGTTACTTATGCTTGCCTCTGGTTCTTGACCTAAAGGGTCGCTAGTGGAAGCAGCTTCTTTCGCTCCAAGTAAGCCTCCATCTAAAACTTTTTCTATTATGCCGCCTAAAAACTTGCCGTCACGGTCTTCGTTTTCAGCATCCATTTTTTGTAGGGCTTCAGAGATTGTGCTTCCCTCAAAGCCTCTTTCGACTTCTTGCCATCGCCCCATTATTCTTTGTTTGTCTTTGTCGGTTTCGGCTTTGTCCATAGACTCTTCCATAGCTTTATAAAGGCTTATGTACTTGTCAGCGTCTGAAATTTCTCCACCCTCTTTCTTTTCTACTCTTTCTTCCATGCTTGCAAACTTAGTTAGCTTTTTAAAATCTTTTTGCGATAATAAAGGCTTAGACTCTTGTTCAAGCTGTACTCTGTGTAGGTCAGTAATAAACTCAGCAATGGTCTCTTTAGAATCTACAATAGGCGAGTCAGCAACTTCGCTTAGAGATTCCATGATGAACTGCTTGTCCATCTTTTTGTTTCCACCCTGAAAATCAAAAGAGTTTACAAGCTTTGTAGTATCTTTTAAATTTTCTACTGCTGCTACAGGTTCCTGTGTCTCTGTTTCTGGCTTTACTTTGGATACGGCATCTGCCATCTCTTCCATTTCTACAGGCGTTGTGCGCTCTGGACTACGTGCAGCTACAACATCTTTACGTGCTTCGGATAGTAATGAATCTGCACCCTCTGCTGCTGCTTGAGCTACTGAGCCTACTGCATATTTTAGTTTAGGTACTTTCATTACTTTTCCTCTTTTCGTTTCTTGGCTTCAATAGCCTGTTCTTTAAGATTCATTAAGTTAGCCAGTGAACTCGCTTTCCCCTGCTTGCGGTACATTTCCAGTTCCGATGTTGCCACCGCCAGTCCCTGTAGCTCCAAGTTCCGGAGGTTGTTCAGGTGTTCCTTCAACGCCCCCCATAGCTCCTGATTGTTGACCAGCGGCCCCAGCCTGTTCGCCATTTCCTTGTCCAGCATTTTGCGCTCCTATGATTTGTGCCATGATTGCAGCTTCTTCAGGGTCATTAAGAATCTCGTCAGGGTCGAGGTCAAGGCTGTAAGCCAACTCGCTAACAATCTTAGAGATTTTAACAAACGGAGCAATCGCAGGGTTTTGTGCGGTTTGGAGAAACATTGTCAAACGCTGACTACGTACTTCTTTCTGCATCAAGCTGTTTGTACCCATAGCCCGTACTTCGAGGTCTCCTTGAATATCTAACTCTCCCTCAAAGAACTGCATGTTCCATTGGTAGTAAGCTTCACCTAGAGGCTTGAGTAAGAAGTCATCAATGTTCTTAATAACTGTTTTGATGTTTAAAGACGCTGCACCTAATAGCATTGACATACCAGATGCAGTGCGGGTCATACTCTGTACGCCTGTTTGTCCGTGTGAGTAGCTTGGAATACCTGTTTGTTCGTCTGCAAGCTGACGGAACTTGTCAAACATCATCATGTTTTCTTGTGATGTATTGGGAAACTTAACGCCGTGAATAGCCTGTCCCGGCATTCCAGCCTGTCGGCGGAATACTTTTCCGGGATAGATGTCCATGCTTTGACCACCAACGAGTGCAGACTCATCTACGTCAAACACTAATGAGCCTGACAGCGCAAGGTTATCAATTGCCATTCTTGCGTGACCGTTCATTATTTGTTGAGAGTCGTCCATATTCTCTGCAACACCAATACCAAAGAAAGAATAAGGATTACGTTCGTAAGGAAAGGCGTTGTAGGGTAATCTGTAAGGAGTAAATGGATTAACGACACCCCTAAGAAGCTTTCCATTGCTAACCCAAGCATTAACTTGAACTTCATCTAAGTCGTCCACTTCATCGGGGAGTTCCATTCCAACTTCTCTTGCATATTCGGCATCCATGATTCCCCAATATTCTAACACTTCAAACTGTCCAGACCCGAAATCTTCTGTTCGACTGTCGTCCTTAAGCTCAGACTCATAATCTTTTTCAGTATAGTTCGGCCCCATCTGCAAGCAACCACGTATTGCATCTTTGTTGAAGAAAGGCATTTTAGCTAATGCACGTAGTTGAGACTTATTCATTTTGTGTCTATGAACAATGTACTCACAGTCTTCTATGCTTGTTGCGCTAGGGTCTGGGAAGAAATCCCATATGCTTACAAACTCAATGCGTGGGACTCGTACTTCAAGAGGCTCGTAAGTTCGAGAGCCTTCTTCGTCTGATGTCCATCGACTTAAAGTTTTATTGTAGTTGAAAGGGCCTTTAACAATTCCAGTTCCAAATAAAGCTGACTCTAGCAGAGCGTTACGCAATTCGCTTGAGCCTCCCGATTCTTCAATCTGGTCGTGGATTAAAGTCTGCATGTTACGTGCTGCTTCCTTAGCCGGAGAACGCTCAAGCACTTGTGGGTCTGGGGAAGCTCCTTCTTTAAAGATTAACTTAGCTTGTTCAATAGCTTCAGTTAGTGTATCCTTAGTTGCTGAAAGTGTGGCTCCCGGCCCTAATACTTGTCCATCTCCCTCGTAACCTACATCGTAAGGACTTTTTGGCTTTTGGTCTTCTTGAGGCTCTTGGTAGCTAGGCGCACTAGTTTCTATACTGCCTGCACCGCCTTCGAGGTGTGTATACTTTGCAATTCCTTCAGGCAGTCGAGTTTCTCTTACGCCTATTGGAAATTGACCTGTACCAAAAATAACGTCTATTAGTTGACCAAAGGCTGCTAACACTTTTGTTTTTGTTACTTTTACGAATACTTTAGATTTTTCAGATGCTCTGAACCTTATATTTTTATTGTACATACCACGAAAGTTATGATAGGCTTTAAGCCATCTTCTTTCGTCTGCATCTCGTGCTTGTTCTGCGGAAGCATAACGGTCTTGTACTAAACCCACAAAACGGTTACGGACATCTTCTTCTAGGTCTAACTCTAATCCACCTGCAGTTTCTTCTTCTGCAAAGTAGATTTCGTTAGCTGTTCCGTACTCTTCGTTTTCTTCAGTCATTTATTAATATCCAAATGTCGAGTCAGACGGCGTAAAGTGTGATTCTTTTCTAAACTGCCTGAGTTGCTGTATCGTATCGTTGATACGGGGCCTAGCCATTATTAAGTATCTTAGTGCATCGTATGCGTGGTCTGATGCGTTTGTATCTACGTCTTCTGGCTTGGACTTATCTAAAGGAATACTCTGTAGCTCTCTTATTAGATTAGGACAAGTGTTGAATATTTGTATCTTAGGTCTTCCACTTGCTTTTAATCTTAAGTATTCGTGTATCTGTATTTTACCCTGTATTCTGTTCTTGTCTGCCCTTCTGAGCTTATGTCCGGCTTTCTGAAGCGTTTCTCCTACGGTTGGGCCTGTAGTACCTGTTCGACTCCAACACGCTGTATCAAGCACTCCGGCAACGCTAAAGGGGTCTTCATATTCCATTTCTGTTAGCATGTTAGCTAAGTCAGTACCTAAGAGACCTTTGCGGTACAACTCACGATAGATTATTAATGTTCCATCGCTAGGGTCTACTGCACCCCAAACACAAGCACTCTCTGACGCATATCCGTAATCTATTCCTTTGCTTCGTTCCCAGTGTATAGGAATCTCAAAAGGCGTTATTACGTGGTCAAACGGATTAAACTCTGTGAATGCTGCGCCTTCTGCAACATCCCAATTACCGTCCAACAACTGTTTGCGTTGTGTGGGCGGTAGAGCATTAAGCATTTGCTCGTATCGTCCGTCTTTAGCTAAGTAAGGATTATCCTGTAACCTAGCGGGTATAAACTTTCTTGTTAAACCATCAGAGCCTCTAAAACTTTCATTAGGGGGCGCTGGGTCTATGTATCTTTTCTTTACCCAGTTTGCTCCCGAACCTCCGGGATTTGCTGTACAGCGCATGTACGTTTCAATTTCTGGGTCAGTAGTTCTTAACCTCGAAGCTAGGTAATTCCAAGCAAACTCTGTGGGGAGATGTGTAATCTCGTCAAAGCCTATGAAGCTATAGGCTTGTCCTTGGTAGCGATAGACATCTGCGTCACGCTCCAAGAAACCAAACTCCATCTTTGCTCCGCTTGGAAAGTTCCAGAGCTTCTCTACTTCTTTATACTTACATCCGGGAAATGCTTTTGGGTACAGTTCTCGGCTCTTGTCTATTAGTTCTCTCAGTTCTGGCATAGAGCGTCTGAGTATTAAGGCTCTGTGTGCTGACCTGTGTGCAAAACGAAGGGGGTCAATAATCATAGCATATGACTTACCACCCCCCGCTGCTCCGCCGTACAAGACATCCGTTTCACCAGCGGCCAAAAAATCTTCCTGCGGCCCTACATTAGCCTTAAAGATTACATCCTCTTGTGCTGCAGCTTGCAATGCTGGTGGGATGTTTTCCAACTCTTCGGCGCTTACGAGTTTTGGTGCTTTCTCGTTTTCGAGTTTGTCGAGAGTCTTTTTAGTTTTGCTTATAGACTTCTTGTAATTATCTATTTTGTTTTGCGCTGCTTTTAGTTTCTTTTCTTTTTCTTTTACGCTGCGCTTTGCACTTTGTTTAGCTTTTGTTTCCGAGTGGTAGGTGTAACCTCTACCTTGTGAGCCTAATGGCCTTCCTCCTTTCTTGCGTGGAGTTCCATCAGTCTTAAGTTTAAAATTCCCTTCTTCATCGGTTAAGTAGTTTTCGGGGTTTATGTCCCAATCATTCTTTTCGCTGTTCGGCAATTTTCTTTAACCCCATATGTGAGATTGAGCGTCCAGTCTCGTGAGTCAACCACATGCTGCCTTCTCTTAGGCTTAGTGTCTTGTCTCTAATCATCGGTAGCACTTTATTCAACACGCTTAGTTCTGCGGGTATTGCTTCTAACATTTGGTTATTGGACTCGCTTAGCTTATAACCAAACGGAATAGTGCTACTCGACCTCCGAATATTCTCCATCTATCACTACCTCTTTCTTGGCGGGTATAATAAATAAACCTCCACCTGCGTTTACGTTTACATCGAGGCGTTCTGTTTTACCTAAGCCTACACGGTCTAGGATTTGCTGTGCAGCTTGTATACGCATGTTAGCTTGTGGTACTGGTTCTGTGCTATCCATTATCTGGATTAGCTTAGAAGCTGCTTTAGGTGCATTGAGAGCTAGTATGTTTGTAGCTATATCTAGTATTTCAGACTTCAATGCTTTTACTACAGCGTAATGTGTACCTTCTGCATAACCAGCTAGTTCTGCTGCATGCTTAACATCTCCACCACAAGAAGTAAGATTATCCAAGAAGGATTGTTGTTTTGTGGTAAGTTGTTTATCAGGCATTCAGACTTCCTAGTCTTTTAAACTGTATATACTCTAGTATACCCGTAATATAGGGGTTTGTCAAGTTTTTTATTACTTATTTTTATAAAAAAAACTTGACAAGTGGTCGATTTACGGGTATAATAGACATTAAGCCCCCCGGGTTTATAGCATATGTATACTGCACACCTCCCTTTAAAGCCTTGATAGCCGCCCAACTACCCCGCTTCCCTCCCCCTTTGAAGACTTTTAAGCTGCGGGGCTATCTGGTTTACATGGCATATCTTCGTAAAATGTATATGATTGTATATATATCCCAGTACCCCCCCATGGCAGCTTGCCCACCCTCTGAAGTCTCTCAAGACTTCAAAGTTTTTCCAGAGATTCCATAGAATCTTAATGCGTCATCACAGGCTATGATGCCTGAAAGACTTTAAAAGTCTTAGAGCCGACCTCCTAGATTTTCTAGTTTACAAAACTAGAGAGAGATGCAAAAGTTTTTAAAGCTTTAGCTTTACTCCAGAGACTTCCAATCATTTCAACAACTTACAAACTTTTTAGTCTACGACTAACCAACCTCCCTTGAGACTTTTAAAGTCTCCTTAGATTCTATCGCCTGCAGGAAAATCCCGATAGGGATTCGCCAAGAATTTTAGTAACCTTATAAGCTATAAAAGCTTATAAGGTTACTAATAAAGTATCCTTATATTTAATATTTAAAAAGAAGTTCAGAATGAACTTTTTAAATATTAAATATAAGGATACTAAAATGCTGACTTCAAACTTCAAAAACATCGACGCTAACCAAATTGCAACTGCCCGTCAAGTCTATGGTGTTGCCTGTCATTTTGCAAACATCCATGCCAAATCTCCATCGGAGAGATACGGATTGACCAAAGTTTTCAATGCGGTGATAAACAAGTTTTACAAAGACGCTGATAGCTTTATGACTCATGGCGATGTCTCTGAGTTCAGAGAATGGGATTGTGTTCCAGAGCAATTCAGCCACATGATAAAAGCTACAAAGAAGCCAAAGGCTTCCAAGAAGCCAAAGGCTAAAACAGATTGGTCTCGACCCTCCAAAGAGGCTTTAGATATTGTTGCTAGAGTAGAAGCAAAGCAAAAAGCTTCAGCGAAGCCAAAGGCTACCGCGAAAAAAGAAACTCTAACTAGCCGAGTAGATTCTTTGGAATCTAAAATGGATAAAATCCTTGAGATTCTATCTGCTAAATAAAATATATTTAGTTAATTTATATAGCCTATTACGAAGTAGTAGGCTTTATTAAATTAACTCTGAAACAAAAGGCTCGAAGATTATGTATAAAGTTATATTTGATGGTAATGTAATGCTCTGTAAAGATTTAGAAGATGCTACTGAAACTGCCATGCATTTAAGAAATGCTGAATATAGTTTAGTGGAGGTTATCCCTGCAGAGCCAACTGACATAGATTCTTTTATCGAAGTGGAGGTATGAATGATTATTCTTGACTTGTCTTTTATAATAGTGTTATCCTTATCTGGACTTATAATTTATTTGATTGGTAAGGAGATAGACTTATGAAAAAGATTTATACAGTTTGGGCAGGAGGTATCGAAGTAAATCAATACTACATCACCAAAAGTGAAGCAGAAAAATTAGCGGCTATTTATAAAGCTGAAGGTTATAATGACGTTTACATTGAAAAGGTATAGAGTTATGAAAAAAGTTGATTTGTTTTACACCCCGACTAGCATGAAAGACTTAGAAGATAGACTTGAAAGCTATTCAGGTTCAGAAAAAGCAGTGGCTTGGCTAGGGGCAATGATGGCTTGGAATCTGGCTTGTAAGATAGTCGAAGATGCAAAAGAAACAGAGGTTAAATAATATGATAGAACTACAAAAGACTTTAAAGTCACGTTTAGATGCTGATTTGATTAGCACTTGTGGTATACTACGAATCTGTATCAGTCATCGTCCTAAAAATCCTGATAATTTTAAACCTGAAGGTGAATATATGTTACATAGTTGGGGAGATGAGGGCGGTCAGATGGATATATTCTGGGGTCACTACGACCTTACAGTTAAAGAGGCATTAGATTTATGGGATGCCAAACTTAATCAACAGATTAAATGGTTTAAATAATTAATATATACCCTATTACTTAATGACTTATAAGTTAGTAAGTTCTTACGAACTAACTTATAAGTCATTAAGTTATAGGGTAACTCAACGCCGAGGAAATGCCGATGTTTCATACACACTGCAAAGCTGTACAAGAATATTCTCAACGTAGTGCTTACAATATGTCAGATACTATACTCATGGTAGTTCTAAGCATTCAACAAAACTGGCTCAGTGTTGG
>JGI26273J51734_10001718_pt1 | contig 11477 bp, 9 predicted proteins | sample SaaInlV_125m_DNA_FD_51734 | JGI IMG/M metagenome (IMG submission 51734) | reverse complement strand
GAATCTATATACATCTCCATAAACCATTTATGAATAGCATTGGGATCAATACCAGATAGGTTCATTAAATTTGAGATAATCATTAATCGATTAATGTGATGGGTGTAACCAAGATTAATAGATTCTTTTATAGCACTGTCTAAGGGGGGTATACCAGTTTCACCTGTATACCAAGATTCTGATAATTCTTTTTTATGATTCCAAAAATTTTGTTGTTTATATTGAGGCATGTTATCCCAATACACGCCCATAATGAATTCTCTCCAACCAAGAACTTGTCTTATAAAACCTTCAACAGAGTTAAGAGGTATACCATCTTTTGATTCTAGATATTTCTTCTCAACTTCACTTATACATTCAAGCGGATCAAGCAAGCCTGAATTGAAATATGGAGACAGCAAGGAGTGAAACATAAAAGCACTATCTTTATTAATTGCGTCCTGAAAAGATCCAAAATAAGGCAAGTATTTATCAATAAAAATATTAAATTGATCCCAGGCACCTTTATGAGTAACAGCCCAGTTGAAATTTTCAAGATCACCATGAGATAGATTAAAAATCTCTTCAACCTCTATCATTACCTCCAGTGTAATTTGATCTGTAATAATATTATTTCTATTAGGAATATCTGATTTAAGTTTAGAAATGCTCTGTCTATTTTCTTTATCAAAATTCCATTTACCACCTATGGGCTTAGAATTTTCATCCATAAGAATATTAAATTTCTTTCTTAACCATCTGTAATAAAATTCTTGAATTGTTGATTTTTTATCTTTTGCCCAATATTTATAATCCTCATCAGTAGTAATAAACTTTTTATCTTCAAAAACTTCCAGGGTAACTCTCGAAGACTGACAAAAATACATTAAGTCTTTTAAAGTTTTATATTCTGACGGTTTTGAAACACAAAGAGAAGAAAAGGGGTCTTTGGAATATAAGCTAGAGAGATAATCTATTAGGCTAGAAGGATTGCTAGATATTTTTTCATGTTTAATATTTTTATATTGAATTTGTTCAATGAAATGCCTAAAAGAACTTATTTGAAATACCAATTTATGCTTATGATTAGCAATCTCATAAAAACTATCATGAGGTTCATACATAAGTAGCAGATTCTGCTCATCTAAGTGCTCAAAGACTTTATTATTCTTTGATAACTGATCTGGAAAAACCAACAATAATGATTTCATATCCTTTTAATTTAACAAAATTAATATAAATGCGGTATTAAATTTATAATTCAAAAAAATTATGTCTCAATTTATGTTTTGAGGTACTAATAGCTCTCTAACTTTTTGACCATTTAAGTCCTTTAATTCAATTAGATATTCTTTTTTTTCAGTATCAATGGTGATTAGGCCATAGTTTTCACCTGAATACATGTCACCAATCATTGCATCATCAACCTCTTTTGGTCTTCCAATAAATTTTGATGGCGATAACATCTTGTTAAGTGATGAAGATGTAATTTCAAATAAATTATCTTCTTCATAAATAGCACCCTGGTGTCTATCACCCGAAATAATTAATACTGGAATTTTTGATTGTTTCAATAATTTTTTCATTCTTATGTGTTCATGAGGAAAATTAGACCATTTTTCAAATCTATGAGAAGTCGCCAGTAACTGTATTGATGTTGAAATAATTACTAAGTCTGCTTTTTTGTTAATAGTTTCCTCTAACCACGCCCATTGTTTATTACCCAATATGGTTGAATTTAAATCTAAATTCTTTTTATATGCAGAATTAATACCAATTGTTTTATTTAACTTTGATCTAAAATATCTAGTATCAAGTAATATTAGATTTACTATAAATCCGTCAATATTAATAAATTTATTTGTGTATATTCCTTCTCTTTTTCTTCTCTCATCATCCGATGAAATATTCCAAAAATCTAAATACATTAGTTGAGCTTGTTTTTTTAAAGGATATGATGCTCCACCATTGTTTATTCCATAATCATGATCATCCCAAATTACATTCACATCTTTTTTAAACAACCAATCAGGTATTAATTTTTTTTGATGAGCATATGCCTTTTTCATTTTATTTAACTCCCCAGAGGGAACATCTCCGTAAACATTATCACCAAGAAAAATAAATGAATTAATATTTTCATTTTTAATAGATTGCCAGATAGGTTGAGGATAATCCTGGTCAAGGCATGAGCCAAAAGCAATTTTATAAGTTCCAGCTGTGATAAAATTTGATATCGTTAATGCAACAAAACAAATATAGGTTATTGAATAATTTTTCATTTAAATATTATAACAATTATAAAATGTACAGATTTTTAACTTTAATTTTAATTACTATCACTATAGCATCATGCGGAAGCAAAGATAGTAATGATGAAATCAAGTTAAGCTCTTTAATACAGCCTAATTTTACATTTACTTATGATCTTATTGAGTGTGAACTCAATGAGAGCTCATCACTACTAGATTTAGAATTTTTCTTTTCAAAAAATATTAATAAATACAAATTAATTATATCTAACGCAGTTGAACTATCCATTCTCTTCCCAGAAAAGAATACAAATGTAAGTGAATTTATTATTGCTATTGAATCAAATAATAATTATGAAAGTCTAAAGACTTTTGTAGACCAAATTCAAATCGATAAATTCAATAATATTGCTGCATGTGAATTTATCATTAACCAGAACAATGGATTCAATATTCTTGAATATAATAAAAGATTTAACCCAGATTATACCTTGATTGAGATCTTGACTTGTGAATATAACCAAGACTTTAACTATGGGAGTTTTCAAATTACTATTGCTAGATTTATAAATTATATTAAGAAACTAGATATCCCATATTCCTTACGTTATGCGCAAAATAAATCTAATAATGGGTTTATTTGGATAAATACATTTCATGATGAGAATTATGAAAAAATACTAATTGATAATTGGATAGAAGGAGAGGAGGCTCTAGAAATAAAAGATGAATTCATCGAAAATGCTTCGTGCATAGAATCTAATGTCTACAAATCTTATCAATTATTTTAAATGTTACTAATTTCAAAAATAAGAAGTAATTGATAAATTTTTTTATTATAATTTGCAAATCGCGGGTATCGTATAATGGCTATTATAAGAGGTTTCCAACCTTTTGATGAGAGTTCGATCCTCTCTACCCGCTCCAAACATAAAAAAAGCAGGTTATTAAACCTGCTTTTAGCGACCTAGGGGATTTGAATTAAAGAGGATATTCAAAGGTCTTACTTATATGACATTTATAAATGGAAATAGTTCAAAGTATTCAAAAATAATATAAATAAATAAACCAAAGATTAACCCAGCACCTAGTGGTAATTCTTTTGTATATTTTTTATGATTGAAAATCATAATTATTAATGTTGATAATGAACCTAATAGGACTATTGAAGCTATAGATAATGGACCAACAATTGATCCAATCCCACCAAGAAGAATAAAATCACCACCCCCAATCCCATCCTCTTTTTTTAATAACTTATAAATTAAATTTATAGACCATAAAAAAAAATATCCAAAAATAAAACCAATTAAAGATAATGAAATATTAGANATATTTAAAAAACCATAACCTTCGATTAAAGCTATTCCAAAGAATCCTGAAATAATGGCAATTAGNGTAATTGAAAGATTGAGGTAGAGGGGTAAATAAAATTTTTTTAAATCACAAATTAAAAGTATATAAAGTATTGAAAACAACAAGTATGTAATCAAAGCTTGGTATGAAAAGCCTTCAAAAAGATAAATACTTAATCCTACTGCTAAATGAATAATTTCATGCATAAGATATGTTATTGAAATTGAAGCATTGCATTTTATACATCTTCCCCTTTGCAACAAATATCCCAATATTGGTATTAGATTGATTAGCGAAATTTTTGCCCCACAATTAATACAGTGAGATGGAGGAAGAAACAGATTAATATCAGTCTTTTGAAATTCCATAACTATTAATCTATGAATTACAACAGAGGTTAAGCTACCAATTGATAAAAAAATGATACTTAAAAACGTTATTAAGAAAGCATCCATTAGTAAATGGTTACTTTCTAGTGATCCTAAAGCATATGACTAGCAAGATGATAGCTGGGACAGCATAGGCTGAAATNACCATTAATTTATCAATCATATATCTCTCCTGATGCAAAAGCGTCTGGCCTTCTAAAATCTCCATATCCATAATACATATTATCTTTATACATTATAGTTTGAAGGCATGTTGCTGGATTTATAATTTTAATATTATATTTTAGTTCTAGAAGCTGATTTTTTATTTCTGGATCTATTGATGATTCAATTTGAAGCAAATCAGGTTGCCACTGATGATGAATTCGTTTTGCTGCATTGGCTTCTTCAAGATTCATACCGTAGTCGACGATATTTATAATTGACTGTAAAACTGCAGTAATTATTCTTGAGCCACCAGGGCTCCCGGTTGTGAAGAAAAAATCCCCATCTTTCATAACTATCGTAGGTGTCATAGAGCTTAAAGGTCTTTTGCCTGGAACTATCTGATTAGCTTCAGCTCCAAGAAGACCAAATTGGTTTGGTATTCCAGGCGCAGCAGCAAAATCATCCATCTCATTGTTCATAAGAATGCCTGTATCTTTTATAACAACCCCAGAACCAAATGTTGAATTAAGGGTATAGGTTGAAGAGACGGCATTACCATCTTTATCAACAATAGAAAAATGAGTTGTTTCGTAACTTTCATTGTCACTAAATGTGCCTGGATAAATTACAGAAGAGGGTGTAACTTTACCAACGTTAATCTTTTCATTTATAGTTTTTGCATAATTTTTGCTAATAATTTGAGATACTGGCACCTTATAAAAATCAGGATCACCAAGATACTTAGATCTATCGGCATATGCGTATTTCATGATTTCAGTTAAAAGATTAATATATTCAGATGAGTTATGTTCGATCTTTGAAACATTATGGTTCTCAAGAATATTTAGCATTTGAATAACATGTACTCCACCTGAAGAAGGCGGTCCCATAGTTATAATCTCAGTATCTCTATAGGTTGATTTTAATGGCGTTCTCCAAACCGGTTGATAGTTTTCTAAATCATCCTTTGTTATTAAACCGCCATTTAGTTGCATTTGAGTGTGTATTTTTTCTGCAACAGAGCCTAGATAAAAACCATCTCTACCATATTGAGCTATTAATTTTAATGTTTTAGCTAAATCCTTTTGTACTAATTTTTTATTTTCAAAATCTTGATAATTTTTCTGAAATATTTTTTTTGTTTCTGGATAAAAAGATAATTTTGATTCATATTTGACCAACATATCTGATAGGTACTGAGTTATATAAAAGCCATTTTCAGCATAATATATAGCATCCTCAAGAAGCTTACTCCATTCCATTGATCCAAACTTTGAATGAACCTCCCATAGACCGGCTACTGTTCCAGGTACTCCGCTTGCAAGATATCCAAATGTTGATAATTTTTGATCGTTAAATGTACCATCTGAATTTAAGTACATATCTTTATCTGACTTGATTGGTGCCTTTTCTCTATAATCAATTGAGAATTGTTTATTTAAAGTAGAGTCATGTATTACCATGAATCCACCTCCACCAATATTTCCAGCTCTTGGAAGCACTACTGCCAATGTAAAACCAACTGCAATAGCTGCATCATATGCGTTACCACCACTATTAAGTATTTTTTCACCTACCGCTGTGGCTAAAAAATGCTGTGTTGTAACCATTCCATTTTTGCCTTGAGCTATATTTTTTTGAGCAGGTTCATAGTTATTAGGATTTATAGTTCCAATAGGCTCATAGGATTGAGCTGATACATTTAACGAGCATATAATAAATACAAAAGTAGATAATGCCAATTGTTGAAAATAGCTAAAATATTGAATACAAAGGTTTGAGCGCATTATAAAAAATCCCTATTAAAAATATACTAAAGTTTATGTTTAGATATAATAACTTTTTTAAATATAAATTATATATACATCATCAATGAAAGACTTATATCAAGAAATATTATCTCAAGTTACAGCGCCTGGTCAGATGTTTGAAACCAAAGAGGTTATCAATGAATCAGGGATTACATTTAATGAATATGTCAATTTTCCGGATAGCATTAGAGGTTATTTAGATTTTGCTCTTTTGCATGCTGATAAAGAGTGCATCGTATTTGATGATGAAAGATATACTTATAAAGAAGTATTTGAAAAGAGTGCTCAGACAGCAAATGCTCTAATTAACGAAGGTATTAGTAAGGGCGATAAAGTTGCAATTTGTATGCAGAATAATCCTGAATTTATTTTTGCTTATTTAGGGATAGTCGGTATTGGTGCCGTTTGTGTTCCTCTTAATTCATGGTGGGTGCCTTCTGAAGTTATATATGGTTTAGAACATTCAGATGCAAAACTTTTATTTGCAGACCAAAAAAGAATGCAAGGCTTGGAATGTCTTAAGGATGTTAAAAAAATTATAACAACTTATACTCCTGACCCATTATTTAAGTCTTTTTCAGATTTCATTAATGAACAATCTATTTCCTTTCCTGAAGTTGAAATTGGTAGAAATGACCCAGCAACTATTTACTATACATCTGGTTCCACAGGAAAACCTAAAGGTGTTTTATCTTCTCAAAAAGCTGTAATTGCAACTCTATTTAGCTGGGCATGTTTTTCTTCTATTATGAAAGAAGTTGATAATCAAAAAAATCCAAATACTCCGCCTTTACTCGATGAGGCTTCAGCAATTTTACTTTGTGTGCCACTTTTCCACGTTACAGGAAGTCATGCTGGTATGTTTATGTCTATATTGGTTGGGCGCAAAATTGTTATGATGAAAAAATGGGATGCAGGCATAGCATTGAAATTAATAGAACAAGAAAAAATATCTGATATCACAGGTGTACCAACACAAACATGGGAATTATTAAATCACCCTGATAGGTTAAATTATGACCTTTCATCTCTAAAGACACTTGGAGCAGGAGGAGCACCAAGGCCGGCAGAACATGTTAAACAGCTTGATTCTGAATTCGAAGCAAGACCAGGTATTGGTTATGGTCTATCAGAAACAAATGCATTAGGAGCTCTTGGAAGTGGAGATGAATATGTTGATCACCCTCAATCAACAGGAAGAGTTGTCCCTCCTTTAACTGAAATTAGAATCATAGATGAAAACTGGAACGAGCTTNGGGAAGGAGAGATTGGTGAAATTGCAATNAANTCCTTAGGAAATATGATTTGTTACTGGAAAAATCCTGAAGCTACAAAAGAATGNATGAGNGACGATGGCTGGTTTAAGTCTGGAGACTTAGGAAAATTCGAAGGTCCTTTTTTATATATTCTTGATAGAGTTAAAGATATTGTCATTAGAGGAGGGGAGAATATTGCTTGCCCAGAAGTTGAAGCAGCAATGTACGAGCATAAAGATGTCTTAGAAGCAGTTGCATTTGGTATATCAGATGAAAGACTTGGCGAGGTGTTATGTGCAGCAATATTTTTGAGAGAAGATTCGAGTCTGACCTCGGATGAACTACAGTCATTTTTAGCGACAAGATTAGCTTCCTTCAAAATACCTTTAAATATAAAATTTTTAGATAGTAATCTGCCTAAAGTTGGATCAGGAAAATTTGACAAACCAGCCCTGAGAAAACAGTTTGAACAAGAATTTTAAATTTATAATAAAAATACTGTATCTTTTAAAAAAAAAGAGTATAAATATCAAGGTATAGTTTAATCATATTTACTTATGTCACAAAAAATATTAATTATTGAAGATGAGCCAGATATAAGAAAGACCTTAGAATATAATATCTCTAGAGAGGGTTATAAAGTTGTATCTGCATCCTCTTTATCCGAAGGAAAAGAGCAAATTAACTCATCAGATTTTTCTTTAATTTTACTGGATTTAATGCTTCCTGATGGTTCAGGTCTGGACTTATGCAGAGAAATTAAATCTGACAAAGATAAATCTTCAACCCCAATTATTATCCTTACCGCAAAAGATGATGAGGTTGATAAGGTTGTTGGCTTTGAACTCGGCGCTGATGATTATGTAACGAAACCCTTCAGTGTCAGAGAGCTTATCTTAAGAATTAAAGCTATTTTAAAAAGGGGTGAAAGTAAAAAAGAAACTCTTGAGGTTCAAAGACAATTTGGCGAACTTACCATGGATATAGATTCACATGAGGTTTTCGTAAATAGCGAACAAATTATCCTCACAGCTCTTGAATTTAGGTTGCTGCGTCAATTAGTTGATAGAAGAGGCCGAGTACAATCAAGAGAGCAATTGCTTTCTGATGTTTGGGGCTATAGTGCTGAAGTAACCACTAGGACTGTGGATACCCATATTAAAAGACTAAGAGAAAAATTAGGCACCATGGGTAAGTATGTTCAAACCATTAGAGGTGTTGGTTATAAGTTCTCAAGAACACCCTAATAGATATATGGGTATAAGATCCCGAATTTTCTTAATTATTTTTGGCTTGCTTTCATTAAGCATCTCAATTACATATATTGTTGCTGAAAGAGACCTAGTAAGCACATTAAAATTACAAATAGTTAATGAATTAGAAAAGCAAGCAAATCTATTGGTTTCATCAATTGACACTTTAAATAAGTTTAATTCAGAAAAAGAAGCTGATATTGTGGCTGATAAATTAGCTATTGCTTCAAACTCAAGAGTAACATTTATAAGAAACAATGGTGTCGTAATAGGAGATTCTGAATTAAGTTTTGATCAATTAAACCTTATTGATAATCATGGTAATAGGGAAGAGGTTATAGAGGCTCTTAAATTTAAAACAGGGTGGTCATCTAGATACAGCAGCACACTTGGTAAAGATTTAATATACTTCGCCATTCAGGATAATCAAGTTCCTAACCCTAATATTATTAGAATAGCGGTACCTTTAAATTATTTAGAAAATATTACAGAAACTTTAGGACTATCACTTATTCTACTTTTTTTAGCAGTTTTTATAGTCTCCATCATTGCTAGTGGTGTTGCTGCCAATTATCTTTATTCAAATATACAAGATTTAGCAAATGTTGCCTCAAGTATTTCCAAGGGTAAGTCCATAAAAGATGACATTAAATTACTGCCAACTCAAAGAGTAGATGAATTTGGAAGTGTTGCTAGATCAATTTCACAACTATCAGAGAATTTAAAAGACCAAATTAAAATTATTGCAAAACAAAGAGATCAATTTGGGCTTGTATTGGATGATTTAGGAGAGGGAATAATAGTTACCAATAGAAAAGGCGACGTGGTTTTTACAAACGAACAAGCTTCAATTATTTTAAACAAAAATAATTTGTTGGACGATAATATTAAAAATTTTGACATACCTGCATTGAATTACTTATTTAAAAGGGTAAAAAATAAGAAAAGAGCTGATATTGAATTTGAAATTAATATTGATCGAAGAACAACAAATTGGGTTTTGGGATCAATGAATCAATCAAAAACAACAGGTCAATTTATTCTTGTTCTTCATGACATAACGCAATTAAGACAACTGAATTCAATGAGAAGAGATTTTATATCCAATCTATCACATGAATTACGAACCCCGGTAAGTGTTATAAGAGCAAATTCAGAAACCCTTCTCGATGGCGCATTAGATAACAAAAAAGATGCTAAAGTCTTTTCCAAGGCAATTCTTCATAATGCAGAGAGGCTGTCATCTATGGTATCTGACCTTATTGACTTGTCCAGGATTGATTATGGTGATCTTAAGTTTAATATTTCTTCAATAGATCTTAATAAATTTATTGATTCACTTATATCTTCAATGACAAGTCTTGCTAAGAAAAAGAGTATAACTCTCTCATATAAACCAAATCACAAACATCCAATAAAAGCAGATTCTCAGGCCTTGGAAAGAGTTATGAATAATTTAGTAGATAATGCTTTTAAATATTCGCCTAATGATTCAGTTATTGAAATAACAACCTCTGAAAATAAAGAATTTATTAAAGTAATGGTTTCAGATACCGGTATAGGAATATCAAAAACTGATCAAGTATATATTTTTGATAGATTCTATAGAACAGCCTCTGCACGAGCCTCAGAAAACCAAGGAAGCGGCTTAGGTTTGGCTATAGTAAAAAACTTAATTAATAACCTTAATGGTGAAGTTGGGGTAAACAATAGACCAGATGGAGGATCAATTTTTTGGTTTACATTACCGATTGATAAGTAATATTTAATTTACATATATTAATTACTATATTATACTGTCACATAAATGTCACATATATGACACATAAATAACATTTGGAGACAAGTCATGATTACTACTTTTTGGAATAAATTTCACTCCTTTATGAAATCTGGAAGACTTAATAAAGTTATTAAATTATCTGGAATTAAATAACACTTAATATAAACATTCACACTGTTTATAAATAAAATTCTTATTCATTTCATTACGTCCATTACTTACTTAAATTAAGAGTATATTAAAAGAAACATATTGAATTAGGCTACAATATAAACTGTGATGCCTAACTTTAAACTCTTAAAAAAAATACTTTTATCCATAATTATATTGCCAGCTAGCTTGCTCATTTTTTCTTTATTCCAATCTTTTTTAAATAAACCAGTTATAGATAAAATTGAGAATTTAAATTTTAATGAATTAAAAAATGAATCAATTTTAATAAAAGAAAAAGATTATTTAATTGAGGAAAACAACCAATTAGAATTTAATTATATATTGATAGGTATAAGGTCTGGCAATCAAGACTCTTCTGTAATTGTAAAAAAAGGCAATAAAGAATTTCTTGTTACGCTTGGAGATTTTCTTGAAGGCTCATTTGAGCTTGTTGAAGTAAATCAAAATGATGCCTTATTTCTTAAAGGACAAAAAATGTATAGAATTGAGAGACAAAAAGATAAATAGGTAATATGCAAACTTTTAATAAAATTTTACTAGTATTAATGTTTTCCTTCGGAAGCATTCATTCTCTTTACTCACAAGATTCTTTTATCCTAAATTATGAAGATGTCGATATTAAAAAAGTAACTCAAGATATAGCTCAATTTTCAAAAAAAACAATCATCCTTGATCCAAGAGTTAAAGGAAGAATAACGATTTATTCTAATGCAAATTTAAATAGAACCCAGGTATGGGATGTATATTTAAGAACAATTCAAGTAAATGGTTTTAGTGCTATTGTAGAAGACAGTTTTGTTAGAGTTGGCCAGAAAATGAGGCTACAAGAGATAAGAATGCTTCATCAGCATCCTCTGGTGATTATCAGACAGTTGTTTTACCTTTATTTAATAGATCAACTGAAGAGATTCTGCCAATGATTAAGCCAATTACTGGAAGACAATCCCATCTATCTAGTATTCCATCAGTAAACTCTATTTTACTAGTTGACAGAGTAAGTAATGTAGAAAGAATTAGCAATTTAATAAAAGATCTTGATAAAAATAATACTGCTAAAATCTCGATATTAAAGCTTGA
>JGI26273J51734_10001717_pt1 | contig 11483 bp, 18 predicted proteins | sample SaaInlV_125m_DNA_FD_51734 | JGI IMG/M metagenome (IMG submission 51734) | reverse complement strand
AAGAAAGTATCTCTTCTTATTCTCAACAACAACTTGAAGAGTGGGATTCTAAAATTAAAGTTAAAGAAGGACAAAAGTACATTAAGATTGTACGAGAAAATTCTGTCTTTGCTTTTATCTGTAAAACAGATTTTAAACATTTTAAAAAAGGTGATGTATTGAAACCTGCCGGTTATAATGCACCTGCTTTAAATCAACCTAGAGGAAATGTCCTAGAGGGTAATTACCCAATCAGATGGACTGGTCCTTTATACTTAAAATAACCAACGGGAGACTATATTATGACAGCATTGAAATTTAACGATATGAATAAGGTACTTGAATGGATACGAGAACCTTCTCACAAAGAACACCTATACATCTTGGAGGCTGCGATTGCAAAAGCAAATCAGGTATCTTTAGACCAATTTAGTGTAGGTACTAAAGTTGTGTTTGGTCGTCCACGAGGTGCAAAGCACTTTGGTGTGATTGTTAAATGTAATCCTAAAAAAGCAGTAGTTATGGAAGATGGTCGTGGTAAATGGACCGTGCCTTATTCTCTAATGAAACTTGCTTCTTAATAATTAAGCGTAAGGTGTGTAACCTTGTTCTTTAGCCTTTGTATCATCTTCTGATATAATAGTTTTGACTTCTGGACAATAATGTTTCATCATACTTTCAACTCCCTGTTTTAAAGTAAGTTGAGACATTGCACACCCAGCACAACTTCCTGCCATTAATAACTTTAATGTGCCATCTTCATCAAAAGAAATAAATTCAATCTTACCATTGTGAGCTGCAACACTAGGTGCTACTTTATCATCTAAATGAAATTTGATTTTTCTAATTGTTTCTTCGTGTGTTTCAGTTGTAGTTGTCATAAAAATTTTCCTATAAATCTTAAAAAATACATTATCGGTATAACCATAAGTGCTGGTCCTATACCTTGGTCAAAAAACATTAACACAACAGCACCTGCTGTAAATAGATAAAATGCAATAGTCTTCCAATGATAGATAACGACTAGTATTCCTAGACCTATAATTTTTAGATATTCTTTTATCATTGAGTTGGGTCTTTCATCATCATATCTGGTATCTTATCATCTTGTAAATCTAATTTAACAGGATTGATATTTGCTTGTGGTTGATTATGTTCTAGTACATAGTTACCACTTATACTAATTCTTTCGTATTGTTTCCAATAAGGTGCTACTTGATGTTCTAATGCAGCTGGGAAAACAAACATCAAACCTTTATATGGTTTAACAGCAAAACTATTCATTTGTAATTGAGTTATCTTTTCGCCATAATGAAATACTAATTGACCTGCTGTATTGGCGTTAGTTGTAGGTACGCCTTCTGTAAATATCTTATCATCTATATCACCAAACACAACAAAACTAAAAAGACCACCGTGGTCGTGTAAAGGATTAAAATCACCTGCTTGTTGAAAGTTAATCCATAGTTGTTGTAATCGTAATGCACCCATACCACCAGATTGTCCCATCATCATTTTTGATATGTTAGGCCAACCTTCACCATAGTTAGATTGTAGTATTTCAAAAAATTCAAATACTTTTTGTACGATTGCTTGGTCTGCTTGATTTCTAACTTTATTATTACCGTTATTAAACGGATAAAGAACGCTAGTTCCTTGTTTCATATTACCAGCAAGTTGATGTCTATGGTCTAATTTTTTATCGTCTCTTGTACGCTGACCTTCTTCAATCAACATATCAACAATCTTTTCGTCTAGTTCACAACGATAGACTGGTGGACCAAATGGATATAATACTTCACCATTAATAGACGAGTGAACCATTTGTGGTAATACGGTTGTATCTCTATGCTTTGTCATTATCTAGTTCTCTTTTCTTTAACACACTTATTATACAATAAGTTTAATCTAGTGTCAATATGCTGTGCTCTTTTAATGTGTCTAAAAGAAACGCATTTTTTAATTGTAATAATTTATTTTGTTTTTCTAATATTGCAATCTTCTTATCTAAATCACTTGTTCCTCTTTCATCATCTAATATCATTTGTAATTGTTTCTTTAACAACTCCATTTGATACTGATAATCTTTATTCATAGGAACACGATTATAGAGGTCTGTTTCTTGTTCTACTCTATCATAATTCATTTTATACTCCAAAACTTTCTCCACAACCACAACTACTTGTTGCGTTGGGATTTTTTAATTCTAAAAATGACCCAAATATCTCTTTACGATATTCTATAGTCATACCTGTTAAGTAGAGTAAATTAGATTTATCAACTAATAGTGTAAAGTTATCTTCTATAAACACTTCATCATTATCATCTGCTTTGTCTTCAAACTTCCAGTCGTATTTAAAACCAGCACAACCACCACCTTTAACTTCTAAACGAACATAAGCTTTATTGTGTTCGCTGACAAGTTCAGCAAGATGTGATTTTGCGTTATCTGTTAAGTTTATTAAATTACTCATATTATTATTTAGGGGAGATTTAACTCCCCCAAACTATTACCAATTATCGGTAGATTTTATTACTTTATGTCCAAGTACTTTGCCTTTGTTAACACCATTGTTGATAGTGTAACCAGAAGTACCTTTACCATTTATATCCACTTCTATACGAGAAGACGCAAGAGCCTTTTCTTTTCGCTCTATTTCTTTCTTCTTTCTATAAGTGGAGAGTAAATAAGTATGTCTATTCATAACACCCTCCTCTATTAAAGTTAGGTGCGTTCCTTCAGGCGATTGCCTTACTTCCGACCATTGTCTGGTTGAACGAATAGTAATATTTATACAAGAGACTTACATAAAACTAAACAAAGAGATAACATAGAGATTCGCCCCTAAAATCTTCGAATCAAAGAGTCGCCCTCTCCCTGATAGGATTAGTCTATGAGTGTTCTCTAAATGTTCTCTATGATTTTAAATGTGTCGCCACGCTGACTCTATAGCATTCTCTGGAGTTTTCACACACTTATGTATAAGATTGTCAACTGCTAGCGTAAAGCACTTNNTNAGAAAGAAAACGCTTGACAAATGTCCGACAATGTAGTACAATAGACACATAACAACCAAACAAAAGGATATGCAACTATGGCGTACAATACAGCAGATGATATAATGAGTAAGTTAGATGACATTGCTAACGATATAATGAACCTAACAATAAGAGTGAATAGAATAGACAATACTCTAGGTCACGGTGTAATAGATATAATGAAAGACAAGACGAACTTATCTATGAAAAAAAACTCCGAAAAAAATTCACAAAGTCAAAGCCTAGATAAAGTAGTAGAATCCACAGAAGACCCTTTCCTAGTTGAAATGTAAAGAACAACCACCATACAGACTTAATAGATTTCAATAGTGAGCGTCCTCCTGAAGTCGGCCGTTTCTTATATAGGTTAAATANCATAAAATATATTTAGTATAGTCTATTGCATTTATAGATTAAGAGCCAAGACCTGGATATAATAGGGGCGATTAGCTACAGGTTTTTGAGATTAGTTGAGGTTTATCGTCTTGCCGGTCTTTGTGTTATCGCCTGTTACCGTTTCTGTTCTTGTACCTGCGATTGTTTCACTATGACTTCCATCTACACTTAGCGTATAGTTACCACCTACTTTGAGGTTGTAATCACCACCTGCATTGACATTGACTTTACCTACTCTGGTCACTACATTGACATCACCTGTATCTACTTGTATATTAAGGTTTGCATTAGCACCTACTTGTATATCATAGTGGTTGTTTAATGTAGCACTCTTGTTAATGAATATCTTATGGCGACCGTCTATACTAATATCACTATCGCCTTCTATGTAAGTCTTATCTGAACCAACGGCCATTCTATATGAGTGGCCTTTAATTATATTAATCTGATTACCTTCTGCGGTCCACTCTAGTGATGTACCTACCTTATGGCGAAAGTGTATTCGCTCAGCGGCCGGCGTATCGTCAAACTCTTGTATATGTCCACTTTCCGTTTCTGTTACCTTATTATATGGATACACAGCAGCGTATGCTATAGCAGGCTGCGACCACTTTGTTGTATCAGAACCTAATATAGATGAGTTGTCTGCGGCCGTCTGACTATCAAAGTCCGCTGTAGCAACATCTGCTATTCTAGTATCATTACGAATTAAGTTGACAAGAGAAGGATTTTGTGTTATACTGGACGCTAGCCTATTTGTATCTGTTTCATTAATATACTTAGGATAGATACCCGAGCCATCATAGCCTGCCTTTGAGTAATACCTTGAAGAATAGTTGCTGGGTTTCCCAGGCAACACTCCAAGAACAACTGGTTGTTGCGCCTGCTCTCCATCTCTAAAGAATCCGTGTACCCAAGTTCCTTTTACCAAAAAGGTTGGCGACTGACCCAGGCCCGATATGCCTCCGGCAGTCGTAGGTAAAGCGCATTGTGCCCACGGCAAGTCTGCTGTAGGTAATGTCTGAATACTATCTGAATGGTAACCTAAACACCGTACTCGCACACGGCCAACCTTGTGTGGGTCTTGCCTGTCTTCAACTATTCCTGTAAAATGTATATACTTGCTCATAATTTCTTCCGATACTTGTACCTTTTAGATAACACTAGATTATATTATTCTTTCTATTTATTCTAAACCTACGCAAATGACACGCTAGTGGCATATCTTTGATTAGTTTTGTATATATTGCTATGCGTATGGTCATTCTTTCTAGTACGCCGACTTTATGATTGAGTTCGTCAATTGCGTATGTACCTTTGAAAAACCTTTGTAAATGACTTCTATACATAGCATCCTCGTAGGTGTTGCGTATGGTTTCTAATGTGTTGCGTAAAGGGTTGTTTAATTGTTTCATATTCATTTTCATTGTGTTTTTGTTCTCATTCTGTTCTCATTTGTTCTGGTATGATTGTCAGCGTATAGAGTAGAGAGACCTTTGAGATTGTCTATAGTATGCCCTTTAGACCTCTGGAGGGGCGTCTCGGAGGGCGATTCTCTATGTATCTCTCTAGTTGTTGTCATATGAATAAACTACGAGAATATCCCAAATATACCTTCATCTATCTTCTCTTGTTCATATACTTTGCCTTTATCAGTATAGCCTTCTTCTACTTTAATTGTTTCATTATAGTATGGTGTTTTCACACTATCTTTCATACATTCAACGGTCATTGAGTGGTAACTCTTGCCTGGTAGTACCTTATGTATGATACTGCTGACTAGGTATCTTCCACTTAATGCTTCGTCTTGGTCTTTATCACCAATACTAATACTTTCATATCTTGGTATTTCTAGTCCTATCATTTCTCCTACTGATAATCCTGTGTAACCAGGTACTTCTATTCTTACCTTAAATGATTCTAACGCTACTTCTTGTGCTATTCTATTCAGCATTGAGTTTTCTGGCGATACGGATTCATAACCATCATATTGATTTGTTGTCTCACTACTATTAAAGAAAGTTCCGTCTGCATATGCTGTTAATGGTTTGTTATCTCTAAATGGATAATCAGGTAATATCTTCTTATCACCTTGTCTACTACCACTACCATCGTGTTCAGTATGGTGGTTCTTACTATATGNTTTTTCGTAATCAAAGTCAGCGTTTGCAAATGTTTTATTAAACAAGTCTGTCTTTAGTACTCTACTTGCAACACCACCCATACCTAATAGTTTCATAAGATTAAATTGTTCTATGACTTCGTATGAGAAAATAGTTTGCATTTCTTGGGTAACATCACGGTTACCTTTGTTTCTTGTTGTACCTGCCATTGTAGGTTTAAAGTAACCATTGTTTGGTCTTATACTATCTACTCCAACTGCCATCATATTTTCAAATGAACGGCAATGAAATCCATTTGCTGTCTCGTACCATTTAAATCCTGTGTTATTAAATGTAGCAGATTCTGCTTGAGCACATAAAAAATCTATCGCCTTAAATGGTCTAAATCTTGGTACGACTAACTTACGATTACCTTTTGTACCTTCTAGTGTAATGTCTTTACTTGTTCCTAATTCAGACAATGCAATAGAGGATATCATATCTGCGATAGCACCAGTAAATGGTCTCTCTACCTTGACGGTTTGATTTGTAATTTGTTCTTTACTACAGAAGTATAGTACATAAAATTGTGACCTAGGATTATGTGGTTGTTTACTACCTATCTTATAGATGACCATAGGATGTTTTTCAAAGTCATAATAACGACTTGAACCTGGTGTACCTAGTTTAAATGATAAGAGTTCATTACCAGTCAATGGCATATGATTAGGAAGACCTGTACTATCAGATATAACTAACTGACCAGATAAGTTCTTCTCGTTTATGTCTTCGTAAATATTGATTTCTGCGACTAGACTTGTGATGTCCGTCTTCTTTGCTTTACTTGAACCATCAAAAGACTTTCTACTATGCACTACTATTTCAGATAGCGTATAGTCACCGGCCTTTTTCAAGTCATCGGTTTTTAATTTGCTGTACATTATTCACCTATCAGTTTATCAAACTCATCTAAAAATGTTGATAGATAACTTTGGTCTAACAACTTAATTTCGCTTATATCGTTTTGTATTCTTTGTTCGTATTCTCTATTTGATACAGATACAGCACCTACATCTGTACTCATACATTCTATATGGACATCTGTAGGTCCACTTGTTTGTTTCTTTTCGTAATGATGTATTGCTTCTGGATTAGGATACTTGTCTTTGATAAAGGTTTCAAATTCAGTATAGTTCATAGGCCAACCATAGTATGCGTCTGTAATACCATTTGTCAACAATATAATCCAGTGATATTCTGATTTACCAAAGTGATTAAATGCTACATCTTCTGGTCTCTCACCTGGTTGTACAAAGTATTTTTGATACAACATAGCTGCGTCTAATACTTTCTCTCTTACCTTTACTCTTTTGATTATGTTAGTTGCCAGTTTTGCTTTCTGGTCACCTTTCATATCATATAGTATAAGTGGAAAACTTGAAAAATACATCTATTAATATCCTTTAGCGATTGTTTCTTTAGTCATAATTTCTGTTTCTGCAAATGTACAAGTCATTGTTGTTGTGATAGGTGCAGCTCCTCTATTGTCTTCTCTAAATGTATGGAATGTTCCTTCTGTTGCATAGTCTACATCCATAGCTGTCATTACACAACGAGAAATCTGTGGTATATAATCGTTTGACTTACCACGATAGTAATAAGTTATTTGAAATTCAGATGGCGATAAAAATGCTGATTTAGTTTTATTACTAAATTCAGGTAACATATGAAATTTAAATAACTTGATAATCTTTTCTACATTTAACATTTCTTTTTGATTCTTTGGTGCAAATGTAAATGGAAAACTAAACTCTCTAAATGGTACACTTCTAAACACTTGTTCGTTAAATGGATTTAATGCTCTACCCATTGATTTGTCTATTGCACCTCTTACATCACCAACACCAGGCAATGCACTTGCAATATCGGTTACTGCTGATCCTAATACTCTCTCTATCATAGCACCACCACCGTCAACCATCGCTTCTTTGAAAGACATATCTTTACCTGCTTCCATACTAGACGCCATAAGACCGGCAAGACCAGTTGCTAAGTTTTCATAGTTTGCTCTGTATGAGAATTTTGCTGCTTCAGCAGGTGTATATAAACACACCGTATCACTAATTCTTGTATGTGTATGTGAACCACCTTGACCAATACCAGAAGACATTTCTCTTACTTTTCTTTTTGGTCCACCTTGATAATCAGTTTTATAACCACCATCAGGTCCTGTTCCTCCAGCAGCTGTAACCCGATTTGCTTCTGCGTCATCATCTGCTGGTACTTCTATTTTTCTCTTCATATTACCACCATAAGATGTTTTTCTGTTTTCAATAATGTCAAATATGACATAGTGACCTTCATCTAACATACCTGTTTCTTCTGGATAATATATCTGACCATAACTAATTCTGGAACGCACTCTACCTTGTAATGCGTCACCTGAACCTATCTCTAGTGGCGATTGATTTAATATCTGTCTTGCTTTTGATTTCGTGGCTTCTGTATTTTCTGCACCAGTAAACTGATTGCTGAAGTTGTCTATTTGTGATGTTATATCACCTGCAAGACCATCAACAAAACCTTTTACAGCGTTTGAACCTGCATTAATACGACCTTTGATAACAGAGCTTATTTTGTTTGTATATCCCATATATAAATATCCTTATGAATTATACTAATATTTATACAGGAAATAGTAATGGCAACAGCAAGTTATAAAGGCAAATATAAACCTCAAAACAAAGACAAATATCTAGGTAATCCAGATAGAGTTGTCTATCGTTCTAATTGGGAGAGAAGATTTATGGTTTACTGCGACCGTAATGAAGGTATCACACATTGGGGTAGTGAAGAGATTGCTATTCGTTATCGTAATCCTGTGACCAAGAAATTACATAATTACTTTCCTGATTTCTTCATAGTTACCAACAAAGGTAAGTATATAATTGAAATCAAACCTAAGGCCTTCACAAAGAAACCTAAACCTAGAGCTCGTAAGACTAGAGCATATATCAATGAGAGTTTAGCATATATTAAAAATAGAGCTAAATGGGGTGCCGCTGTTCGTTATTGCGAAATGCAAGGTTGGGAGTTTAAAATATTTACAGAAGACGATTTAGGTAAATTCTAAAACAATCCTGTTAACTTTTCCCACATACTAGGTGGGTCTGGATTTCTATTACCATTACCAGCGAATATTGATTCTTGGTTGTTTGTGGTTACAATCTGTTTGTTGTCTTGTGTGATACCAACATTGTTAGTTCCGGTTGTGTTATTTGTATTACCTGCTTCTTTTAGTGCTTTTGCATTACCTGTTTGGTCTGCCTTATCTGTGCCACTAAAGTATTTCTTTTTTTCTTCAGGTATTTCTGCTTTTTGTATTTCACCTTCTACACTTTTAGGTGCTGACATTGAAGCCTTATCACTTGACAATGCAACTTTTTTCATACCTATATACTTACCAAACTTGTCTACAAAACCATTATAGATTCTTTTAAATATGTCTGCAACATAATCACCAATACTACTAAATGCGTCAGATATACTATTCCATATTTTACTTCCTAGAGTACTTACATAATCAACCATATCAGATATACCTTGTGTAAATTTATCCCACTTCTCCATTAATGAATCTTTTAGTCCACCTATATAACCTACAAACGCATTCCATTTCTCCATTAAGTATTCACCAAACTTTGTAAAGACTTCTCCTAGATAGTTATATGCGTCTATGATAGCGTCTTTGATTGCGTGAAATTTAAATATTGCAATTGCAATTACAGCAATCAATGCTAATATACCAAGAGCCCATAACAACATAGGTACAACTGCAATCATAAGACTTGCACCAAATAGTTTTAATGATTTGATTGGTGTCTTCATTGCTTTACCGAAGTTCATAAATGAAGTACCCATCTTCTTGGCCATTTCGCCAAGTTCTACAAATGGTCCTGTAATACTATCTTTGATACCCATAAAGGTATCAGATATACCAGCAAACATACCTCGTGGGTCTATCATATCACCACCTTGACCACCAAAGTTATCAGAAGTATCGCCACCAAGTGCTTCTCTTTTTGCGTCTAAATCTTCTCGTTCTTTTGTTAGTAGTACTGACTTCTCTTTGATAAGCGTTTCTTCTTTTTCTCTACTAGTTTCATCTAGTTTGTGTAAATTCTTTGTTCTCTTTAATAGTTCTTGTTCGTTTGATACTATTGTCTTTTCAGATTTTACAAGTTTTTCTTGTTCCATCTGCAATTGTTTTGTTGATAGTACAACTGCCTTTGCACCATCTTCGGTCATCTTTACTTGTACTGCTACACCTTGTTTTCTTAATTCACTTGCTTCTTTTTCTGCAACAATAATCATCTGTTCTCTATTACGCAATGCGTCTTGTAGAGATTTCATATCTTCTGATATGTCTGCCTTTTCCATACCTCTTGTCAAGTCTTCAACAGAATAGTTTAATTCACCCATTCTATTAACAAGTTTATTCATCACATCATTTACACTTCTAGGTGTATCTCTAAATGCGTCAATAGTTTCTGCAACAAGTTTGTTTAATTTAGGCTGAGTTGACTTAACTAGTCCATCAACTGATTGGATAGACTTCTTTGATATTACTTTGAATATGGAAAGTAGTTCGTCTTGTGTAGCGTTTGAAAGTGTAGTGGCAGCCATTTCTTATTTCCTATTTCTTATTTTTACTTGAACCAGTATATAGACCAAACCAAGCTGCACCAGCACCAACAACGATACTGATTAACCCACTTTGTTCCATAGTAGGTGCCTGTAAGTTCATATACCAAATTACACATTTGTATAATAAAACAATATATACGGTCAAAAACAATCTTGGAAATATTCTCCAAGCGTCAACTGCTCTTGCCATATGAATTATTTTTGCATATGGATTAATACCTAGGTCTTTGATTGAAGTATCTACTTCTAAATCAACTTGTATTTTCTGTTTAGGTTCTGCAACCTTAACTTCTTTTTTTATCTCTTCAGCCATTATTTACTCCCCATATAACCTGCAATAATTCCTATCATTCCAGTTAGTGCCATTTTCATTAATGTAATAACTGACTCATCAACAGGTCTGTTCTCTTGTAGTGCCACATAATAGTCACCAATGATAATTACGCCTAATAATGTTATTACACCACCGACTAATATACAAATAATTACATCTTTTAAATTTTTTATCATATTACTTTTACTCCTACGATTATTCGTAAACTTTTTTTCTAATATATGCTTGTTCGTGTCTTCCTAATATTTCTAAAATCTTCCACGAACCATCTTCTTGTACTTGTACTTTTGCGTTAACTTTATCACAAGTCATATTGAAGATACCACCTTTTTCTTTACTCTCTTTATAGTCTCTTTCTGCTTCTCTCTTATTTTTCAAGCAGTCCATCAAGTTCTCACTTGCTCTGTGGTCAATTAGTTTTCTTTCACCTGTAGCTTCATCTATTTCAAAAATACATACTGCGAATACGATACCTTCTTCAGGAGTTGATGATGAAGTTTTATGTTCTTCTGTCATCACCGTAATATGTGTATGTTTCTTTTCAATAGGACAAACTTGGTGTCCGTCATCACCACAACCTGTGCAATCAGCATATGCTGGGGCGTACATCATCAAAAATAAAAATGCTATTGTTAATAGTTTGTTCATAAATCCTTTAGTCTAAAATTTTAAGTAATCTTATTCCGTATTTTGCTTGTTTATCTTCTTGTAATAATGCTTTTACTAGTTTACACTCAAATATAACTCTTTCGCCACCAACTTCTCTAGCCGCTACTCTTTTAGATTTTAAACATTGACCTATATTTTCTTTGTAAACCCATTCTATTAACTTACCGTTTAGAGTAAGTGTTAACGCAACAACATTATCTTGTTCGTATTTCTCACCGCCAGTATATAACTTAGCTGCATATACACTAGGTACAAGT
>JGI26273J51734_10001711_pt1 | contig 11505 bp, 5 predicted proteins | sample SaaInlV_125m_DNA_FD_51734 | JGI IMG/M metagenome (IMG submission 51734) | reverse complement strand
GGCGCGGTGTCGAGACGCGATCGCGCGACGCGATGGACGCGCGCTCGCGTCGTGCGTCGACGCCGGCGCGTCGACGACGCGCGAGCGCGACGAGGACGACGCGACGTGGACGCGCGCGTGCGGTTCGGATTGCGACCGCGCGGCGACGCTGATGCGCGAGCGAGGCGTGCGCGCGCCGTGGGACGACGCGATGGGGGCGTTCGCGTGCGCGCGGACGCTGGCGGGAAGCGGGAGGGACGAGGACGCGGTGCGCGCGTACGAGGCGCACGCGAGAGGGGTGAAGGATTTCGTGAAGGCGTACAGGGCGGACGAGGACTCGGCGTGGACGAGCGAGGCGTGGTACGTCGCGGTGGACGACGCGAGAGCGTTGGCGCAGCGCGCGGATGAGGCGCTGAAGCGCGGGGGGGAAAAACCGAGCAAACTCGCCGACGCCGGGTCGACGCTGATGCTGGTGTACAGAGCGGTGTCGCAGACGTCGACGGCGGAGAAGAAGGCGCCGCAGTTGCACGTGGTGAATAATTTATTCAAGGTGTACTTCAAGCTCAACGCGCTGCATTTGTGCAAGAACTTGATCAACGCCGTGAACTTGCCGACGTTTTTGCCGTTCGATTCGTTCCCAAAGTCGGAAAAGGTGACGTATAACTTTTACGTCGGGCGGTTGGCGGTGTTCGAGGACGCGTACGAGCGCGCGGCGGAGCATCTTGAGTACGCGTTCGCGCATTGTCACGCGCAGAGCGCGCGGAACGTGCGATTGATTTTGCAGTACTTGATCCCGGTGAAGTTGATTTTAGGCACGCTGCCGTCGCGAAAGTTACTGGAGAAGTACGAGTTGCGAGAGTTTGTCGACGTCGTCGAGGCGATGCGCCGCGGCGACGCGCGCACGCTCGACGCCGCCCTCAGCGACGGTGAATCGACGTTCATCAAACAGGGCACGTATCTGATCCTCGAAAAGCTTCGCATGTCCGTCTACCGCACGCTGTTCAAGAAAGTGCACGCCATTCACGGCGAAACCGCCGACGCGGCGAAGGCGAACCAAGTCTCGCTCGCCAAATTCCAAACCGCCCTCGCGTGGTGCGGCGCCGACGACGTCGATCTCGACGAGGTCGAGTGCATCGTCGCCAACTTGATCTTTAGAAAGTTCATCAAGGGCTACATATCGCACAAGAACCGCGTCTTGGTGTTGTCCAAGGCGGATCCTTTCCCGAGCTTGCAATCCGTCTTCGCCGACTGAGCCCGTAGCCTTGTAGTCGAGCGCAGTCTTCGCCCCACACTTTCGCGCGCGCGCGCCTTCCGATGCCCGACGCCGCTCGCGACGTCACCGCTGCGCTCATCTGCGCCACGGGTGCCGCCGCGACGTTCGCGGTCGCTAAGCTCGCGCCCTGGTACGTTCCGTCCCGGCGTCCCGCGTGGCTCTATCCACTCCTCCAGTACTGACCGACGCCGCGTGTTCTCCACGCAGGATCGCCTCCGCGTCCGCGCGCGCGTTCGCGGGGTTGAAGCCATGGCAACTCGTCACCGCGCTCGCGTACGGCGTCAACGTGCTCGCGGTGAGCGTGCCGGGCAGAATCGACGGGGAGATGCAGCGACGNGCGCAAGCCGAGGCGCGCGCCGCGAAGGCGAAGGATGAAAACGCGAAGGAGAAGACGCACGCGATTCCGCTCGATAGCGAATACCGAAGCTTGTTCACGCCCGCGGGATGGGCGTTCGCGATTTGGGGGGCGATTTACGCCGGAGAGTTCGCGCTGGTGGCGCACGCGTTGGCGTCGGCGAGCGGAGGCGGCGCGAGCGAGGCGGCGACGCGCGCCGTCGCGCCGAGCTGGGCGCTCGCGTGTGCGTTTCAAGCGTTGTGGTGCGCGGCGTTCAGACCGTGGGCCAAGGCGCCTAGACACTTTTGGGTGTCGAGCGCGTTGTTGGTCGCCGAGGCGGTTGCGCTGGGTTCGGCGCACCGAGCGCTGCGCGCCGCGGCGAGCGCGGCGAGCAAGGCGTGGTATTGGACGACGCACGTACCTCTGTCGATGCACTTCGGTTGGATCTCATGTGCGGCGTTGGTGAACTTGAACTCACACGTCGCGAAGACGTGCGCGCCGGACACGCAGCTCGCGACGGCGTTTCTCTCGGCGTTCGGCGCGGGCGGTTTGGGCGCTGCGGTGACGCTCACGACGGGCGATCCTGTGTACGCACTCGTCATCGCCTGGGCGCTCACCGCCGTGGCGAGCGACGGTGGGAAGCGCACGACGGAAACGTTGGCGGATGTCCCGCTCAAAGCATTGACGAAGGCGGCGCGATGGGGCGCTCGCGCAGCGCTCGCGAGCGTCGTCGTGAGTCAGATGCCCGCGTTCGCTGCGTGATTGATTCAACACGTCTTCTCGCTTATCGTTACACGCAGTGCTGTTTAGATTAAGTAGATGCTTTCGTTTGGAATAGATAAAATCGGTGATGATGACCACGGACTTCTTGTTCAAATCGTCCGCGCGCGGGTCCCGGGCGCGTCGATCGACGTCGTCGGGACGAGTCGCTCACTTTCGCGATCTCGAGCTCGATCTCGAGCTCGCACGCTTGGGCGTCGCCTTCTTGGCCGAAGACGACGACTTCTTGGCCGACTTCTTCTTACCACCACCGATCTTCGGGATCGGTAACGCGCCGCCGTACAACCCGTACGCGAGCGCGCCGGCGCACGCCTGCGCCGCCATGAGCTTCGTCGGGCACATCGAGCTCCCGCGCACGTACACGTCGAACAGGGAGAACGCATGCATAAGTAACATTACCTTCGCCAACGCTTTCTTCGTCGAACTCGCCGCTCCCGCGGCGATGTGCGACACCGTCGCCAACGTAAAGTCGCGCACGACGCATCGCGTAATCTTCTTCGCGATCGCCTGCGCGCCGTCTTCGATCACGCACGACACCGCGACGAGCGCGATGACGAGCGCTTGGAACTTGAGCGTTTTACCCAACATCTTTCTCGGTCGTCGTCGAGCTCGTCGCGCGTCGGAGTGCGGGACGCGCGCCGTTCGACGAGGGGAATGAGGAAAAAAGTCGGTTTAAGTTCCGCTTCGTTCCCCTCGGCGTCGGCATCGCCGCACACGTCGACGCGCCTCGCCCTCGGCGCGCGCGCACCGCGCGAGGCGATGACGCACGACGTCGAGCGAGACGTCCACGACACCGTGCGCGTGCTCGTGCGCGTGCGACCGCCGAACGCGAGAGAGATCGATGCCGGCTACGCGCCGTGCGTGCAGACGCACGGGACGAACGCGCTGACGCTCCAGCGCGGGAGCGTCCGCGAGAGCGTCGCGGGCAAGGCGGCGCTGAGTTTCGCGTACGACCACGTGTGCGATCAGTCGTCGGCGCAGGAGGAGATTTTCGAACGCGTCGGACGCGACGCGGTGGACGGCGTGGTGGAGGGGTATCACGGGTGCGTGCTCGCGTACGGGCAGACGGGCGCGGGGAAGACGTACTCGATGCAAGGCGTGGATTTAGATCGCGACGACGACGTCGGAGGGTTTGAGGGTGACGATGATTGCGTCATGATGTCGCCGGGCGAAGCGGGAGGGGCGGAGGGGGACGCGCTGGACGCGCCGAACGCGGGGTTGATTCCGCGCGCGCTGAAGCGATTGTTTGAGCGATGCGAGTCGGCGAGGAACGCGGCGATCGAAGCGGGCGGGGCGTGCGAAATCGAAGTGAAGTGCTCGTATTTGGAGATTTATAACGAGACGTTGCGAGATTTGTTGATGAATACCGAGCACGATGGACCGGCGCCGAACGTGCGGGAAGACGCCAAGCGAGGCACGTTTGTGGAGAATTTGCACGAGGAGCGCGTGCACGGGGCGGAGCAGACGTACGAGACGTTTTTGCGCGGTGCGGCGAATCGTAGGGTGGGTCAGACGAATATGAATGCCGATTCTTCGCGTTCGCACAGCGTGTTCACGATTTCGGTGGAATCGCGCACGAAGGCGCATCCCACGGCGCCGACGACAAAAAAGAGCGCGCTTTTGCACTTGGTCGATCTCGCAGGGAGCGAGCGGCAGAAGAGCACGGACGCGGCAGGTGAACGTTTGAAAGAGGCGAGCGCGATTAATAAATCGCTCAGCGCGCTCGGGAACGTCATCAAAGCCCTCGTNGACGTGGCCGACGGCAAGGAACGACACGTGCCCTACCGCGATTCCAAGTTGACGTTTTTGCTCAAGGACGCGCTCGGCGGACGCGCGCGCTGCACGCTCCTCGCGTGCGTCTCGCCGGCGCATGTGAACGTGGAGGAGACAATGTCTACGCTGAAATTCGCCCAGCGCGCCAAGCTTGTGAAAGTCCGCGCAGTGGCGAACGAAGAATCCGTCGGATCAGCGAACGAGCTCGCGGCTGAGGTTGGGCGTTTGCGAGCGCTCCTCGCCGAGGGTGGCGGCGGCTTGAACGACGTCGACGCTCGAGCGAAGATTGTCGAACTCGAAGCCATCATGGCGAAGGCGAATCGCGCGGCCGCGGCTGCGGCAAAGGATAGCGAAGAAGAGCTCGCGAAGCTGAAGAGCAAACTCGAACACGCCAAGGATTTATGCACGTGTTTGGACAAGAATTTGCAATCCGCCAAGATGGTGATTCGTTTACGCGACGAGGCGCTCAAGCGCAAAGAGTTAACGCCAGAGTCGGTGAATGCGGAGATTGAAGAGCTTCGAAAGCAGAACGAACACCCACCCGAGGTCGTTCGCGTCCGCATCGAACTCGCGGCGTTGCAAGAGCGCGCTGATCGCCTTCAAGCCGAGAATGAGCGCTCCGCCAATCGCGGACGTTTAGCCACCGCCGAGGAGGAATTGAAGGATTTGCGCAAGCTCGTCATCGCTGAGGGCGAACTTACGGCCAAAGCGCTCGACGAAAAAGCGGCTGCCTTGAAATCATTGGATGAAATCGAGGCGCAAAATCAAGTTCTCCAAGCCGCTGCCGATGCCGCCGAGCGTCGCGCGTTGGCGAGCGAAGAGACTGCGGAAAACGCTCGCGCGGCGCAACTCGCGGCGGAAGTTTTGGAGAACGAGCACAAGATGGCCAAGGAATCTGCGGAAGCCGACCGCGCACGCGTTCAAGCGACGTTTGAAGAGAACAAAGAAGTGATGGAAGAGATGTTTTCGAAGCTCGAAGTGCTCGCGGCGCACAAGGTGCAAGCTGACAAGGATAGAGCCGAGCTCGAGGCGCGCGTCGAGCTCGCCGAAGCCAAGGCGGCGGGTGCGAACTCGTCGTACGAAGAAACGACCAACGCGCTCGCGNCGGCCAAGGCGGAGTTGGAAACGATGCAAGGCANAATAGATTCAGCGCTGAGCGCTCAAAAGGCTGAGCACGACTGCGAGCTGGAGAAGAAACGAGCTGAATTCGAAGCTGCCATAGGCGCCGCGACTGAGGCGGGCGAAGCGGCGATGGCCGAGCTTAAGACTGCGCACGTCGCCGAACTGNNGGTTCTTGCGCGCAAACACGAAGAAGCGCTCGCGAGTGTAAAATTCGACGTGGAGGGGGGATTCGAAGTCGAGCGTGCAGCGCNCGAGGCGGCTTTGGAGAAACAAGCGGGCGAACTCGAGTCGAAATTCGCGGGTGAGTCTGCGACGGCGCGAGCAGAGCACACTCGTGCGATCGATGCGCTCAAGGAGGGCCACACTCGGGCAATGGACGCGTTACGCGAAGAGATGGCGAATGCGAAAGTCGAGCTTGTAGACGCGCACACGTCGAAACTCGCGGCGCAAGCGCAAGCGTTCTCGGAACAGATTGAGAAGATAAACGCCGCGCAGGCGGAAGCCTTGGAGGCACTCGAGCGCAAGCACGCAGAGGCCATGGCGGACGTGGAAGCACGTCTCGCGAACGCGCTCGAACAAACAGAGTCGACGTCGGCAGCGGACGCGCACGCCAATGAGTTGGCGGCGTTGAACGAAGAGCACACGAAGACGATGGAGGAATTAGAGCGCGAGTACAAGTCTCAAATCACAGATCTCGAAAACGAGCTCGCNGAGATGAGAAGGGCGCGTGCAGAGACAGAAGACGCCGTGCGCACCGAGCTGGTCGAAGAACACTCCGTCGCGTTAGAAGAGCAGAAGAGCCTGTTGAGCTCAGCTTTCGCAGCGGACATTCGAAACGCCGAAAAGAAACTCGCTGCGGCGCGAGAAGAGATTTCGCGAGCGAAATCTGCTGCGTCGGCTGAGTTCTCCGCCGCAGGGACCGCACAAGCTCAAATNCGTAAGCTACACGAGGAAATGGAANTCAAGGACGCAGAAATTGCAAAGTTGGAGCGAAAGCTCGCCGCGANCGACAACGCGACCGCAGATGGTGACGCGCACGCGAAATCGGATGCGCGTTTGGACTCCGCCAAGGCGGCTCGCAAGCGAGCGGAAGAACGCGCGCAAGAGATGGAGGCCAAGGTCACGGCGCTCATGCACGACGTTGATGAAGCAAACAAGTCTTCGCAGGCTACGAGGAGCAAGTACTCCACCGCGCGATCGCGCATTGAGTCTCTCGAAGTCGCCTTGCACGCGGCCAAGACTGAAATCGCACAACTCAAGGGCATCGAACCGCCACCGAGCGTCTCGAAGACGCCCGCGCGCACGCCCGCGGTGAAGCGACCATTAGCAGGTCGCACTCCTGGGAAGACACCGGGAACCATGGGCACAGCACGGCGCATCTTGAGTGATGTCAACGCCGACGAACCGCCGTCGAGCCCATCGCTCGCGCGACCGAACAAGCACATGCGTTTCGACACCAGCCCACCCGCGGGCGAGCGCGCGAAACCAATCACAGGCAAACATCGCGCCGAGCTCGAGGGTATACGCCGCGGCACCGGTCGCTTATTATCCAAGCCCGCCATGCGCGTGCAATCCGCCAAACCCGCCGACGAGTAGAGACGCCGCGCGCCTTTCAATTTCTACAAAACATGTACACTCACAACACCGCTACGAGACTACGCTACCCTACGCTACCCCAACCGCTCATGACTTCCCCTTCACCTCATCCAGATTCGCAAACACCGCAGCCGCTCGCGACGCGTTCATCGCCTCCGCCGCTCGCGCCTCCGCCTCGTACGCGTCCCTCACGTGCTGTTCCGACACCGCTCCCAACCTATCCGTCATCTCCGTCGTCACCCGCTCGATCTCTTCCATCGACGACGCGTTCTCCCGCATCGCTCCCGCGCTCCACTTCGCGAACGACGCGAGCGCGCGCTCGTTTTCAGCATTTTTCTCCGTCATCGCCGCGATTTCCCGCTGCGTCTTCTCCAGCGCCGATCTCTCCGCGCGTATGCGCTCCAGCGCGCGCGTCTGCGCGCGGTACACCTTGACGTAATTCCACAGCGTCTTAAACACCATCGCGCGCGCGTCGTCGCTTCGCGTCGACGCGCGCCGACGACTGACGCCGACGACGAGCGTTTTTAAATTTAAATTAAATTTCAAACTCGCCCGCACATTTGAACGCGCGACGCATCGCGCATCGCCGCCGAGCGCACGAAAACGCACGCACACATGGACGCGCCCATGCCCGACGCCCCCGCGGCGACCGCGCCGACGCCCGCGCCGGCGTCGCCGAGCGTGAAACCGAAACGCGAACGTAAAAAAGTTGAAGTGTTTCAAGTCGTCGACGACGCGCCGAAGAAATCGCTCGACGTCAAGCCGGGACGCGGGACGAAGCTGTGCGAGATCCCGAACGTGGCGTTCAAGCTGTCGAAGATCCCGCGCAAGGAGGAGCTGTTGAAGTTTGTGTATCGCATCCTGTACAAGGGGGTGGGCAAGCAACAAACCATCAAGCGGGACATCGGCGAGTTCTCGGGATGGACGTTCGAAAACGACGGCGAGCGCGCGGTGAAGGAAGATTTGCTGTCGAGGGCGTTTAAAGACACGCTGCACGATATTCTGGACTTGTTCGAGCTGCCGCGAGGAAGCGGGGCGGAAGGGAAGAAGGAGGCGCAGGTGGCGCGTTTGATGACGTGGTTGGACGCGCCGAAGGCGAGCGGGAAAAAATCGTTGGAGGAGGCGGAGGCGAAGAAACGCGCGACGAAGGAAAAGAAACGCGAACGCACGGCGAAGAAGACGGCGGCTAAAGCAAAAAAGACGGCGGCGGCGAAATCGTCGGCGGGTGGGTCGGCGAAGCAAGCAGCGTTGATTAAAAAGTTGAAGGCGGAGAACGCCGCGTTGCGCGCGAAAATCGCGAAGTTGACTGGAAAGGAAGAGGAGCCGGCGGAGGAAGAGGAAGAAGAGGAGGAAGAGGAAGAGGAAGAGGACGAAGAGGACGAAGAGGACGAAGACGAAGACGAGGAAGACGAAGAAGAGGAGGAAGAGGAAGATTCAGACGAAGAGTTCACGGAAAAGCCGGCGGCTAAAAAGCCGAAGCCGGCGCCCAAGCCGGCGAAACAACAATCTCCGTCGCCAGAACCGTCGCCGGAACCGTCGCCGGAACCGTCTCCAGTGAAAGCACCGTCGCCCGCGAAGGCGCCCACGCCCGCGCCCGCGCCACCGGCACCCAAGACGGAACCGCCGAAACCGGTCGAACCGACGCCGGCGCCTGCGCCTGCGGCGGCACCGACCAACCCGCCACCGACGGCGGCCGAGCTCGGTAGCGCTGTTCGAGGGTTACTAGTAAACGCCGACATGGAACAAGTTTCTATGAAGAGCGTTCGCAAGGATTTGGAAACCAAATTCGGGATGTCTCTGTCCGATCGTAAGGAGGAAATAAAAAGACTTGTCACCGAGTTTCTCGAATCGCGATAGACGTCGTTGTTTGTCAAACATCTCTTTGTTTATCCTTCTCTTTGTTACACGCTATGCTAATGTTCTAAGCCACGGCGACAACGTTGACGCTCAAATATCCGAGACGAGCGCCGTGAGGTGATTCTTCAACGTCGCGTCGCTCGTGTTTGTCGCGACGCGCTTTGCGATGTTCATCCAGGGTTCTCGAAGCGCCGGTTCGTTCGTGAAAAACTCGTTTAGGACGTCTGCGCGTCCTAAAAGAGTAGCGAGTAGTAAAGACCAGTCGGTACAACCCGCCTCGCGCGCGGTGGCGAGAAGCGAGGTGACGTAAGTGGCGTCGCTTTCGACTTTCGATCCGACGGCGCGCGTGGGATCGACGAGAAATAAACTCTCTGTGCGAGAACTTTGACTCGACGCCGCTCGTCGTAATTTTCCTTCTCGTAATCGCCGCGCTGCTAACTCGATACTGCCCGCGAAATCGGAGATGTACGCTTCACCATTCTCGTCCGTCTCGTGTTTCAAGTAAGCGACGCCGTCAAAGGACGTTTCGCTCATAAAAGCTCCCATCGCCGCGACATCGCGTTCGCGGCCCAGAGAGTCGACGTGCGACTTCAATAACAGTTGTTCTGGTTCACCAAGCGCAAGCTCACGATCTGCGCGCCCGCCNAACGCAATTACGCTGTTTGGCGGCGGAGCGATGACTTCAAGCACGCGCTTGAAGATTCCAGGCTTTTGATTTTCCTTCGCCGCTTCGTCTGCTGGCTGCAGTAAAAACTTGATGAGGTCTTCGACGAGCTTGTACTCGCGGGCTTCCAGCGCGGCTCTCATCACGCGCACGGCGATTTCACGTCCCATTGTTTCGCCCTCAAGTTTATCGACGACGAGAATGTAGCACGCCGCGATACGAATGCGCTTTAATTTCAACGCCTTGACACAAAGCTCGCTTGGTTTACCGGCATATTTGAAGAGCGATTCCCATCGCGTGTTGTCTGTCTTCCGCGCCACGCTCACGATGACGTCAAGATAATTTGGCAACTCCGACAGCAGTGCAATCGATTGCTTGAGTACTGTTTGTGACGTGATTTCGCGATTCGAGCGTTCCAGCGCTGTGAAGAGCAACCATTCGAGCGCATGCATGAAGTGCGGCGTCTGTCGTCGAGCGGCACGCGCATATCGCAACGCGGCGTCGTGCTGGCCAGAACTCAAAAGCTTGCGCAAAATGTAAGGCACAATTGTGTGCGATTTGGGTGCGATTGTGAAGTATGGCATGTCTACCGCATCTGCGAAGGAAAACTTTTGCGTCACTCCGATGATGCGATTCATATTCAGGCTCACGCTCATCGGATACAATTCTCGATCAAACTCGAGTTCTGGATTGTTCGCCGCGCGCTCAACGTCACACGACGTTGCGCCGTTGATGAGGATTTGTCGTAAGTCGCCATTCGGAAAGTAACATATGCGCATCCCTTCGGCACCATAGGCAAATACGCATCCCCCGTCCACAGAAAGCGAATCTCTCGCGTCGCTCTCAAAGTCGCTGCTTTCGTCCCCTTGCATCATCATTTCTTGCGGTGCGTTCGCGCTTCCAACGACCCAGAACTCCGCGACGTCATCAAAGAGCTTCACCTGATCGTACTCATCCGTCAAGTCTACGACGAAGAGTTCGCCAGCTTCTGTCAAAACTACGCACTCGCTCGGCGCTCGCTCGGGCGCCGCCGCCGGCGGCACCGCGCACATTCCTTGCACGCGCCCGCCCGCGTTTAAGGTTGTTTTCCGTCGCNGTCCCGCATCCTCGCGAACGTGGTGTGCGGAAATCGCTCCCACGTTCGATGACNTTTCTTCCACCTCGTACACTGCTATTTCGCCATTCGAGAAGCTCACGAGTAAGAATTCTCCGCACGCGTATNCGCCCGTCGCCTCGGATGGTAGCGGCATCGTCATCAAAAGGTCACCCTTTCCGCCGTCGGCGTAAAAGCTAATGCCGTACGACAACTTGATAGACTTTGTAAACATCCTCGTTCTACCTAATCGAGCGACGATGGCGAGTACCGGCTGCAACACGCTACGCTGCCGCCCCGATGTCGGCGGTGCCGGTTGCATCCAATCGAACGCGATTGCCTCGAAGGAGTTCTCCTCTTCCACGTCTCCTAACTGACTCCAGCATTCACCGCGCGTGTCAAACACGACGCATCCTCGCACGCCTCCGACGGCGACTCGATCGCCGCTCGGGCTCATTCCCGCCACGCACATGGGCCACTGACGCTGGACGTACTCGCTCGGACACACTTCCTGTCGCGCGTGAACTCTGGTGCTCGTCGCGCTCGAGGCGACGATGAAAATACGATCGTCACCAAGAAGCAGTGATGCATCATCGTGATCGCAACCGCCATCGTATGATCGAGGGGCGACGCGACTGTTCGACACGCTCTTCGCGAGCGCGTACTCTAAAACTTTCGAACCAGACTCGGACCGCACCGGGACGAACAACGCGTAGTCGCCGACGCCCCACGCGGGCGGGGCCAGACAAGCGCCCATCTCTGGCACTTCCTCGTCACCCGTGAACGTCGCGCGCGGCGAAGACGATGTTCCCACCGCGCTATCGCCGCCGCCGTGATGTAAAGTACACATGAGCAAACATCCCGATTCGCTCCACACGCTCACGCCGCGCCGACGCCAACCGACGGCGAGCGCTCGCCCGTCGTTCGACCAAGAAGCGTGCGCTAACGCGCCAGTGTCTTCCACGCCGAAGCCCCACGGACTTAACCCGAAAACATGTCGCGGTTTCGCGGCCTCCGACGTCATCGCGTCGTCG
>JGI26273J51734_10001700_pt1 | contig 11525 bp, 13 predicted proteins | sample SaaInlV_125m_DNA_FD_51734 | JGI IMG/M metagenome (IMG submission 51734) | reverse complement strand
ATTATGATTTAAATTAAATTGAGTGCTCATGAGTGCTACATTAGTCTCTCAAAGAATAATAATATAGCTACACCAAGAGCAAAATGGGTTATAAGAAAAAATAAAACCCAGAATGATTTAGCTACGCATCAAACTCGTTTCTGGGTCGTGAATTGGTTTTTTTCTAAATATAGTGGATATTTCTTTCCTTCTATCTCTACAAAAAGGTCATTTTCATTTTGAATTCCAGCATCAATATAAGCTAAGCAAATATTTTTGTTATAGCAAAAAGAGTAATTAGAACTCGTTGTGTAACCAACAACTTAATTTTTTAATAATTCAGATGCTGGTGTATATTCTAAATTAAATGCGTCGGAAACACCTTTAAAGGTAATGTTGCCTTTATAAATATTTAAACCTGCTAAAAAGTTTTTATTTTCTGTAAGAGTTTTTTGATAACCCTGATTAGCTAATTTTAATAATAATGGTAACGTAGCTTTATTAAGCGCCATTGTTGATGTTCTTGGTACACCACCAGGCATATTAGCTACACAATAATGGACAACATCATCAACTAAATANGTTGGATTNGCGTGCGTTGTAGGTTTGCTAGTTTCTACGCATCCACCTTGATCAATAGCAACATCAACTATGACTGAACCTCTTTTCATAGACTTAATCATTTCTTTTGTTACTAACTTTGGTGCTTCTGCCCCTGGAATTAAAACTCCACCTATTAATAAATCGCATTCTGAAACTAATTTTTTCAAATCTATTTTATCACTTTCAGAAGGAATAATTTTATCACCAAACTGTTTATGAAGTTCTTCTAATCGTTTTTTTGATTTATCAACCACATAAACTTTTCCTCTCATACCAGTAGCTATAATCGCAGCATTTTCTCCAACTACTCCACCTCCAAGAATTACTACATTTGCAGACTCGACACCCGGAGCTCCTCCAATTAATAAACCTCTACCCTTTTGATTTTTTTCTAAACAATGCGCACCGGCTTGAATTGACATTCTGCCAGCAACAGCACTCATCGGTGCAAGTAATGGCAAGCGACCATTATCATCTGTTACTGTTTCATACGCTATGCAAATAGAATTTGATTTCATTAAGCCTAGTGTTAATTCTTTAGCAGCTGCTAAATGCAAATAAGTATAAATAATTTGCCCATCCCTGATCATTTTNACTTCATTCATTTGAGGCTCTTTTACTTTTACAATTAATTCAGCTTTTTTAAAAATTTCTTCAGGTGTGNTAATTATTTTAGCGCCAGCTTTTAAATAATCTTCATTGGTAAATCCTGCTTCAAAACCACCATTATTTTCAACTAATACCTCGTGATTTTTTTCAGNCAAAGCTTTTACACTATCAGGGGTTAAGCCGATTCTATGCTCTTGAAGCTTAATCTCTTTTGGAACTCCGATAATCATTTATGACTTTGAGTAATTAGAAATACCTGTTCTTAATTTTTCTATAATTTCATCAATATGTTTTTTCTCACATATAAATTGAGGTGCNATNATTAAAGTATCNCCTGTATTTTTAAAATTCACGCCTGCATCGTAGCAATGCTTGAAGGTTTGAAAACCTGANTTACCNGGCTTATCCTTCATNCTCATTTCTATTCCACCCATCATTCCATATCCTCTAATACTCACAACCTCTTTAAGATCNTTTAGNGAATACAAACCATCTTGNAAATAAGGTGACATTTCCTTAGCTCTATTAAAGATATCTTCTTTATCAAAAATATCTTGTACAGCTAAACCTGCGGCTACTGCTGCTGGAATTCCTGAATAAGTATAACCATGAAATAATTCTGGTGTCCCTTCTGGATTGCTAGATGAAGAGTCTAATACCGCATCATAGATTTCTTCTTTAACCGCAACGACACCCATTGGTATAACTCCATTTGTTGTTGCTTTAGCCATAGTAATAATATCTGGCGTTACTCCAAATTCTTGAGCTGCAAAAGCTGAGCCTGTTCTGCCCCAACCTGTGATAACTTCATCAAAAATTAATAAAATTCCGTGCTTATCACAAATTTCTCTAATTCTTTTTAGATAACCTTTTGGTGGAACTAATGTCCCTGTAGATCCTGCAATAGGTTCAACTATACAAGCGGCGATGTTTTCCCCTCCAAAGTTCATAGCTATTCTCTCTAAATCCTCAGCCATCTCCACTCCTGTATCAGGTTGCCCTTTTACAAACTTATGTTCTGGCAAATGTGTGTGTCTCATGTGTTGAACACCTGGCATTAAAACACTTGCGAATGTTTTAATGTTATTAATCATTCCTCCAACAGTAGTCGCTCCTATATTCATCCCGTGATAACCTCTTTCACGCCCTACAAATCTAAATCTTTTTGAGTCACCTTTAGCTCTATGATATGCGATTGAAATTTTAATAGCTGTTTCAACAGCAGTTGAGCCACAAATAGTATAAAAAATTCTATTTATACCTTCTGGTGTTTTTTTTGCTATACGAGTTGCTAATTCAAATGAACCACCATAACCTTGATTAAAAGGTTGGCAGTAATCTAGTTTATCTAATTGTTTTGAAACTGCTTCTGTAATTTCTTTTCTTCCATGACCAAGTGGATTACAAAATAATCCTGAACTTGCATCAATCATTTTTTTTCCTTGATGATTTGTTAAGTAGACACCTTTAGCATCTGTAATTAGTCTTGGATTTTTTTTAAAAGTTTTATTATCTGTAAATGGCATCCAGTGCTCATTTAAAGAATTAGGAATATTTGTCCTACTAGATGAACTCATATAAAGATTTGTAGACTATTGTTATAGTTTGACAAGAAATATTGTATACAATCAAAAGTTGTAAAGTCAATTCGGTTAAATCTCACTAATCTTCTATTTACTTAATGGTAAAATTGATTTTAAATCTTATTAATTAACAAACCATATGGGAGAACTATGAAAAAAATAATGAGCACAGTTCTTGGGATTTTATTTGCGTTTACTCTAAATTTTTCAGTAGCTAATGCAGCTGCTAAAGAAGTAAGAGTTGCGTACTTTTTGGAGTGGCCATCTCCGAATCTTGAGGACATGAATAAAAAAGCGTATTCAAAAGCAATAGGTGTACCGGTTAAGTGGACTAACTTCACTAACGGTGTAGCAATGACAGATGCAATGTTAGCTGGAGATATTGATATCTCTTACTCGCAAGGATTAATGCCTTACATTAATGCTGTTAAAGCTAAAGCGCCAATTAAATTAGTGGACGTTGCTATGGAATATGGAATGGGTGGAACAACATGTGTGACATCAAATAAATCTGGTATTACAAAAGCAAACGCTTCAGAACTTGAAGGTAAAAAAGTTGCAGTTCCTCTAGGAACTATGGCTGAATACGTATTTACTGAAAGTATGAAAATCGTTGGAGCTGACAGAAAAAAAATGAACATTATTGCTATGGACCCTGAAGAAGGTGCAGCTGCATTAGTAAGCGGTGACGTAGTAATGGCGTGTCTATTTGGAGGTAACTCTATCAAATCTGCGACTGCTGTTGGAACAAGACTTTTAACGGTAGATGAAGCTCGTGCTGGAGGTATCATGGGTATTGATATCGTTTCAGTTACAAATAAATTTATGAAAGAAAACCCAGGTATGGTGAAATCTTTCGTAGAATTAACTCACGAAGCGAACGAAAGATATAGAAAAGGAAATAGTGATTTAAATGCTATGGCTAAAGAATCTGAAATGAAAGTCGGAGACATGAAAGATACTTTAAGCGGCTTTAAATTCTTAACTCCTGCGGAAACTAAAAAATCTATGAAGAGTGGAAATCTTGCAAAATTTTTAAAAGGTTTTGACACTCCTAGAGGTACGGTATCAACTAAATTTTTACCGTAGTTTTTTTTAGAGTAATAAATTAATAGGCGCCAATTAACTTAATTGGTGCCTATTTTTTTTAAAGAATATCTAATATAATTATTTTATGAGCAATCTTATTTCAAAAAATTTGAATATGATTTTTAAAACTCCAAAAGGAGAAACTGTTCATGCTCTAAAAGATTTAAATTTTACAATTAAAGAAGGCGAATTACTTACCGTCTTGGGGCCTTCTGGTTGCGGAAAAACAACTTTATTAAATATAACTGCAGGATTTATTAGACCTACTTCAGGAATAATAACTTTAGGTGATAAAGAAATTAATGGNCCAGGTGTTGATAGAGGAATGGTATTTCANCAAGGNGCTTTNTTTGAATGGCTGACNGTAGCTGAAAATGTNAATTTTGGTTTAAGAATGAAAGACGAGGATCCAGTTAAAACTCAAAAAAAAGTTGATGAGTGGTTAGATATAGTTGGATTAAAAGGATTTGGTAATACTCCTACATACCAATTATCAGGCGGAATGCAGCAAAGAGTGGCCCTTGCAAGATGTTTAATAAATGATCCAGACTTAATTTTAATGGACGAACCTTTAGGAGCTCTTGATGCTTTAACCAGAGAAAAAATGCAATCATTGGTACTAAAAATCTGGAAAGAAACTGGAAAGACAATAATTTTAATAACTCACTCTGTTGAAGAAGCTTTATTACTTGGAGAAAAAGTTTATGTGATGGCGCCTAGACCAGGAAGAATTCATAAAGAATATAAACTCCCTTTTGCTTCAATGGGATTAACAAAAGATCTAAGGGAAATTAAGAATGATAAAGAATTTGTTTCCAAACGTGAAGAAATTCTTTCCATGATTTGGAATATGGAAGAAGAGATTATGGGCAAAGAGGTTTTATGATTACAGGATTTTTAACTTTTCTATTCTTCTTTGCTATTATTGGATGCATTTTATATGGAAGAAAACTCATTAAAACTGAAAAAGTGGATGCAGTTTTTGGTAATCCAGAAAGAGCACAAGGAGGAGTCCATTGGGTAATTGTTGGTAGTAGTTTTTTATTGTTAATTTGGCTTTATTACTCTTGGGATATTGCAAAATCTTTCTTTCCAAAATCTGCTAATGAACTTTGTCAGGTTGGAAAAGTAAATGAATCCCTGCTTTCGTTAAAATATTTATTTCCAATAGAAGAACGTCAGCTTAAAAGTACTTCGGTTATTGAAACTGAAACAGAAAACTTAAATAAAATTATATTATTAATTGAAAGATCAAACGACGTAAGTAATCAAGATAAAAACAAACTATTAGATTTTGTTACTCAAACAAAAAATACAATACCATTACTTACTAAAGAAAACCTTCTAGAAAGTGATACAAGAGAGCAAATAAATTCAATAACGGATAAAATTAATATTTTAACAAAAAATTTTAGTAATAAAGATTACCCAAATGAAAATTCTGAAGATGAATTTAAAAGAATTGAATTAGCTAAACAAGAAGGAACATGGGGTGCTTCAAGTACGTCTTTAGATAATGCTGTTGAAATTCCTTCAGTTCCAAAAACAAAGAAGGGATTAAAATTTCAAAAAGCCGCTGAAGAATTAAATTTAATTAGTGATGAATTTTTTGAGCTACGGAATCATAATGTAAAATATGCTGTAGCATTGGATAAACTTAAAAATGAAATTGAAGAATTTAGATCTCAATCAAATGCTTCTGACGAAATCTCATCTTCTTTTGCTAAAGATATTCTTAAAATTGCTAGAAGAATTGAATATGCGAGTATATTTCCACCTCGAACCTTAAAAAAAATGCAAGCTTCATTAGTAAATTTTGATGTAGTGCAAAAAAAGGAACAAGGTAGCCTTAAATGGGTTGATTTTTTTTTATTTCCATCTGGAACAATTATGTCTAGTGGTCCAAGTTGTACCGAACAAGGATCAGGAAGATGGCTTCCAAAACCTTCCGACACATTAAATAAATTTATTTTGATGTTAAATCCAAGCGTTGGATTCAAACAAATTCCTCTAATTTGGTACGAGATGATGGATGTAAGTAAAATTATAGGCTTTATACTTCCAGATTGGATTGCAGATGTTTTACCTGGTGAATATCCAATTCATAATGAAAATGGAGAAATCAGACCTAATTTTAAAAGTAAAGTTTTAAATATTGTTACTGGAGAATTTGAATTATTTAAAATACCGATACCAACGGGGCATATCTGGGATTCATTTTTACGGGTTTTCCTCGGATTAGTAGCAGGAATTATAGTAGGAGTGCCATTAGGATTATTTATGGGTTTAAATAGATTTGCTAAAGGATTTTTTGATCCTTTAATTGAATTATACAGACCGGTTCCACCTTTAGCTTGGGCACCTTTAGTAATTTCAGTTTTAGGAATAGACAATCTTGGAAAAGTATTTTTATTATTCATGGTATCGTTATCAATCATGATAATTTCAGCAAGAGCTGGTGCCTCAGGAACCCAATTATCAAAAATTCATGCAGCACATTCTCTTGGCGCTTCTAAATGGCAGATATTAAGACATGTTATTTTTCCAAATTCATTACCTGAAATACTTACTGGAATTAGAGTTGCAACCGGTATGTGCTGGGGAACTTTAGTAGCGGCAGAATTCTTAGCTGGGACTACTGGAGTTGGATTTGTAGAAAATGTCGCGAAAAAATATTTTCAATATGAAGTAATATGGATCACTATATTTATTATGGGTATGCTTGGCTTAATTTTTGATATTACAATAAGAAAAATAATCGACAAAACTATTCCTTGGCGTGGTAAGGGATGATCGGAATCTTGGGTGGTATGGGAACTCAAGCTGGCTTAGATTTTTGTACTAAACTTGCAAAAATCAATAGAGGCAAGTCTGATCAAAAATATCCGTTGTTCGTTCTCTATAATAAATCATCAATACCAGACAGAAAACAAAACTTAAAAAAATATAAAAAAATTTTAAATAGTCTTGTTGAAGGCTGTAAGTTTCTTCAAAAAAATAAATGTAAATTTATTTCAATACCTTGTAATACTGCACATTACTGGTATTGGGATTTAAAAAAAAAAATTAATATTCCCATTCTTAATATGCCAGAACTTGTTTATAAACATACTTCAAAAAGCTGTAAGCGAGATACTAAAATTGGTTTATTGGCTACAGATACGACTATAAAAACAAATATTTATAATAATTTCTTCGACCCAAAATTTAAATTAATTGTTCCGCCAAAAAAAATTCAAGCTACTCAAGTTAACAAAGCTATCAAATTTGTAAAAATGGGTAGAACTAAAGAGGCAGAGAGAGCAATAAAACCTGCTGTAAATTACCTTTTAAAGATGAATTGTAAAAAAATCATACTTGGCTGTACAGAATTACCTATCGCAATCTTTGCTTATAAATCATTTAAAAAAGCAAAGTTATCAAAAACTTTTTTAGACCCTAATTTAATATTAGCCGAAGCCTCAATGAGGAGATATAAATATTAGATTATGACGGGCTATTTAGTTTATTCAATTTATTGTTACATAGCTTCTTTGATATCTTGGAGAATTGAAAAACTATTTGAAAAACAAAATGATGAACAAAAGAAAAAGATTTTTTTTATTTTAAAACATGCTTTTAGAGTAACTGGAACTGTTCTTTTGCTTGCTCACTTACTTTCATAATATGAAAAAAATTATATTTATTACTTTTTTTTTCTTTCATTTAAATTCAGCTTTTTCTGAAATATTAGTTTTTAAAAATTGTACAAGTGAAGAATATGACTTTGAAAAAAATGAATATAGCTTGGATGTAGAAAAAGGTATCATGAAAAGAGAATATATCTATACAGATGAAACTTATGAAAAATTAAGAATGAACGACGCACGAATAGAAAAAGAAAATACTTCAACAAAAGGAATTGCTAAAGTTGATGGTGAAATAATTTCAGAAATTTCAGGCTATCCAGCTTTTTATACTCAAATGATATTTGATACTTTTGATAAAACAATAAAAATAAAAAGTGTTTTGAATAATACTGAGGGTATAAGTATATTGTCTAATTGTGAAAAAATTATTAAATACAAATTAGAAAGCTAATGAGAAAAATTTTAATTATAATATTTTTGATTTCACCATTAAATTTATTTGCGGTTGAAAAAACCAAAGAAGAAAAAGTAGCAAAATATGTGTTAGAAAATATTCAAAAAGATTATGTGGCTTGTTATAGTTTTTACAAGATTGCAGCTGAAAGTTTCAAAAAAGCAGGTAAAGAAAAGCAAATAATAAAAGGGTTGGAAGATAGTGCTGACGTCACTTTAAAGTTTAATCATGACCTTGGTGAAGTTTTAGGAATGCCACCTAAAATTATGAGTAAAAATAATAAAAAAAAGATTGAAGAACTTACAGCTATTGCAAAAAAAGATTTTTCAAGTTTAGCTAGCCAATATGGTTTAATGTGTAAAAAATTAGTTGAAAATCAAAAGCAAAGAATTGATTATTGGGAAACCAAGGGAAATGAAATTATTAAGTGAAACAAAAAAAACTAAAAATTTTATTAAATCAAATTTTCCAAAAACACAATCTTTCTAAAGACCACTCAAAAATCGTTTCAGACTATCTTATCAAAGCTGAACTTTTAGATGCACCTTCACACGGACTAGCAAGACTAAAGATGTATTGTGATAGAATTAAAAAAAAATTAATTAATCCTAAACCAAACATTAAAATAAAAAAAATAAGCAATTCAATTTCACATGTCGATGCTAATGATAGTATTGGATTTGTTGCAGCTGATATTGGAATAAAACAAGCTATTAAAAATGCAAAAAAAACTGGAATTGGTTTGGTGGCGATAAAAAAAAGTGGGCATTATGGACTTTCTAGTTTTTATGCTGAGCAAGCAGTAAAAAATAATTTAATAGTTTTTTGTTTTACAAACGCCCCTCCTGCTTTAGCTCCTTATGGTGCAAAAAAATCTTTATTTGGAACAAATCCAATTTGTTTTGGTGCGCCTACTGGCAAAGCTCCTTTTATATTAGATGCTTCCACCTCAATGATTAATAGAGGTAAAATAAGAAGAGCTAGTAAACTCGGACAAAAAATTCCCTACGGTGTCGCTTTAGATAAATATGGACAAATAACTATAGATGCAAATAAAGCTCTTGAAGGAACGCAACTTCCAATTTCAACATTTAAAGGATCTGGTCTTGCATGGATGGTTGATATTTTAAGTGGTGTTTTAACAGGTTCGAGTCATAGTGGAAAAACTAAAGATCCTTTTGATGACTTTTCCGGGCCACAAAATATGGGGCATTTATTTATTACCTTTGACCCTAAAATTTTTATTGGAAAAAACTTTATAAAAGAAATGAAGATAAACATTTCTAGAATTAAAAGACTTCCAAAAGCTAAGGGATTTAAATCTATTTTATATCCAGGAGAGAGAAAAAATAAAATTTATAGAAAGAATTTAAATAAAGATATATCTATACCTTCTAAAATTTTAAATGAGATTAATGAATTAAATGCTATCAAATAAAGAAATAGTCTGTCCAGACCAATTGCTTAAATTAGCAAAAACAAAGGGACCTATTAAAGTTGTAATAGTTAATGCGGGTAAAGCTGTATCTATTGAGTCTGCTAAACAAGCAGTGGATGAGGGTTTAATTGATCCTATATTCATAGGTGATCAAAAAATAATTGAAAAGTTAGCAAGTGAGATAAAGTGGGATATTTCAAAATATGAAATAATTAATGAACCTGTTGAAAACAATACTGCACCTATAGCAGCTAAACTAGCTAGCGAGGGTAAAGTAAAAATTATTGTTAAAGGCCATATTCATACAGATATTTTAATGAAAGCTGTTCTCAAAAGAGATTTAAATTTAATCGGTAAAAAAAGATTAAGTCATGTGTGGCATATGACATTAGATAAAAATGACAAACCCTTTATTATCACTGATGGTGCATTAAATGTTTTACCAAAACTAGAAACCAAAATGCATATTCTTAAAAATGCTGTAGATTTTGCAAAAAGAATTGGAATAAACAAACCAAAAGTTTCAGTCCTTTCTGCTACTGAAGAAGTTTTAGAGAGTGTTCCTAGTTCTCTTGATGCTAAAGAATTAACTGAACGTGCAAAAAAAGAAGGTGTAGATGCAGATGTATTTGGTCCAATGGCTTTTGATAATTCTGTTTCTGAAAATGCAGCAGAAATTAAAGGAATTAAAAATACAGTTGCTGGAAAGGCTGATATTTTATTAGTACCTAACGTCGAAGCTGGAAATGGTTTAGTAAAAATGATGATTTATTTCATGGGGGCTTGTGCCGCTGGTGTAGTTGTTGGTGGAAAAGTTCCTGTGGTAATTACTAGCCGAGCGGATAGTGCTCCAGCTAGATTAGCCTCAATAGCTGCAGCAATTGTTTCTCTTTAATGAAAAGATTAAGAAACTGGGATAACAAGACTTGGTTATCTTCAAAGAAATATATCACTTCATTTAATATTTTTCTTAAATCAAAAATTAATTTCAATAGAGAATTACAAATTTTAGATATTGGTTGTGGTAGAGCTAATATAATTAGTGCACTTCAAAAAAAATATAAGTTTAAGAAAAAACCTATTGGCATAGATGTAGTAAAAAATGGTAATATAAAAAAAAATATTATTTTTAAAAAAATTAATGCATTAAAATATTTAAAAAAAACAAATAAAAAGTTTGATTTAATTTTAATAAAACAAACAATTCATTTTTTTAATAATAATGAAATTAAAACACTGCTCGCTCAAGCNAAATCTCAGCTNAATAATAAAGGTCAAATATTGATTCTGACACTTAAAACTAGAANTAATAAAATACCTTGTTTTAAAAANATGAAAATACTATTAAATAAGAGTTTGAAAAANGATGAAACAATATTAGCAATTNTNAAAAAAAATTTAAAAAAATCAAAAGAAAGTTATTTTAAATATAATGTAAATATTTCATCAAAAAAATACTCAAAAATGATTAATGATAGATACATTTCTTGTTTGCTGTCTATGAATCAAAAAGTATTGAAATCAGGTATAGATGAAATTAATAATAAATTTGGACGTCTCATAAAATTTGAAGATGTTTTAAAATGTGTGAGCTATAGAAAATAATTATTTTTCTATAATAACACTTCCAGATGCTGGTTCTGTAACTCCTGACTCGGGAGAGATTTCCTCTAACATATGGCGCAACTTATCTAAAAATGAAATCATACGAGGTCGTGACTCAACTATATCTTCTTGAGTTTTCCATTCTCCAATAAATGTAAAGGTATTAGGAGCAATCTCAACATATTTAGCTGAAATCATTCCATCGAATTTTGGTTCCTCATCACACAGTTTTAGATATTCTTCTCTATGCTTAGGTTTAACTTTTACTTTTACTATATTAACAAATTTTGCCATTTGGATTTAAGGTATTAAAATTATTTTTGGAGCTACACAAGTCCCATCATGAATTTCTTTGAAAGCATTTGCTCCATTTTTAAGCTCTCTATATTCAATCCAGTTTAAAGGACCTAAAGTCTTTTTGTGTAATAAGTTAATAGTTTGTTGAAAATCTTTATTTGTATAACAATAAGTTCCAACTAAAGTAATTTCTTGAAGAGTTAATTTTCTAAAATTAAATGTTCCTGCTGGTTGAGTTA
>JGI26273J51734_10001698_pt1 | contig 11536 bp, 9 predicted proteins | sample SaaInlV_125m_DNA_FD_51734 | JGI IMG/M metagenome (IMG submission 51734) | reverse complement strand
ATTTTTGCGCTCAATGTAAAAGATGTTGCGAAACCTCTTATGGATGCTATGATGTAGCAATATGTAATGACTGTGATGGCTCTTTTATTGGAAAGGATATTGACGGCTGTTGCGGTTCATGCGATAACTGTTGCGAATGTGGTGATTATTAATGAGCGAAAAGACTATAACTGCAAACATTGATTCAGCGACGAATTGTATAGACAATATATCATTTTTACTTAGTCTTTCTAAAAGGCGTTATGATTGTATTTTGAGAAATTGCGAAGTATTGAAAAAGAAATTGGGGGCATGACCTTGACAAAGAAAACAGAAGCCGAGAGGCTTGTTGAAGAATTTAGCGAAGATTTGGCTTATATTTTACAAACCTTCATTGATGAAACGCAAGATGCCAAAGTAGTTATTTCAAGAATTGAAACCGAAATTATTCGTTTGAAAGAAGACATAAATGGTTTGAATAAATTAATCCGTGATGGGAACGGACAGCCGCCCATGATTACAAGAATAGCAGTATTAGAGGAAAAAATTGCTGAAATAAAAGAAAAAATTGAATCCGTTGAATCCGAAGGCAAAGAAGAAAGGAGAATGCGTTGGGAATTTTTGTTAGCGGCAGTACCCGGTCTTTTGGCTTTAATGATTTGAAGTCCTGTTCTTGAATAGAAATCCTTTAATACTATGGCCTATTCGCTATAATTGGGAGAGATTGGTTAAACAATAACAGGTATAAGAAACCATTAGGGGTGACGACTCCGATGATATGGGAAACAGCAAGGGTTCAAATCCCTGCCATCCTACAATTTTCAAAACGGGTCTTGAAGTCAAGATTTAGATAGATAAAGACATAAAGGTTAAGTATGCCTTATTCCGACCCCGAAAGAAAGAAGGAGTATATGAAAAAATATAATCCTAAGTATTACAAAGGGAATACAAATAGGATAATTACTAAAAACACTAAACGGAAGGCCGATTTGCGGAAGAAAAAGAAGGATTATTTATTATCATCTGTTGATAATTCTTGCCCTCATTGTTTATCTCAAGAGGAATTATTGATTCGTTATACTATGGACTCAAATCTTTATGACTTATCATGGAGTCAAGTTAAATTAGCCCTCGTTAATGGTTTAATTGATATTCGTTGTAAGACTTGTAAAAAGCAAGGCGCACCCGAAGAACACCATTGATTTTAGATAACAAAACGGATAATGATGTTATATGCGAAAAATCCCTGCGGCATTATTTGGGATGGGTGCATTATTACTTTACTTTAGAAAAGGTGAAGAAAAGGTTTATGAAGCCGAACCTTATGATAGGCTCGGAACATATAGCGATAATGATTTGACAGCGAAATTTTCGTTGGCTCAATTAGAAACCGCTTATATTGAATCGGTGTCTTTAGATAACCGAACCGCCCAAAGGAAATTGAAGAAGGCAATAGCCCGAAAGAAATTCGTTGAGGAATGGCAAACAGAAGGTGTTCAATTATGGTAAGAGTATGTAAAAATTGCGGCGTTGCAGGACATAACATACGAACTTGCACACAGCCTTTGAAGCCTCAAGCACCGCCTTCACCACCTAAGAAAAGAGGTCGGCCAAAGGGCAGTAAAAATAAAGTATCTCCCTCTCCCGCACCCACACCCTCAACCGTTACTACATCAGTAGTTACAGACCCGCAAGTAGTGGCTCAACCGCCATCATCACCACCGATAACAAGTAATACTAAAATTAAACATGGAATTGATGTTTCGGAAATGAAAGAAAAAGAAGTGCGAGGCCAAGTGCAATATGAAACCAAGAAAGGCACATTTATTGTATTCCCCGAAATCAACATTACAAGAGAAGAAACATTTATGAATGTTGTCCGTAGGATTGAAGAAGTAGTCAAGCAAAGAAATTCAAGCGAAGGTATGAAATTGGTTTTCAAAATCAAAGAACTTAAGCGTGAAGAAAAGAGATTACCTGCTTCATTAGAGTCTTATGCTTTGAAAGGTGTAGTCCCCGGCTCATATCCAAAGAAGGTCGCAGGGGTGACTGTATGGTATTGGGAAACAATTACTTACATGGTTGAGCATTCCGAATTTGAAGATTCTAAATTTGAATACATCGGTCAAATTGTTATGGCGGGTGGCGACAATGACGGCTTCGGAAATTGGAAGTTCGTATCAAAGTATTATGACCGAACAGATTCGGGTTCGCCATCGGCTCTCGGAGGCAGTAAAGCATGGCAAGAATATGAACCGATTAGTGCTGAATTAGACCAAAGAATACGCCCTCAAATAGATAATTGGATGAACATATTTCAAGAACACAGTCTGCAACAAGCCCGTAAAAAGTTCCCCGATGGTCAAGAAATGGAAGCCCGTTCAAGAGGTTTAAGTGGCGTTAAAAAGATTTATGGTGGAGGTTGTTATTGTTTCAAGTGTAATCCAAAGGGAGATGAAATGTGGCGTGGAAGTGCTAATTTATATTTAACAACCCAAGACATTAAGAATTACAGAATAGGTCGGCTCGGAAAGCAAGAAGATGCTGTCAGTTATATTGATATTCCTAAAGGAAAATTAGTTCCTATGGGTGGCGGTTGCGAATACTCCGTGAATCCTATTGATATTGAATTAGTAACTTCATTGTATGGTGATTCAAGAATTAAGTCCACTAAGCAAAATTGGTGGCAAAATCCTTACGGTATGTATGGTTGGGGATTCAAACAAATGGATATGCGAGCATTTTTGACAAGAACATTTGCATACTACAATAAGAAATTTGAAACCGCTATGAAAATGTTAAGAAGTAAAAATAGACACACTTTCTTGATTCCCGATTCAATGGTCTTAGAGGGAGGAATTACCTACAAATCATTGAATCCATATCAATTAGATAAGTATATTGAACAAGGAACTTCTCATAGTTATACTGTTCGCCAAAATTACAATAAATTACTTGATAGTGTGTGTGATAAAGTATTCCCCCGAACCGAATCTCAAAAGAAGGCAGGTTCAAAGGGTGTCTTTGACAATAAATCTTCATTCTTATTAGAAGCGAGATATTATGAACATGACGATACATATTGGCTACAACCTGCAAGTGCTAAAGACGGCGGAATAGAAGAATTTTTAGAAGCCTATGATTTACAAAAAGACGATGAGGATTTCTTTATTGAAGTCATACAACCGATGTATAATGATGATGGAGTTTTATTGGTTGATGAAGACGGAGAAATCGTTGAGGACTTCGTTAAATTGCCGAATCCCGATAAATTAAGGGAACTGTATGCTTTAAGTGGTGGAATTAATGAAGTATATTCGCCCGATGAGGTAAAAGAAGATATAGAAAATGCAATTTCATTCTTAGAAAACCTTGATGTTTCCGCTTTGCCTCCGATTTTGAATAAGTATTTCAAATCTCAACAAATTCTCAACCCTCTCAAGCAATTGACTCAAATTGATGGTGTTGGCAAGAAAAAGAACTCACATAAGGATGCCGCCTCTATTTGGCAAATATACAAATTATCCATATTGGAAAATATACGGCAAGAGGCTTATGAAGCATACTTGAAGGGCCAATTAGAGAATCGGGAACGATATACAGGTATGCAATTGACTTGGGACTTCTTAGATGAAAATGAAGAAGAGATTTTTAATGATATTGCTTCTTATTACTCCCTTAGACAACCTTACATTAAGGATAATATGTCGTCGGATGATATTGATTTCCTAAATGAAGTCCAAAAAATGACTGATAGGTTATACAAAAGGGATGGCGAACTTCATCTTGGGATTTATTACAGCACACCTGTTAATTGGGGATTAGTCAAAGACATTAATGGCAAGGTTGATAATTTAGAAGCCCTCCATGAAAAAGAACAGAAAAGGATAGAATTATTGGCGGATAAGGCTCGCAACATTAATAGGACAATTCTTGGGGCATATAGGGATGCGGGAGGCCACATTTCTTACCGCTTCCGCAACAATATATCCCGTTCAAACATACCTTCTATGGGTGAAACATACACTAATGAAGAGATATTTAACTTATTAGGAATAAATCTCAATTATACAAATGCTGAAATTGTTGAAATCACAGATGTAGTGCCGATTAAGTCTTGTAATTTCAATAGTAGCGGTTTGATTACTTCAATGGTGCTTTATTATTCTCAAATGAATCTCTTGAAGGATTACTTCAACAAGAAGCAAATGGCTAATTTAGGAATGGGTCAAGCCCCGACAGTTCCGACTGCTTCAACGCCAACGACAACGACAACGACACCTTCTTATGACAGACAAATTGGAACTTCGGAAAGAGAGCAATTAGAAAGAAACATTAAGAAGACGAAGTTCCCCGAAGACATGGGCGAAGATGTGAAGGGCTACATTTATTCGGTATCTCCCAAAACCTATAACAACCCTTACAAGGGTGACACTAAGTATGTAGGAGTCATTACGGCCAACAATGACGACCCCAATTTAGACGGTCATTTCCTCAATTTCCCCTACAAGGGAAGTGAAGTCCCCGAAGGTCGTTATGGTCGTTCACCCGAAGGAATGGCTGTTATCATGGACTTCAAGACGCTTCAATTAGATACGGCTTGGTATCGGACTCAAACGAAGGTTAGCAAAGTATCTATGCGACAAGACTAAATACCCCGACTGCTTGGGCTATAACATGGAAGCCCACTTAGAAGGAAGCGAATGCGGAAGGTATGTTTATCAAGTAATCACCGAAGACGGTAAGGAAATTGATAGGTATTTGGTTGAAGACCGTATGGCGAGCAATTGGTGAATAGTATGCCTAAGAAAGAAATTACTTGCCGTCTTTGTAAAGAAACATTTATTGGCTACGGTCATTCTTTGAAAAAAGGTTATGCTTGCGACACCTGCAATCAAAACATTGTATTGCCTAATCGGATGAAAGGTATTCACTTTTGAAGAAGCAATTTTCCGCTTTCAAGAAATTATGATTCTTGGACTGATTAGCATTAGATAGTTCAAAAGATAAGTATTTAATATGGGCTTACCTAAAGACTTCCCTCCTGTTGAAATTATACAGGGATTGGAGAAGGAATTAGATTTGCCTTTTCAATACTTTATGGTTTCATTAGAAGGTGAAATTGAAGCCTTATTTGGTAATGACATTACTCAACAGATTGTTTCTTTTGAAACGCAAATTAAGAGCCTTAGTGAACATGAAATGCCTTCATTTGAAAGTCTTATGGGTGGAATGCAACAAGAGGACAAAGAAGCCGTTAAAGAAGCGTTAAAAGACATGGTTATGAAAATTGAAGAGGAAACAGAAGTTCCTTTGATAGAATATAGCGAAGTCGGCCAACCTAAATTTGATGATGAGAAATTCTATTGTCCTTAATCAGCGCATCAGTCCCCTCATACAGACCCCTATACAGTCCCCATTAAGAGTAAAACGAGTAAAACCCCCTGTTTTCTCCAAGAACCTCTCTCAATAGAGGGAGAATGTGTGAATTTTCTTATGATANTATGAAGTCTATGTGATACGCAAAATAACCCAACCTTTAGATAAGAGGAAAACACATAACAAATAGAAGAGAAGGTAAAGTGGTTACCTTATGAATAAAACACATAATAAAAGAAGTGATGAAACATGAATAAGGAAAACAGATTTAGAAAGACAATTTTAGCAATTTTAACAGCCGTAATGCTCGCTATGAGCGCAGGTGTTGTATTAGCCGATGGAAGCGACCCCTTAGACCCCTCCGATGGTGGGGCTGATTGGGATGGCGACGGTTTAACCAATTCCGAAGAACAAACACACGGCACTAACATGAATAATGCAGACTCCGATGGCGACGGACTCCCCGATGGTTGGGAAGTTTCCAACGGACTCAATCCTACAAACGGTGGAGATGCAAATGCAGACCCCGATGGCGACGGTTTAACCAACGCTCAAGAATATGCAAAGGGAACAAACCCTAACAATTCCGATACAGACGGGGATGGAAAACCCGATAATACAGATTCATTCCCAACAGACCCAAATGACGGAGAATACTCCGACTCCGATGGTGACGGTATTCCCGATGCTTATGACCCCGATTTTTCCGAATCGGATGAAGGCGCAGGTAATGGTGGCACAGAAGGCGGCGGTGAAGGTCAAGGCGAAGGCGAAGGACAAGGACAAGGACAAGGACAAGGGCAGGGTCAAGGTCAAGGTCAAGGTCAAGGACAAGGACAGGGGCAAGGTCAAGGGCAGGGTCAAGGTCAAGGGCAGGGTCAAGGACAGGGACAGGGACAGGGACAAGGGCAAGGTCAAGGACAAGGGCAGGGTCAAGGTCAAGGACAGGGACAAGGGCAAGGTCAAGGTCAAGGGCAAGGTCAAGGTCAAGGTCAGCAACAAGGACAAGGACAGCAAGGACAACAAGGCCAACAAGGTAATCAAGGTCAGCAAGGTCAGCAGGGACAGCAGGGCCAACAAAGCGGCCAACAAGGACAGCAAGGCAATCAAGGACAGCAAGGACAGCAAGGCCAACAACAAGACAACGGACAAGGCCAACAACAACAGGGTGGTCAGCAAGGAGGCCAACAGTCCGAGCAACAAGCCGAAGAACAGAACGGTCAAAATCAAAACGGGCAAAGCCAACAACAGCAAGGTCAAACCCAAAACGGACAACAAGGCCAACAAGGACAACAGACTGATACCCAACAAGGGCAACAGTTAGACAATCAACAACAGAATGGTGAAAACGACAATGACGGTGATGGAATCCCTAATGATTTGGATAATGACGACGATAATGACGGCATTCCCGATTCTATGGATGATTCGCCTTTAGACCATGATAATGACGGTATCAATGATGCCGAAGACAATGATGATGATGGCGACGGAATTAATGATTCGGAAGAGGTCAATGACGGCAACGATAACACTAACATTTACGACCATGATAATGATAACATTATGGATGCGTTTGATTTAGATATTGACAATGATGGTATAGACAATTACAAAGACCTTTATGAAAATGGTTCATCGGCAAGCCGTGACCATGACAATGACGGTGTGAATGATGGAAACGATACCGACGATGATAACGATAATATCCTTGATGTTGATGAAGTCGGTGGTGCATGGAGTTCTTACAGATACGACCATGACAATGACGGTATTTGGGATGCTTCGGATTTAGACGACGATAATGACGGTCTTTCGGATTGGTTTGAACAGAATGACGGCAACGATGCAACAGGTCAATTTGATTCGGATAATGACGGATTAGATAATTACTTAGACAATGACGATGATGGCGACGGCATTCTTGACGAATTAGAAGGTTAAGTTATGAAGTCATTTTTTGAGTTCATTGGTGGTTTATTGACTTTCATTATGAATGTGTTGATGTTTCCGTTTTATCTATTGTTTGAATAGAAATGAACCCATCGTTTAGATAGCAATACCGACAATCTATTGCTATGTCAGTTCGTCGGCAAGGCTTTGAATGGGCTGTTGAAGATGTAGGGAACTTGCCACCTAAGAGGCTATCATTGTTAAGTGAATCCCCTCAATCTATTTTCTATTCGGGAATCGGCAACGCAACGATTGACGCAAGACTAAGGACAAAAGAAACAGAATTTATTGTCATTAAATACTTTGGAAGCACTCCCGGTATTTATGGGACAGGTAATGATTGGGTCCCCGCAGGTTATGTTAATTTTAGCATAGGGACTACGAGTTATTTTACAGACCCCGATGGATTACCTGCTCTCGGACTTTCGGGGACTGCCGCCCCATATCCTGTTTCAATAAAGTTCGGTCCTACTTTCAAATCCGAATTTGATATTGAAATCCCTCCGGGGACAGAATGGGACATTAATTATTTTGTAGCAAATGCTTTCATAGACCCTGTGGAATTGTTTCCTTCAAGTCCGAAATATACTTGGGATAGTGGTTTTTGAGGTTTTACTATGTCTGTTGCTTATGATTTAGATGTTACTAATCTCAATAGTTTGAGTAATTTTTCAAATGCTTTAGTATCGGCAGGTAAAAATAACTATACAGGGGAATTGTTTCAAGGTGTAGGGAAGATAAGGTTGAGGTCGCCTGTTGATTTCGGAACAGACCTATTTCCTACGGGTGAATACATTATTAGGAAAGGAATGTATATCAATGGAACATTTTTCTTAGTAGGCAGTTATAAGGCATATTGTAGGAACTTATTCGGGACAGGTAATAATGGCTACGCATGGGATGGTTTTTTGATAGGGTTACAGGGCTATAATACAACAGTCCTACCACCTCTTCAGATTCTATATGGCCTAAATGATGATTTCGTATTCGGTGCGGGAAGTGGTTTCATACCTATGAGGATGATGTTTGAGGTTAATCCCGGTCCTATTGGTTCGGCTACGGCTATTGCTAATGATTCCGAAGTAGGTTTGTATGGAATAGATTTTTACAAGTCCGAAGAGGATTTTTCAATTTTGGAATTCTTTTCGGGTGATATTAATTTGATTCTATGTGGTTTTCAAAGGATAGACCCTACGGTTGAAGGCGTTCCTACGGGTTCGGATTATGTCGGTAACATTTACATGGGTCAATTTTTGAAGTATTTAGAACAACGGGAATATGCTGAGGGAGTGACACAGGCANNTTATGTAGCGCAAAACAACAATATAATGCAAATAACATGGAAAGCGAATGTTGCAGGGCATAGTGATAGGACATTAGAGCCATTTGGGAGAGCATATGACTTAAATGAATGGTTGGGTGTTATTGAAGAGGTATCTCAATCGGGAGGGCCTATATGGAATTTTCAACGATGGGAAACCCCCGAAACAAAACCCGATACTGAAAAGGTTGCTGTAAATTGTAATGTATTTCCTCGCAGGTTTTATGATATTACTTGTAAATCAACAGAACCTTCGGGAACATTCAGTATTGCTTCAAGCCCATTTATTATAGTGGGTGATTCTGCACTTGACACCAATGATGATGGGGCTATTAATAAGACAGTTCCTATGATTATTGTTGGTTGTTATCCCTTTCGTGCATTCATGCAAAATGAAAGTGGTGCTTTTGACCAAGCCCCTTATTTACTTATGAATCCTTCGGGAACAACATCAAAATCAATTAGTGGTTCTTATCAATGGGTGAGTGTAGGTGGGGCAACCCTTGACGGTTCAGTAGGAGTATTTTGTTCCTTACCTTATGAGGCCACCGACATAACTACACCTTTTGATTTAGAAGACTTACCTGCTACACTAATTGCCTTAAATGGAGTTCCTAATGGTGGAAATACATACGGTGCTATTTTTGCATTACAGGAGTCACTTCTTAATGAAGGCCAATTTATTTATGCTATTGCTATGGAAGGTGGAAATATGACTACTGCAACAGGAGTTCAAATGCCTAATAAATGGTATGGAAAGGCAGTTCAACAAAGGACATTTACAATTACAGAAGAGGATTTTTCTAAACAAGGGGTATTTAATACCGAAACAGGAGAATTTACACCGAATGAAAGTCCATTAGGAGGACAGTCCGACCAACCAAGTATTTTTGATAATGATGCAAAAGAATACATTGGTTTTAATGGGAACTTTCAACGCTATGGGGCATTTACATATGACTCTTTAATAGCCGATGAAGTCCCTAATAAAAAAGCAGGTGACTTATCGGGTGCAGGTTATGGATTTTTAGGAATACGGGATGGTGTAGGTGCAATTGCCGTTATGTATGATTCGGGTTCACCTAATCTATCACCTACATTACCTTTAAAAATCTCAATGGTTGTTAGAGGTGAAGGTGCAAATATCTCCGCTAATTGTATTACAAATCCATCTTCAGTATCAAGAAAAATTATTGATTGCGGTTGGGACAATGACCGTGACCAATGGTTATTTATCGCTTCCGATACAAACCAAGTATCGGTTGTTTCGGTTTCAAGTGATTTCACTACGGACACTAACAATATCGGATTTTTAGACCAAACGGACAATTTTTCGGGAATTGAAGCAAATACTGATGCGGCTATGTATTTTCCTATCTCAATGAGTAATTCATTAGATGGTTGGGTTTGGTTCGGTGAAATAGATACTGATACTGAAAATGGATTAGGTATTAAACCGAAAAATCTCGGAAGTGCAGTTAGCACTACGGTAACTTATGGTGTTGGTTTAACAGTCACTTATGATGCTTACCCTAATGCTACAACGCAGGTAAAGAGAATTACAGGGACTACGGGGCGAACTGCGAGTGTATGGGTGGACTATATACTTTTTGACGGTGCTGATTCTATTATTGCTAATAAAATTAAAGAAAGGGGTATGAAAGTAAGTATTGAGGCTGTTGAATGGTTTAAGCGAACAATTATTCAAACAGGTGATTTGAACATTACGGATGAAGAGATTGAGATGTGGATGCGAGAACAACAAGACGAGTATAAGCAAACATTAAAAGAAAATGAGCGTCAAGGAAGAGTCCGAAGAAAGAAAAAGCAAGTAAGTGCCTATACTGAAGGTATTGAGGAACAAATTAACCCCGATTTCATGGATAATGAAGTGAAAGACTACTTAGGGACATTTACGCCCGAAACAAGACCTCCAACACCCGAAGAACAAAGAATTGAGAGGAAAAAGAAGGGCGGTTATAGTCCCGAACAAGGTTCTTATTATGATGAAGTATTTGAGGATTAGGTGATATTATGACGCATAGAGATTGGGATGATGAACCCGAACCCGAAATACCTATTATATTATTGATTATTGTTTTATTTTTACTAATTTTATTTTGAAGATTAGGGTAACTCTTTTATACACCCAACCTTTCGGATTGAATAGTGTGGGGGTGCGTGTCCCTCCTTCTTCCTTTGCTAATTAGGGATATGGCGGGGGTTGAAGGGCGCATTCCCCATACTACTTATTAGATAGTTAAGCCGTCAATTAATTATTATGTTTGGTGTTGATGTTTTAAGTTCTGTTCCTATATCTCACTTATTGATGGCCGAAGTGAAGACTTTTAATGCAACGGAATTTGACATTGAAAAAAAGAATCCTGTTTTTGGCACTATTGAGGCAAAATGGGTGGATTCAACAAATTCTTATCATTTTAAGGCTTATGGAATGGATGATTGGGCCGATACAGGGCAAATGGATGCCGACAAAGTTACTTCTAACCAAGAAATACAAACCAAAATAGCGGCAGGTCAAGGATTATCTTTTGCTTCACTATCTCCTAATGATGATGGAACAGGAACAGGAACAGGTGAAAAGGATTGTTCAACAGAAAATCGTGAATCGGGTGCTAAACCCGGTGATTGTGGCGATTGTCTAAGTGGATATGTTGAAGATGAAGCGGGTGTTTGTGTAGCCGAAATTGCCGATGTTGCCGAAACAGAAACCAATTGGCTACTTTATGGCGTAATTGGTGCAGGTCTTGTTGGCGGGATTTTTTACTTTAAGTGATTATTATGTTTGGAATTGATTCTTTTAATTCAACACCCATTTTACCTACATTGAATATGCCTTCGCATTCTTTTACATTACATACTGAAAATGCAAAGACCTTCTTAGCG
>JGI26273J51734_10001683_pt1 | contig 11595 bp, 9 predicted proteins | sample SaaInlV_125m_DNA_FD_51734 | JGI IMG/M metagenome (IMG submission 51734) | reverse complement strand
TTTTTAGCAGAACATGAAGCGATATAAAAGCTATCATCGATTCCCTTCATTTCGTTTCTAATTGTTCTAATAGAATATTTTCTTAGAACAACCAATCTTCTTTCTAATGCTTTCTCGTCTGTGGATTCGTTAAACTTTAAGAATACTTGTTCAACTTGCGGCTCAACACGTTTTGCTGTTTTACCGATCATTGAATTGTCAGTTGGCACTTCTCTGTATCCTAATAAAGTAAACCCAAGGCGTTTGATGTACTCTTCGAATCTTGATTTTACAGTAGCTCTTAACTTTTCATCTTTTGGGAAAAAAGTCATTGCTACACCATACTCACGTTCAGCAGGCAATTCAAAACCTAACTTCTTACATTCGGCAGCATAAAACGTATGCGGAATCTGGATTAAAATCCCAGCTCCATCACCAGAGTCAGGCTCACATCCGCAACCACCTCGGTGCTCCATGTTAACCAACATATCTAATGCGTCTTGGATGTATTGATAAGATTTTTTACTCTTAAGATTCGCTACAAATCCAATTCCACATGAATCGTGTTCAAAACTTGGGTCGTATAATCCTTGTTTTCGTGCCATATTATTCTTTATTAATTTGCAGTAAAACCCTGCCAAAACGAACAACAAAAATACAAATAAAAAAAATAACATGAAAGTCATAACAGCGACTCTCTTAGCTTATTTATTATCCTTAATAAAACACCTAGATATAAACAACCAATAATCAGTAGTTTAACAACGAATAAAATTACTGTTTTTAGTCGAATAAAGTAAGTTTATAACGATCTTCAAACCCATTAATCCCTTGCAATCCTCCGGTATGAATAAATAATACCTTTTGATTTTTAATCTGTCCTTTTTTAATTAAATCCAAAAGACCAAACATTGCTTTTCCAGTATAAATAGGATCTAATTTTAGGTTGTACTCTTGGTAAAATGATTTTAGAAATTCAATCAAATCGTTGTTCTTTTTTGCATATCCCCCAAAATGGTAATCCAAATTCAAACTCCAGCTTCCGACTAACGAATCAAATGGCTTTAAAAAAGCGCTAATATCATTTAACAAAAACCCTGCATTCTTTAAAGCCGGGAAACCCAAAACAGCTTGTCCGGCTTTAAGCGCAGAAACAACCCCTGCCATAGTTCCTCCTGTACCACAAGCTACAGCACACAAATCAAAGTCAAAATCATTTGGAATTATTTCACTACAACCTTTAACTCCTTTACTATTCCCTCCCCCTTCAGGGATAATAAAAGGTGCATCAAATTGATTTAAGATATTGTGAAATCCAACCATTAATTCTTTGTTTTGATAATCTGCTCGAGAAACAAAACTAAACGTCATTCCATCCGCTTGAGCTTTTTGCAATGTAGAGTTTAAAGCTTTTATTTCTTCCCCTCTTATTACACCGTGTGTTTTAATGTTAAATATCCTACCTGCTGCCGCTGTAGCAGCAATATGATTACTGAATGCCCCTCCAAAAGTAACTACAGCATCAGATTTTAAAGCCTTAGCACTTTCAATATTGTATTTAAGTTTCCGCCATTTATTACCCGAGACCTCACCGTGTAATAAATCGTCTCGTAGAATGAAAAGCTGAACATTATTAACAGATAATAACGCAGACTTTAATTCCTGAATGGGTATATTTGGAGTTGTATCAAACATTTTTTAAATATAAATAAAACCTTCATCAATGGGCGAATTTGACGGGTTAGGAAGAAATAATTTTGAGGAAGGAGATTTTTATTTTAATGAAATGGGGTATCGTGTTTTCACGGAACAGTATTTATTGAAACGAGGGTATTGCTGCAAAAACAGCTGCAAACACTGTCCATTTGGTTGGGATAAAAAAACTCAAAACTTTAAAAAAAAATAATAGTATGAACCCCTTTCTCAACGCAATTAAAATTGTAACATTCGTTACATTACTATCTTCTTGCAAAAAAGATGATTTGCTTTTGGAGAATAATTCTAGAGATGGATTTATAGGAGAATGGGCAGTAAATGAAACGAATAGTATTTTTGATAATGACAGTAGAAACTACCTAATAGAAATAACAGAAGATGCAAATTATGGCGAAAGAATTAACATTTTTAATTTGTATAAATTAGGATACGCTGATAGTGTTTTTGCAAATATCTCAGCAATTGAGAATAACACACTTACTATTCCATCGCAAATCCACGGCTTAAATACAATCGAAGGATTCGGGATTTTAAGCAAAAACGAGATTGATTTTACTTATTGTGTTCACGATGGCAATGAAATTGACACTGTAATCGCCCATTTAAAAAGATAAAGAACAACATTAACCTTTAAATAGAAGACTCCATATTTTATTTTTAAATTTACATTTATGAATGAAAAGTTTTTAATGATTCTTAAACAAGCTTTTTTCTTATCAATTGGAACTGCATTGATATGGTGGAGTTTTTCCAAATCTGAAACATCATTTAGTGATTTATGGGATGGAGCTAAATCAATGGATTATACTTTCTTTTTGGTTTCTGCAATCTTCGCTATTGGCTCTCATTACTTTAGAGCACTGAGATGGAAGCTTTTAATCGATTCAGTTGGTTATAAACCTAGAACTAAAAATGTTTTTGCAAGCGTACTATTCATGTATGCATCCAACGTTGCCATTCCTAGATCCGGAGAAATTGCAAGATGCGGAACTTTATACAAATATGAAAACATTCCTGTTGCGAAACTTCTAGGTACCGTTTTTGTAGAACGTGCGATTGATTTATTATCACTTTTAGCATTTACAGGACTGTTGCTAATAGTACAGTTCGATCTATTTTATAGTATATACAAAAATTGGACACTGGAAAAAAGTGTAGAAATTATAACTTCTGAAGAAGAGTCTATACTACCTCTTATTATTCTGATCTTTACAGGTTGTTTAATTTTTGGAGCGTTCATATTTAGAAAAAAAATCACTCCGATTATTAAAAAAGTCATCGGAAAAGTAAAAGAATTAAAAGCTGAATTGATTGAAAGTCTTAAGTCTGTATTAAAAATGCAAACAAAAATTAGATTTTTTATTCATACAATAATTATTTGGTTTTGCTACGTAGCTATGTTTTACATATGCTTTTTTGCTTTTGAACCAACATCAAACCTTGATTTATCAGTAGGCTTAACAGCATTTATTGCAGGTAGCTTTGGAATGGTTGCTCCAACAAACGGAGGAATTGGAGCTTGGCAAGCTATGGTTATCCTAGCACTTACCACATTAAATATTTCAGATCAAGACGCTACAATCTGGGCTAACGTAGCTTTTTTTATAATGACAATAACTATAGTAGTTGCAGGATTGTGTTCTTTTGCAATTCTACCTTTTATGAACAGAGATAAAAAAGAGGAAATTATTGAAGCTTAATTTGAGCGTATGGAATGGATAAGAACAATTGATCAACTACCACAGGACGAACAAAAAGTTATAGCATTTGTGCCTGAAAACTATGTACCATTACCAGGAGAGCCTGGAGAAGTTGAATTGAAACCGATCAAGATACTCACCTTCATTAAGAACTTCTACGGCAACGATAAGCCAAAGCATAAAAACAGTGAATCAAACGACTTTTGGAGCGGTGAAGGCTTAAGCAATCACTTTTTTCAAGAGGTTACACACTGGATGCCTTTCCCTGAAAAACCTTAATTAGAAAATTAAACTTCATTACATAAAAAAAGCTCTTCCTATAAGGAAGAGCTTTTTTATTGACTTATATAGTGTTTTCTTATAAATGAATTACTTCATCATAAGCAGCTGCAGTAGCTTCCATAACAGCCTCACTTAATGTTGGGTGAGGATGAATTGTTTTTAAAATATCATGCCCTGTAGTTTCTAATTTACGAGCAGCAACCGCTTCAGCAATCATTTCAGTCACGTTTGCACCAATAAAGTGAGCACCAAGCCACTCTCCGTATTTCGCGTCATAAATCACCTTTACAAAACCATCTTTAGTTCCAGCAGCACTTGCCTTACCTGATGCAGAGAAAGGAAATTTACCAACCTTAATGTCGTAACCAGCTTCTTTGGCTTTTGCTTCAGTATAACCAACTGATGCAATCTCAGGAGAACTATAAGTACAACCTGGGACGTTATTATAATCAATCGCTTCAACGTTCATTCCTGCTATCTTCTCAACACATGTAATTCCTTCTGCTGAAGCAACGTGTGCTAATGCAGGACCAGGAATAACATCTCCAATAGCATAATAACCAGGGATATTTGTTTGATAAAAGTCATCAACAATAATCCTTCCGGCATCAACTACAATACCAACATCATCTAACCCTAAATTTTCAATATTTGCTTGAATACCAACGGCAGATAAAACAACATCAGCCTCAATAATCTCTTCTCCTTTTTCTGTCTTAACAGAAACTTTACAAACATCTCCTGAAGTATCAACCGATTCAACAGCAGATTTAGTCATTATTTTAATCCCTTGCTTCTTAAAGCTTTTCTCTAAAGCTTTAGAAACGTCAACATCTTCATTCGGAACAATATTTGGTAAAAATTCAACGATTGTTACATCCGTCCCGATAGAATTATAAAAATAAGCGAACTCTACACCAATAGCGCCTGAACCAACAACAACCATAGATTTGGGTTGTTTTTTCATCACCATTGCATCTCTGTATCCAAGAATCTTCTTTCCATCTTGAGGAAGATTTGGTAATTTACGAGACCTTGCTCCTGTAGCTACAATAATGTTATCGGCACTATATTCGGTTACATTACCATCGGCATCCGTAACATCAACTTTTTTTCCTGCTTTTAATTTACCAGTACCCGTAATAACGTCGATCTTATTCTTCTTCATTAAAAACTGAATACCCTTACTCATTCCGTCGGCAACTCCACGACTCCTCTTTATCATAGCAGAAAAATCTACCTCTGCGCCGTTTACTTTAATTCCATAATCTTCAGCATGCTGAATATATTCAAAAACGTTAGCACTCTTTAGCAATGCTTTTGTTGGAATACATCCCCAATTCAAACAAATACCACCCAACTCTGATCGTTCAACAACAGCTGTTTTCAACCCTAATTGTGATGCTCTAATGGCAGTAACATAACCACCAGGTCCACTTCCTATAACTATTACGTCGTAATTCATTACTTATTAATTTTGTGTGATAAAATGCAACGCGAATATACTAACTTTAAAGCAAATTTTTTAGCAGAGCTCGTACGGGTTACTATATTTTTGATTTTTTAGTTTTATGATTTACACTTTTTCTAGCAAAAATAGAGGTTCAAAGTTTTTAGATATTGAATTGATCATTGAGGACATTACTGAAAATGAAATATCTGTTCAATTACCTGCCTGGAGACCGGGAAGGTATGAATTAGGCAATTTCGCCAAAAATATTCAACAATTTTCGGTTAAAACCTTAAACAACAAACCGCTTTTCTTTGAAAAAGTGACTAAGGATAAATGGAGAATATATACTGGAAAATCTAAAAAAATAAAAATCGAATACAACTATTACGCTAACGAACTTAACGCTGGCTCCACTTGGGTTGACGAAAACCAAATTTATGTCAATCCTGTTAACTGCTGTTTATATGTAGAGGGAAGAGCACAAGATTCAATCAAGTTATTCTTTAACAAAACAAATCATAAGCAAGCAGCAACAAGTCTACAAAAAATAGGAGACCACTTTGTTGCTGAAAACTTTGATGAATTAGCCGATTCTCCTTTTATATTATCTGACTCCTTGAAACACAACTCATACGTTATAAACTATACTAAGTTTAACATTTGGTTTCAAGGTGAATGCAAACCAGACTGGGATAAAATTATTCGTGATTTTAAAGCCTTTACAAAAGAACAGTTGAAAATATTTGGTTCTTTCCCTTTTGATGAGTACCACTTTTTAAATCAAATCCTACCCTACAAAGGATACCATGGAGTTGAACACAAAAAGAATACAGTAATCTCATTCGGTCCAGGTTATTCAGTTTTTAAAGGCGAAAATTATGAAGAGTTTTTAGGCGTTTCTTCACATGAGTTATTTCATGCTTGGAATGTTAAATCGATTCGCCCTGCAGAAATGCTTCCTTATGATTTCACCAAAGAGAATTATACCAAAATGGGATACCTTACTGAGGGCATTACTACTTACTATGGTGATTTAATGCTAAAAAGAAGTGGCGTTTTTAACACAAGTCAATATTTAAAACAAATAAATAAAACCCTCGAACGTCATTTTTTCAATTACGGAGCGCAAAACATGTCTGTTGCCGATTCATCATTTGACACTTGGCTTGATGGTTATGAAAGAGGAATTCCAAACAGAAAATCATCTATATATACCGAAGGATGTTTATTGGCTCTAATTACGGATTTACAAATCAGAACTAAGTCAAAAGGCAAAAACTCTCTGGATAATGTAATGCGTGCTTTTTACCACGATTACTATCAAAAAGGAAATGGAATAACTGAAAACAATTTCATCAAAGAAATAAATAAGGCATCAACATCTAACTTGGATGATCTTTGGNAGAACTACTTTAATGGAACTAAACAGCTTTTCCCAGTTTTAAAAAAGGCCCTCAAGAAATTTGGGATTAAATTAAACCAAGAGGAGAATCCTAAATATTTAGCNGCTCATTATGGATTGTATAATCAGCCCGGAACAAGTAAAGCATTATTCATCGCCCCAAAATCTCCTGCATTTAAAGCAGGAATTAATGTTGGAGATGAAATCATTTCAATCAATAATATTTCGGTCGAAAAAGACAACATCAATAATTGGGCGGAATATTTTGGCGGAAAGCTTAAAATCACAATTAAAAAAAATGGATTACTTAAAGAAATCGAGCTTAATAAAACTTCAAAACAATTCTTCACTAAAGTCTACGCATCATTACCAAAAGGTGAGAAATTAAAAACTTATAACTGGATAAACAAATAACAATGGATCAAAAGAAACTTAAACGCGTCCTAATTATATCCTACTTTTTTCCGCCTTGCAGTTTAACAGCTTCTCAAAGAGTTTTCTCTTGGGCTAAGTGGCTTCATAAGTTTGGCTACTACCCTACTATTATATCTAGAAAATGGGAGAAAAATTTGAAAACATTAAAAGATGTTTCGATTCCAAGCTCAAATGGAATTTCACATGAAAAACATGAAGAATACGAAGTTTACTACCTTCCTTATAAAGGGAATTTAAGAGATCGTATTTATCAAAAATACGGTGAATCTAAATTCAGATTATTCAGACAGGGTTTAACTTTTGCAGAGCTCTTTCTTCAGTACTTTTACAATAAAGCAATTCCATACTCTAATATATATTCATTCGCTCAGGGTTTAATGAAAAAGGAAAAGTTTGAGCACTTATTTATTAGTGGAAATCCATTTAACCTTTTTAAGTTTGGATACCAATTACATAAAAAATTTGGAATCACTTGGACTGCTGATTATAGGGATGCTTGGTCAACAAGTGAAATCAATGACAACTCAAGTTCAGTTTTCAAAAGAGTAATTCATAAATTGGATACAAAATTTGAAAAAAAGTGGGTATCAACTGCTGTTTCTGTTTCTGCTAGTTCGGGACCAATTGGACAATCAATCGAAGACTTAACAGGAACCAAAAGCTTCCCGCTTTATAATGGAATTGCATTTGAAGATTTCGATGTAATAAAAGAAACTAAAAAACTTACAACTTTTACAATAGCCTATATTGGAACGTTGTATGACGGACAAAAAATTGAACTATTCTGTAATGCTTTTAAAAAGTTTTTAAATCAAACTAAATCTACAAATGCTCAACTTACTTTTCCTGGATTGGCATTTTTTGGAGAACAAGAATCGAGGATTAAGAACGCAATGAAAGGTTATGAAGACTTTTTCTCATGCTCTGATAGAGTTCCAAGAGAGGAAATTCTTCAACTCGAAAAACAAGCACACTTACTTCTACACGTAGCTTGGCAAGGGTATAAAGGAATCATTGCGAGTAAGATTTACGAATACATCGCGAGTGGAACTAAAATTATAGTAGCGCCATCAGATCATGGAGCTATTGAACAAATAGTGAATAACTCACAATGTGGTAAAGTCTTAAGTGAAGAGAGCCAAATTGTTAAGTTTTTAACAGCTGAGTACAATTCATTTTTAAAAGGAGAATATAAAGAAAACAATGTTAACCAACCACACATTCAACAGTTTTCAAGAGAAAAGCAAGTTGAAGAGTTAGTGAATCAAACACTTTCTTAAAAAGCTCTATTAACCCCCATTACCCATCTGAACTGAAAGTTATCAGGTGAAACATTGGGTGTTCTGTTTAAGTACAGTGGAAAGTCAGCTCTAACGGTAACAGGTTTAGTTGTCTCAAAATGATAAAACTTCTTAATAGTTAACGATAAACCAAGTCCTGAATCAAAGCGAGGAGTTGCTAATTTGGTGTTAATCAATTGATCATCGCCTACGTTTATTACCCCAGCATCAAAAAATGCGTACGATTTTAAATCAATATACTTTTTAAACTTATTTTGATTTAAACCTAAGTAACGTTGGAATTCAGCTTCAATGTTTACTGCAAACCCTAGCTGACCTTTATAAGATGACACTATATTCCCTTCGTACAACTCAGGTGAATAATATCCAGAATACCCTCTTAAATTCAAACCACCTCCCGCATGAAATAAGTTTATATTATCACCATATTCGGTATGAGACTTTTGAAAAATACCCTCCGCTCTCGTGAACTTGTTTTCAGAGATTTCTTCAGGATTAGCTCCTGCAAGAAAAAGCTGTGACTCCGGAGCCCAGTTTGAACCTTGTCCAACAAATCCAAATAATCTAGTTTTCAAATAAAACTTCCTCCACCATTTTTGAAATTTATTTTCAACCGTTAAATAATCGTAGCTGTAATCACTTAAAAAAGCTGAAGTTCTATACTTCAAGTAAAACTTTCCTTTCCCTTTCAATCCCTTGTAACTGTAGTTATAATNGAAGTCGATAACATTATTCGCCTTATTCAAATTCCATTCATTTTCATAAAGAGCATAAATAAATTGACTCGATTGAGTTCTTGCCATTGATTTCGCTTTCAATCTAAAAAAGTGTTTAACATCATGAGATCGTTTATTCAATGAAAATTCAACTTTTTGCAATCCTCCCATCCTACTTAATTCAGATTTTACAAAGAATTTCTCAGCGTACTTAGAAAGCACATTTTGATACTTTAAATAAAACGACAAATCATCATATTGCCCAATAGGAACATCAACAGCATAGGCCCCTTGCCCTAACGAGGTATTCAACCAAATTGAAGCGTCAAATTTATGTTTTAGATTTAAATATCCCCCTTTAATATTCGCCCCTATCTTTGTCCCATCAAATTTATTATACCAAACATCAGGCATTACTTTTACCTCATATTTAGATTTATCTGGGTAATTCCTTAATTGAGAATTAAACTCAACCGTATAAGGGAATATTTTCGAATTGTTTAGCGGATTTACATCAGCTAACCTTCCTGTTGGATCAATCACTAAATCATCAATTCCTCCAGGAACGACAATCGTTACAGAATATTCAGGATTCAACTTACCCCAACCGTACCACTTTGGTAAAACCTCAGCAGAAGTCTCTTTAACAAACCAAGTGTTTGGAATATGATAATTTTGAACAGAATCATAGTTTGAGTAGATCGTAAAATCAATAGGCATTTGCATCTCACCCAATCTTTCGAAAGTTAATTTAAACGTATCTCCTTTCAACTTCTTTACCTTTTTAATTTTATAATCAATCACTTTAGAAGTCTCCATCCATTGATCAAAAAACCAGTTAACATCAACCTTAGTGTAACTAATAATCGATTTTCTAAAATCTTCGGGATAAGGATGCGCGAACATCCATTGATTAAAGTAATGCCTCATTGAGTTTAAAAACAAAGAGTCCCCTAAAACGTATTGTAAATTGTACAACATTACCGCAGTTTTAGAATAAACCTGACCATAACCACCTCCATGCCTTAACGAACCTCCATCAAAATCAGATGAATGCGTATTTAAAGGAGGATCTTCTCGTTTAATCGCAGCATTTAGATACCCCAAGTAAGCCCGTAAATCAATTGATTTTGGCGCGTTATAAAACCTACGGACGTAAGCATGTTTGCTGGGTTTAGTATAAGGTTGATAAACAGCACCATCTATTTTAACTAAAGACCAAACCGTTAAAAACTGCGTAAACCCTTCGTCCATCATCGCTCGATAAGTTTCATTAGAACCTACCATTCCGTAAAACCAATTGTGAGCGATTTCATGGGCAAACAATCCTTTAAAATAAGGCTCACTTCCACCATCAAATGTAATCATTGGGTATTCCATCCCGTCGTTAGCATCAGCAACGACCATTTTCGGATACTGATACATTCCAAAATCAGTAGAATAAACTTTGATAACCTCAGCGGCAAAAGATGCTGCAGTTTTCCATTTAGGACAATGTCTTTCTTCTACAACAGCAATAACCTTTATACCATTCCATTCTTTCTCGTCTATTCTAAAAGTAGGATCGGCTGTAAACGCAAAATCATGTACATTCTCAGCATGATATTTCCAAACCTTTCTTTCTCCCTTTATTCTTTTAATTGGGATTGATAAAGTATCACCAATACTTTCGCTTCCACGATGATAATAATTTGAAATATGAAGTCTCTCTTTTAAATCTTTAGGTAAAACATCTTGTTCGTTTTGCAACTCCCCCGTAGCCTCAATAATATAATCGTTTGCAAAATCTAATTCGACATCAAAAGTTCCAAAATCACCATAAAACTCTTTATCTAAATGTTGATTGGTATTCCATCCAAATTTCTGATCATAAACAGCCATTCGAGGATACCAATGCGCACCATTAAAATGAACAAACTTACCTTCAACATAATAAGCCTTCATTCTTCTACGCGTACTTCCACTACCCCAATAGGTTTTAAAATCAAGATTAAAAACAACTGATTCATGCGGTAAAATCGCTTTCTTCAAAAGAACTTTAATCAACGTATTGTCTAAAATCACAGAGTCAATACCTTTCGAACAATCAATACTGTCTACAGCGGTACCTAAGCCTTTATTCTCATATAATCCATACCAAGGTTTTNTNCCATTTTCTACTTGAAGATTATGGTAATAAGATCCTTTTTGAAANGCATTTTGATAAACATGNAAATAAACCTCCTTTAAGGAATCGGGTGAATTGTTGGTGTAAACCAGTTCAATTTCACCGCCAACAGTTAACTTATCCTCATCAATCTTCGCCTTAATCTTGTACTGAACATCTTGCTGCCAATAGCTGTTATTAGGCTTTCGATTCTTCCAAGACAAGTTATTTTTTGATTGAATAAAACCACTAATCAACAAAAAAATGGCAAATAAATAAACACCTTTTTTAATCATAATTCTTTTATTAATTCGCATAACTTTTCAGATTGATTAAGTCGAGAAAAACCTTCTGATTTCGATGGTTCAATCACCTTTCCATTCTCTTTAAACTCAATCAGTTTTCTTTCCAAATATGCCTCAATCTCATTTAAAGTAGAAATTGCAGTTCCTGAGTTAGTTTCTG
>JGI26273J51734_10001681_pt1 | contig 11599 bp, 9 predicted proteins | sample SaaInlV_125m_DNA_FD_51734 | JGI IMG/M metagenome (IMG submission 51734) | reverse complement strand
GTTTTCGTTTCTACCTTTCTACCTTTTTGCCCTGTCTCATATTGGTCTTATTTGGTGTATGGCCGTGATGAGGTAGAAACTTGTTTCTAGCTTCCAGTGACGAGAGTTCCTTCTTAAGATTGTTCGATTCTTCAATCAAAGCCTTGACACAATTTTGAGGATAGTACCTTCGAAGGTACTACGCAAATAGACAGTTCGATACAGGCTTATTAGTGATTCGATCGCCCTGAACGCTCAGATCTTTCAGAGCCACAAGTTCCACAGCTACACCGCGTCGCGCTCTTCCCCCGCGCGTGGACCGAAGGGCGGTGTTTGGACCGTTCGAACGTTCGAACTTCCACGACAGGGTCGTATTCGGCCCGCCGGGCGACCTAAGTCCGTCCCTTTTCCTCCCCCCTCGCCCCCAGAGGCGAGTATAGAACGCGTCCTCGATGAGGTCCCGGATGCTCGCGTCCGTCGCCGCGCGAGTCGTCGCGTCGCCCGCGACTATCACGGCGGCGACGAGGTTCACGGGCACCACCATCGCGCGCGGACACGTGCAGAGGACGGTGGCGGATATCGCATCCATCGCGGAGGCGCGCGCGTTTGCCTCGCGCGCCGGTGACCTCGCTCGCCTCCCCGCAATCGCGAGGCACATCCAGCTCCCAGCCCCGGCGACGACGCCGGTGTGGTCGATTCCCAAGCGCGGGGTCTCCACGGACGCACCGAAGCGGTCGTCCAAGGAGATGAAGGTCAACACGGCTGAGCCGGTCCTTGACACCAAGGCGCCCCATCCAGACTCGATGCCGCGTTTCCCGTGGAGCGACGGGCCCACGGTTCCGGGTTTACTTCGCGGCGCCGACTGGTTCGGTACCGCCGTGTTCGCCATGACTGGTACCCTCGCGGCGGCGACCAGGGGTATGGACATACTGGGGAGTACCATCGTCGGCACGATCACCGCGGTGGGCGGTGGGACCATACGGGACCTGCTGCTGGGCAAGGGGCGACGCGCGTTCTGGATGGAGGAGATTGAATACCTGTGGATATGCGTCGGCACGGGCGTCGCCACGTTCCTCGCCTGGCCCCACCTCGAGCGCGCGTACGGGGTCAAGGACACGGATGAGTGGGTGGATTGGGGCGACGCCATCGGTGTCGGCGCGTTCTGCGTCATCGGTGCCATGAACGGTATTCGTGCGGGTGTACCGTGCGCGGCGGCTGTGGCGTGCGGCATGTTCACGGCCACTTTCGGAGGCGTGGTGCGGGACGTGTTGATGCGCCGGCCCGTTCGAATCCTGCACTCGTACACCGACATGTACGCCACCACCGCGTTGACGGGCGCGACGACGTACATGCTGGTCAGGGCCGCGGGTGCGCCGGTGAGCGCCAGGATCCTCGCGGGCGCCGGTGTTGCCATCGCGATGCGCAAGTTGGCGTGGACGAACGACTTGAGGCTGCCCACGTACGCTGGAGCGACGGACGCGGCGAGGGGTATTGGGGACGACGGGAATGGCACACGGTTGCCGGTGAGGGAACTGTCGGATGCGGTGTTTGGCACGTTGGGCTTTGAGGTTCCGAAGGATGAGGTTAAGAAGGTTAGCACTACGAAGAAGGGGTTCTTCGGTGGACGGGGCAAGGGCGATTAGTGACGGATTATATACAACATGTACGCGAACGGCTTCGTCGGTCCTCGACTCTCTCACAGGTCGTCCGCGGGCGCGACGAGACCCTGGGTGCATACGATGGCCTTCCACTCCTCCCGTGTGGCGAGGTCCATCTCGTTGAACTTCCCCATGCTCTCCTTCGTGATGCATCGATCGGCGTTTTGCAGGTAACCCTCGAGGATCTTAGCCTTGGGGGTGCCGCTCGGCGGTACCGAGTCCTTGCTCCAGGACCCTCCGGTCTGCTTGAGGTACTCGTCCTGCGTCCTGATGATAATATCGGTGTTCATGAGCTGGGAGAACGAGTTGGTGTGGCCCTTGTGGTCCCATTTGTACCCGGCGAAGTACGCCTCTGCCTTGGCATAGTAGGATTCAACATCGCCCTTGCCTTCTCTGAGAAGGTCCCTCTGCTTCTGGATGATCTCCTTAGTGTCGCTGACGTAGTCAGTCAGGAGCGGCGCGTCCTCGGCGAACGCGACCAAGCCGGACGAGCCGGCGGTGGCGACGACGAGCGCGGCGAGGGACGCGGTCATCGCGCGCCTCGGGTCCACGGTGTCGGAATCGCTTCCGGTAGCCTTCGCGACGATCGACCGGGATCCCCGGGATTGTTTGTTGGCGATCGCGCGCGTCGGTTTGGAGCGTTGACGACGAACGCGGGGGGCGGGGGGGGCGCCGAGACGGGTCCCAGCGCCGATGTTTACGATAGCAGCCATCGTTTGATTTCGATTTAGGGTTGTCAAGGACCTCAAGGCCGTAAACAGTGGGGTCGCCTGTTGTTAGTCCCGGATAAGACGACAGAAAATCTTGTGCTGACGCAAGGAACTTTCTTGTTAATAATTCTCAACGACGAGGGGTCGCTACTCTACGCTCAGACGGCGCCAACCTGCTTGAGCAGGGCGGTGTGCTTCGGGAAGGGATCTGCCCGACCCGCGGCGATCGCCTCCTGCGAGATGCCGTAGAAGAACCCGTTTCTCCACTCGAACTCCTTCACCGCGGTGGGGAAGTGCGCCACCGCCCTGGCGTAAGCGCAGAGACGGTCCACCGCGCCGGACTCGAAGGCGACGCCCTTCTCCGCCGCGCTGCCCTTGAGGAGCTCCTCGATGAGCTCAACAACCTCAGCCTTGTGCGTACTCTCGACATCACCGACGGAAGCCCCGGGGTGCGCCGCACCGACGGCCATGAACGCGCAGATCCAGATGAGCTTCTCGAACATGGAACCCTTGAACGCGTCGTCGTCGAGGACGTGGCACTTCATCGAGCCGGCGGCCAGCCTGGCCTGGAGGGCGGCCGCGTGCTTGCCGTTGGCGGCAGTGAGACCCTCGGGGTTAACGTCGGTAATGCCGTCCGTGGGCTTCTCGCCGAACTTGGCGACGGCGAAGTAGATGAGAGCCTGGGTGTTGGCCCCGAGCGACTGCGCATCGAGCCATGGTTGCAGCATGCCGTTCTGCAGGAACACGAGGTCGCCCCTTCGATCCTCAGGGGTCTGGTCGATAACACCCTGAAGCGCGTCGTTGCGAGTGCAAACGTAGATGGGTCCGGTGGAAGGCTCGGCGGGGAACGCATCGCCGCGCTTCATGATGACGTCGCCTGGGACGCCCATGTCGGCGAGAGCTTGGCCAACTCGTCCCCCGCCGACGATGATCGAAGGCGCGACCGAGGCCATGACGCGGACGGAGGAACGACGGGAGGACGTTCGGCGGGTGACAGACGTCTTCACGACGAGGAGTCGCGCGTTGGCAACCGAGGCAGCGGCGGACATGTTACCGTGCGCTCTTGACTGCCGGGAGTCCGAGATCGCCGATTGGTTTATCCGATTGCAAAGAGCTCTCCTCTGGGTGCCGTCGGGTCGACCATTTTCTGTGAGAGCAGCGAAGTCGTCGTCGGATTACAATCGTATTTTACGTTACATGACACACTCGTCTCGTCGCGAAGCTCAGATCAAGGCGATGTTCTTCAGCTTGAGGCCGGCGACGGCCATCGCGCGCGCCTTGAGCTTCTTCATCCTCTCCCGTCGCCTCAGCCTCTTGGCCTCGGCTTCTCCCAGTTCGGTCACCACCGTCTCCGAGGAGGGCGGGATGCACATGCCGAGCTCAGAGCACACCTTGTGGGCATCCTCGATGTACTTACCCGCGGCATCCACCAGCTCGGGGCCGTACGTCTCGATGGCGGCCTCGCACGTGGCGGACATGTCGAAAGCCGCCGCGTACTTCTCGCACGCCTTCTCCGCCTCGTTCATGATGCTCTGCACGGTGGCGTTGCTCGTGATGGCGGCGTGGAGGGACTCGACGCCGAACTCGCACTTGAGGCAGTCCGTCGATGGGTGCGGCGGCGCGGGTGCATCCACGGCGGATCCACGCTCGATGACCTCACGGAGCGACGCGGGAATCTCCGTGGGCTCAGTCGCGACAACCGCCTCGTCGGCTTCAGACGATTCATCCCCGGGGCACAGCTTCGCTTCGGCGCAGAGCACGTCGGGGGTGTAGTCGGTGTTGATGACGTCGATGGCCTTCTGGACGTACATCTCGAGCATGCTCTCACACTGGACGGGACGAGGAGAGACGCGGGGTGGAACGGTCAGCGGAAGGAACGGGTCGGCGCGGGACGAGGTGACAGCGGAAGTGGGAGATCTGATTCTTCCGCTGTTCTTCCAGATCTGGAAATTACACGCGCGCTCGAGTCGGTCGTCTCGCGAGGGTTCGGCCCGGGAGGGAGGAATGGAGTGGGTCGGCATCTCACCATAGCCTCGTGCTTCGTGCCCGCGTAAGTCTCGCAGACCTCGTTCACTTTGTCCGTGATGGCGTTCAGGGTCGCCGGATCGTTCAGGTACGCCTCGCCCATGGTGACGAACTCCTCGCAGGTCTCGCACATCGGGCTGGGCGTGGGCTTCGGGCTCTCGCTCAGGCCGCGTGAGGCTTCCACGCGGCCCGCCACGAGCGCGGCGGCGACGAAGACGGTGGCGATGACACGCATGTTCGGTCTTGGGTGACTCGGTGACTTGGGCGCGTCCGCTTGTGGCGAAGCACGCGCCCGTCCCTTCGGTTCGACTCGGGGCCAGCCTCGTGGCTCGGCTGCGATCACCACGGGCTCGTCATCAACCGCGCGCTGAGTCACGATACGCGGGTTGGCTGCAGGCCTTTCGTTCAGACCCACGGTGCGCGTTGGGGGCACGTGTCGAGTGCCAGGAGAGCGACTCGGCGCTTCCTGATCGGACACACGACCCGTCGATCGGTTCGGGTGGATCCAACACGGTTCCATAGCCTCGCGGCTGCCGGGAAGGCTGGAAGGGTGAAGGGGGTTATTGTGCCGTTTACATTCATCTGAGTAGGACACGATAGGGATGAGTTCGGAGGATGACTCCGACGACGACTTCGCCGCCGAGCTCGAGGCTGAGATGGCCGTCGAGCAAGAGCAAGAGAAACCGACGGTGGCCGCACCCGCCGTGGTGATCGCGGCGCAGGCACCGTCGACGGGGCGCGGCGCGGTCGCGTCGCTGCTCAAGGGGGCGATGGAGCGCCAGGCTGCTGCAAAGGCGGGCGAAGCCAAGGGAGACTCCGCACCGACGGAGAGGTCTGGGGTGAAGCGTCGCAGAGTCGCGCCGTCAGGGAACGGTCCGGGCGACGGGGATAAGAATCCCGCCGACGATTCTCCCGTCTGTCCTCCCCACCCAGGGTTCATGTTCGACATCTGCATCCGCTGCGGGTTGAAGAAGGAGAAAGGAGACGCCGAGGAGAAAGGAACCTCGGGGAGCACGGCGGTGAGGTACATCCACCAAGGACTGGAGATGAGCAACACCGAGCTGGAGAAGGCGAAGAGGGAGGAGAAGGCACGGATCNTACGGAGCGGGAGGCTGGTGCTGGTGCTGGACCTGGACCACACGCTGCTGAACAGCGCCAGGTTCTCGGAGCTGTCGCAGGAGGAGCACTACGTGATGCACCGGATCATCGCCGCCGCGGACTGCGAGGCGAACGGGGGTGGTAAGGACGACGTTCAACGTGCGGCGGCGGCGATCCAGGCGGTGGAAGATCCCGCGGCGGTGGAGAACGCGGAGACGAAGAAGGACGGCGCGGGGGAGGACGGAGAGAAGGGGGAGGACGGAGAGAAGGAAGCCGACGAGGAGGAGAAGTCACCGGACGAGGACGAGAAGTCACCGGACGGACCGTTCCCCGGGACCGACCCTCCCTTGCGTAACCTCAACTGCCTGCGTCACATGGCCATGTTCACCAAGCTCCGGCCGCACGCGCACGCGTTCCTCAGGGCGGCGAGCCAGCTGTGTACCATGTACATCTATACCATGGGCGACAGGAACTACGCGAGGGAGATGGCCAAACTCCTGGATCCCACCGGCGAGCTTTTCAACGGCCGCGTCATCGGAAGCGGCGATAGCACGAGCCAGCACAAGAAAGACCTGGACATCGTGCTCGGGGCGGAGCCGACGGTCCTGATCACCGACGACACCGACAGGGTGTGGCCGAAGAACCTCGCCAACCTGATCCGCATCGACCGTTACCACTTCTTCAAGCAGTCCGCGGCTGGCTTCAGGCAGCCCGGTCGGTCGGTGATGGAACGCGAGTGGCGCGATGAGGGAGATAACGGCGACCGGGTTCAGCTCAGGGACGTGCTCGGCGTCATAGCCGCCGCACACCGCAGGTTCTTTGAGGGCACCGCCGCGGCGAATACCGCGGATGACGCAACCGCCGACATGGACGCGGCGATGCTTCGGTCCGCGGCGGAGACGGAGGGTGCGAAAACGCGGAACGGGGGAATAAACAAGCCGGTGTCGGACGAGGAGGCGGCGTTGACGCTCGAGTCGAGGGACGTGCGCAGGCTGCTCACGGTCCCGGAGGACGGTCCGCTGGCTGACGTCCGCGTCGTGTTCTCCCGCGTCGTCGCCCAGTCCGAGCCGAGGCCCGAGCGTCACCCGCTGTGGCTGCTCGCCACCGCGTTGGGGGCGGAGGTTCTCACCTCCGTGGACGACGGGAATGGGGCGACGCACATCGTGGCGCACGCGGAAGGTGACGGGGATGGAGGACGTAAGACGGAAAAGGTCAAGTGGGCAGCCAAGTCGGGCGCGAGCGCGGTGAGCGCGGATTGGCTCGCTAAATGCGGCGACGAATGGGCGCGGGTGGACGAATCGCGGTACTCGCTGTTGGGGCCCGAGAAGAACATCGGCGGTAAGGTGCGCGAGAAACCGGTGGTGGAGACGGCAGAGGAGGCTGCGGACGTCGCGGGTTCTCCCCCGGGCTCTCCCGGCTATAGCGCTTGAATAAATTGGTTACAACCGACCCTATCGATAAGTGATAATGTGCAAAAGTACATGCGACACGACGATTAATATATGGCGTGCTTGACGGTAATGAATGATGGGAAGCCCCTCACAGCGCCGCGGCGCCGTCGACGAAGGACTGGTACGCGACCGGGGAGATCGGGTCGTCGCCGCAGTACACGTCGAAGACGGCCTGCGCGAGCTGCGGGGACGTGAGCTCCAGCGGCGTGCCTCCCACGACGCCAATCTCGAACTTGCCCTTCTTCGGGGACCACCAGATGAGGACCTTGTCGTCCTTGCGGAGCTTGCGGCCCTGGAACAGTCCCTTGATGGAATCGCACTCGTCCATCGCCTTCTCCTCCGCCACCTCAGCCGCCTCCGCCACCGTCGCCATGAAGTTGCCGTCCTCATCCTCCGCCGTCGCCATGTCGGTGGCGATGCGCCGGATCCTGGGGCCCACCGCCTCGTCGAGCGCCTCCCAGAACGTCTTTCCGTCGACGTTCCGCACGAGCTGCACGAGGAGCGCCTTATCGAAGGAGCCGGTGAGCAGAGACCCGCCGTTTGCCATCTCCTCCTTGCACCCGGCGGGGTCGACGTACATGGCGACGCCGTAAACCTTGACGTTGATGATGGCGATTTTCTTCTCCCTCACGCCCGCACCGATGCACTGCATCGTATCACCGCCGTGGACATTGAACGTCTTCGGGAAAGACACCTTCGTCGCGGGCTCGACGATGCTGAACGCCCGGGCGACGATCTCGTTGTTGCCCTTATTTGGCTTAACCGAAAACGTCGCGCGTCCGCCGGCTCGCGAGCGGATCGCGCGGGCGTCGCGGCGCGCCGGGGAGACGACGCGCGCGGCGAACGNGGGAGCCATCATCGCGCTGGACATCGACATCGTGGGGATCGAACGAANACGGATGTGCTCGGTGTGGTGAGAAGTGCGCGCGTTTGGGTGCCCGTCGCCGCGAAGTATTCAGTTGCTTTCCCGCCTTCCCGTTTCTGATTGGCCATCTGGCAGATTTTTCAAATTCGAGGGTTCCAAACCAGGAGAAAGTTCCCCCGCGGGAGATCAAGAGCCGGGGGGGGGTGCGGGCAACTGGCACTGGACTGCTGGAAGGCAATCCCCGCCGAGGCCCGAGCCACCCCATCGCCATTATTTCAACCACGACTCACGCGCTTTCCCGCCTGTATCCGACCATGTCGTCGCTCACGTCCGCGACCTCGTTCGTCACGGGCAGTAGACGCGTGACCTCGTTAATCACGGGCAGTAGACGCGTGACCTCCGGCGCTCGCGCGACGACCGCGACGAGGCGCGGACCCGTCCGCGTGGAGGCCATGGGTTTTGGCGACAGGAAGAAGAAGGTGGACGAGTCCGTGGGCGGTGCGGTGGGTGGCGCGGTGCTCGGTGGCCTCCTGCTCGGGCCTTTCGGGGCTATCATCGGTGGGAACGTGGGGGCGAGCTTCGGCGCGAACAAGAAGGCTGCGCGCATGGAAGACGAGGCGCTCCGCAAGCAGGGCATCTCCAAAGAGATGGTGGCGATGGTCACGGAGGTGGCGCAGTCCCTAGCCAACGCGGAGGATGCCTTGAAGACCGCCAAGGAGTCCCTGGGGTTCGAGCTCGAGGACACACTGAGTCTCGAGGCGGAGGCTAACGAGCTCTACAACATGGCGACCGCCGCGGTGCAGTCCGGGGACGACGACACGGCCAGGAAACACCTCACCGAGCGCAAGCGCGTGCAGGCGAAGATGGAGGACGCCAAGCGACGAGCCGCCGAGGCCAAGGGGAGGGTGGCGCGGGTGGAGCAGAGCGTTGAGTCCCTCGCGTCGCAGGCTAAGAAGCTGGAGAGCGTGTTGAAGGAGAACATGGCCAGCGCGGCGGAGCTCAACGCGAGGGAAGCGGCGGCCAAGTTCCAGGATGCGGTGACGCCGTCGGTGGAAGAACTGGAGCTCGAAGATCCGCTCGAGAGGAAGTTCAGGGAGATGGAGGGCCGGTGACGACGCTTGTCCGCTCGGGTTGGCTGGGTTCTCCTTTGTGTTGACGTAGAACGGATGATAGCAAACTGTCGTGTACTACGAATATCGAGTTTGATCACATCGACTACGGTGCCGTGAAGCAATACTTGTGCTGGGAGCACTCGCGAGGCGAACACGACTTGGCGTCCACGCCGCAGTCGGCGTCATCCTTGCATCGGTGGTCCTCCTTCAGGTCCAGGACGTGGCACTCGCTGTCCTCCCCTTTGACGTTCGCTCTACGCACCGGGGGACCACGCACGGGCGAGGGTTTGGGGGCGTTACCACCCACAGTCGGGTACGCCTTCTCGCTGACCTTCTCGTCCTCCACCGACTTGCCGGCCCGCGTGGCTTCGCTTTTGACAAACTCGTTCATCATCTCCTGGAGCTTCTGAGGGCTCCCTGAGTTAGCCTTGTTCGCCGCCGCCATCGCCTCTTTCAGCCGCTCCAGCCGCGACTGCAGCCCACTGAGCTTGGCCGCCATCTCGACACTATCCCCATCACCCGGCGGCGCGGACGAGGTGAGCGATGACGCACGCGACGCGTCTACCGGGGTGCAGGCGCCCACGGTTCGCGCGGTGCCGATGACGTCGAGGTTGGGACAGACGCGTTCAGTCAGGCCCCACCCCGCGCCGTTGAATCCCTCACCCACGAGCGCCGCCGTGGGATCGCTCCATGACGCGCGATACTCTCCGCCGCCGTACGTCTTCGTTCGGTCCACCCGGCCCTCATCGTCCTTCTCTCGCCGCATCCTCTCCGTCGCAGCCTCGATGATGGCCACGACGACGTCCTCCTCCGCCGCGTCAAACACCTCCCCGCCGCCGTCGGACCCGCTCTCGCCGTTGTACCTGCTCTTGCCGTCACTCGCCCACGAACCCACCGACGCACCACCCGTGACTTCCGTATCCTCCCGGCTCTCCCACGCCAACACCGGCAGTGGGTGTCCCTCGGTGGTGAACACCACGTTACGCCCGTCCATGAATGAGTCGTCGAACAGGAGGTAAAGGTACTTGCACGTCTCCGCCAGGAAAAAGCTGTGCTGGTGGTCCTCCAACGCCTTGGTGGACACGTCACGCACCGAGGCGTGCCCGCCGGGGACCCTGGTGTGTCGCGTGATGTCCGCGTGGAGCCTCGCGCCCACGGTCCGAAAAGAATCGTCCCTCGTGGCCATGTACAGCATCGCGGTTGACTCGGCGTGTTCCGGCCGAAGCGGGTAGTGCTTCTCCGTCGGATGCAGGTGCTGCTCGCGGTACATGAACCGCTCGGGGAACACGCCGTACTTGTCCCACACCGATGCGAACCTCGCGTGCGTAGCTCGGGCAGCCTCCACGTCCCCGATGAGGGTCTGCATCCCCGGCCAGAACGCCTGCAGGCTGGTGGCCTGCGCGTGCGTCGCCACCCCCGTGTTCAGGTGCGCCTCGTGGTACCACCCGTCGTCGTGGTAGTACCTCATGGCCGCCACGTACGCGTCCGAGAACATGTGATAGTACTCGTCGTCGCCGAACATGACGTACGCCTTGAGCAGGTACTCGAAGAACGAGTCGCACCCCGCGCCGATGCCGCCGCTGCGAACGACCCACGTCCCCCGCTGCACGTCCAGCGTGTTCCCGAGCAAATCCCTTTCACCCCTGATGGACCACATGGAACGTATAGCCCCACGCGCCGCGCGCTCGAACCTCCGGTCGCCACTCAGCCTCGACAACATCCCAAACTCTAGTATGAACGACCCCACCGCCGCCACGTTCGTCTCGTTGGTCTCCCCGGCTCGAACGCCGTGCCGAAGGTTAACCCACGCGTACGGCATCCCGGTTTTAGTGCCAAACGCCCTCAGCAGACGCTCACCCAGGTCCAGCGCCTTTGGCAGCAAACCACCCGTGTACTCCGGCATGAACGGCGGACCCATCGACCGTCCCACGCCACCGTCTTTATCGAACGAAGACGGTCCCGATCCCGATCCCCTTCCCTTCCCGAACCACGAGCCCGACCCTTTCTTCGCGCCCGACCCTCTCTTCGCGCCCGTGGAAAGCCCTCCGTCCCCGAGCGCGATGACGTGCGCCGAGAGAAGCCCCGCGAGGACGCGAATGTTGCACTCGAACGCGTTGACCCTGACGTCGATGTCGAAGTCCAGGTTACGCTCCATCCATCGCACGTTCCGCGCGAACTCCGTCTTGTTCCCCAGCACGGCGAGCGTCGAGGTGGCGTCGATGAGTGTCAGCGCCACGCCCGCGTAGTCCTCCGGCAGGTGCTTCATGTCCAGGTTGCCGAGCTCGCCGAGGGAATCGGTCCACGTGCGACTCAGCGGTTTGAGCTCATCGTGGGGAAACGCGTGCGTCATGTAGTTGTCGTACGCGTGGTGGAACATGGCACGAACGTCCTCGGCTGCGCGCGCTCGAGCGGTTTGGTCATCCCATGATACCCCGTCGTCGGGCGCGGGCGTGGGAGCCATCGGGAACTGGACGTCCGGACCTGGGTGGACTTTCTTGCCAATCTTGCCTGACGACGGGAACAGCGTCATCTTGGCGTCCACCGTTGGGATGAAAACCGCCCGCATCACACACAGAGTCAGCCAGGCTGCGATCAGGGATGAGGCGAGAAAGGCACCCATATATTTCGTCGCCCTCACGAGGAGTGGTTCCCGCCTCGCCATGGTGCCCGGTGGACGGCGTCTCGCCGCGGTTAGACGGCC